>LAZR01000551.1_pt1 | contig 28364 bp, 27 predicted proteins | sample 329461 | NCBI WGS metagenome assembly LAZR01 (sample SAMN03002196, study PRJNA259156) | marine sediment metagenome | biome: sea floor; feature: Hydrothermal impacted sediments; material: marine sediment; isolation source: Loki non-amplified sample from Loki's castle hydrothermal vent sediment ...
TCTTTAAGAGAAGCTCGAAATTTAACTGACAAATCAGATGTAGGCTATAATTTTTTGTATAAATGGGTAAATGAAAATCTCCCAACTTTCATAAAAACTAATAAAGAACTTGTAGATGCCTTTGAAAACCTTTCATTAGCGGACGAAATTTTTGGCAGAATTCGGATTAATCAATACTGGGGTCTATTACCTTATTTTTTTGATCTTTTCGCAGGGGGTGTTGCTTTGTCTAGAAACGAAACGCATGAATCGAAAGGTTATCGAAGAGTTGTGTTTCCTAGATATAATGTAGGTGGGAGATTTTCTTTAACACAGGCTCAAAAAGAGTTGGTTGAGAAAATAAATAAAAAATACGAGATTTCTCAGATTGATTTCATTCAAAATTTTCTTCCTTTTCTAAAACTTTTGAGTGGATCTTCACGAAAACAGCTCAAAAACTTAAGTGATTGGCTAGATTTAGATGCTAAACAAAAAAAATTGTTAAAGTAGATGTAAATCTTGATAAAATAGATTAATTGGGGCATTAAAAGGATGTATCCAAAAATGGGTAGATCCGATCTTCAAAATTCTCGTAAATTCAGATATAATAATTAAGATTATTAACGATTTAAGCTGAATCTATATTAGGATATGAAACTTCAAAAAAATCTTTAACATATTAAAGAAGAAACAAAAATTAATCAATAATTTTTAAGATTCCTTTTACCCGAAAATTTTAAATATATATTAGAATTATCATTTTTCAAGATGTACTAATTAAAAAAGCAATGAATCTTATCCTTTCTGGAGAAAATTCATGAATAGTCTTCTAGTTCAAAATATTAAATAAAAATTTTGGTGATAGGTAAGTTTGTCCGAAGTAAAACCAGGGGAAGTTAAAACTTCAAGAACTAAAAATACAATTTTAAAGATTCAAATCGCGGGAGGGGCTATATTTGGAGCATTATCAGTAGTTCTAGCAATTGTGATATCTCCAGTTATTAATGCTACAAGGATTCCAAATTGGGGTATTGCCATGTTTGATCCAACATCTTGGATATGGATTATATGTTTTATGATTTTTGGTCCTATAGGGGGATTAATTAGTAGCGTTACAGGTTCATTTGGGTTATTAATTATTGATCCAACTGGAGTAGGTCCGATTTTCAAATTTTTTGCTACTATTCCGTTAATACTTATCCCTTACTACATCTTCAAATTAAAAGAGAGCCAAAAGTTGAAAGATCCGAAAATGTTTGCAATAAGTGGTATAGTGGGTATCGCTGTAAGAATATTAGCAATGATCGGTTTAAACTTACTCTTTTTTGCTACAATCTGGAGTGGTTTACAATATGTGACTCTTGGAGTTATAGGTCTCGGGAATATTAGTGGTTTGTCGGCTGTTTTAATCTTTACAACCATAATAAATCTCTATACTAGTGTGTTAGATCTCGTTGTTCCTTACTTAATAGTTTTTATCCCCAAATTAGATGAAAAATTCGAATTTTGGTGATTATTTTTTTTTTTTCTTTTAATTTCAATCTTATATTGAAAAAGAATGAAAAAATTAATGATTTATAGATTTCCTCATCCATAAAACAATTTTCTTTTTTAAGACATAATTATATTCATTTAAAAGATTAATATTAGTTAGCTGTATTATAATAAAATAACCTTGGTTTTCACATTTATACAAATAAGTGATTTATCATTACAGAAAGAGATTATAAATATATTATTTTTAAAGTAGAAAGGGGCATTTGTTTCATAACCCTCAATCGTCCAGATCGACTTAATGCTTTAAAGTATCCATTACAAATGGAAATTGTGGACATTTTAGAATCTATTAGAGACGATGAAAGTGTCAGAGTAGTTGTTATTAAAGGAGCTGGTACAAGTTTTTGCTCCGGAGATGATCTGAGGAATATGGGGTGCTTTTCACCATTAGAAGAAGGATTCAAAATACCGCATCATAAAGTTATTCACATGATCAGGGAAATCCAAAAGCCGTTTATTGCTCTTTTACATGGATATTGCTTAGGAGCAGGATTTGAATTGGCACTTGCTTGTGATTTTCGATTGGGAGCAGAAGATTTAAAGATTGGGGATCACCGAACTTCAAGGGCGATAGGTATATTTAGCGGAGCAAGTTGGTTACTTCCTAGACTTATAGGTTTTGCTCGTGCGACAGATATTATTTTTACGGGAAGGCATTTAGATGCAAAGGAAGCTCTAGAGATAGGTTTATTGAATAGAATTTATTCGGTTAAAGATTTCAATGGGAAGTCTAGAGAATTCATAGAAAAAATAGCAAGAATGCCAACTAAATGCCTTGGATACAATAAATCTATGCTAAATTATTCTTTAGAAAATAATCTTTTCAAATCATTACAAAATGAATTCAAATTATTTAATGAAAATTCGATGACGAATGATTATGAAGAAGGCATTAAATCTTTTTATGAGAGACGGGATCCGGTATTTGAAGGAAGATAAGGATATATATGGTTTGTTATCTCGATTTACAACAAGAGTTTTTTCATGAAAAATTATTCAAATTTAAAATTTAGGATTAACTTTCAATGATATGGCTGTTACAAAAGAGATTCAGGATTTTTTATTGAATGACGCGGTAGAACGTTTTCTACGATATGTGAAAATTTGGACTACCTCAGATGAGAGTAAAGAAACAGTTCCTACTACAAAAAACCAACTTGAATTAGGAAAACTGTTGGTTGAGGAACTAAAAGATCTTAATCTTGAAGACATTTTTCAAGATGATTACGGTTTCGTTTATGCTTTTTTACCATCATCTGAAGGTTTTGAAAAAACTGAACCTATTGGTTTACTGGCACACTTAGATACTTCTCCTGCAGTGAGTGGAAAGGATGTCAAACCAGTGATTCATCGAAATTACGATGGTAAAAACATAAAATTTGCTCAAGATCAAGACTTAATTTTAACTTTTGAAGATTCTCCTAGCTTAGAAGACTACATTGGACTTGACATTATCACATCTGAGGGTGATACTTTATTAGGTGCTGATGATAAAGCAGGTATAGCTGAAATAATGGCAGCTTGCAATGCATGGGATAAATATCCCGAATTAAAACATGGTCCAATAACAATTTGTTTTACTACAGATGAGGAGACTGGAATTGGTATTGATATGGTGGATAAAAAAAAATTATCCAAAATATGTTATACAGTAGACGGTGGTGTTATGGGAGAATTAGAATTCGAGTGCTATGATGCATGGTTAGCCCAAATTAGATTTGTTGGTTTAAGTGTTCATCCCGGATATGCAAAGAATAAAATGATTAACGCAATACAAATAGCAAGCATGTTTTTCAGTGAATTTCCCGAAGCAGAAACACCTGAACACACAGAGAAGCGAGAAGGATATTTTCATTTATCTCAGTTGCATGGAAATGCTGAGGAAGCCAAAGGGAGAATGATTATTCGAGATTTTCAAAAGAAAAATAATGAAAGAAGGATGAATTATATCAAAAACTTAAAAATTTTATATGAGACTCGTTTTCCTGGGTTAAAGATCCATATTGCTCTTAAGCATCAATACCAAAACATGTTAAGTTTTATAAATAAAAAACCTGTAATTGTAGAATTAGCTAACCAAGCAATTGAAAAAACAGGAATAGAGGTAAAAATTCGTCCTATAAGAGGTGGTACTGATGGTGCTCGATTAAGTGCAAAGGGAATTCTTACACCGAATATATTTACAGGAGGATTATTAGGACATTCAAGAAAAGAACATATACCTACTATAGCTTTACAAAAGTCCGCAGAAACTTTACTATATTTAGCTGAACTATGGACGGAAGAAAAATAAAATTTAAATTTATTTTTGGTCAGGAGTGATGATTTTAGAAAAATCGGTAAAGGCAAAAACGAATATAAAGATAAACAATAAAACTGCCGTATAGATAAAAGCCCATGTAAATGAGAATGCGTCATAGATTATCCCAAAAAGAATTGATTCTCCTAATGATATCAGACCTACCGATAAATAATAATAGCCGTAGGCTCTACCCCTTTTATTTTTACCTGCTAAATCGGCTATATAAGCCCTCGATATAGGATCTACAGATGCCAAATAAAAGCCAAAAAACACATAAATAATTATTATTACTACAAGTGAAAATACTGATGATTCAATCGGGAAGGCTAAAATTATACAGGATAAAAGAAGAACGGATAGACCAATGATAATTATAGGCTTGCGACCGATTTTATCTGATAAGGATCCATTTATAGGAGAAAAGACCATATATACTATATTGGTAAGTAAATAGAAAATAGGAATTAAAAAAATTAACCACGGTGAGATAAAATCCAAGGATCTCACTTGAAGAAATGCAATATCTAAGCTGGCAAACTCAATAACACCTAGAATGATAATTAGTTTGATGAATTTTTTATCGATTTTATCAACCTTTGGTTCTCCATAATATTTTAATTTTGTTTTATCTAATTTTGCCGGGTCATATTCTTTAATAAAAAATATTAAAACCACAGCACAAATCCCTGGAAATATAGAAAAAAATATAATTTCAGAATAATCCCATGCCCAAAATAATAAAATAAATGCTAAAAGAGACCCAACTATAGCACCTAATGTGTCCATGGCACGGTGCATTCCAAAAGCTTTCCCTTTCTCAACAGCATAATAGGAAATTAAGGTATCGCGGGATGAGGTTCTAAGACCTTTACCAAATCGATCAACAGCTTTTAAACTTAGAACAGATTGCCATGATGGACTAAATCCTATAAAGGGTTTAGAAAGATTTGATATAGTGTACCCCGCAACGACAAACGGCTTTCGTTTATTGATTTTATCACTCCACCAACCCGACACACCTTTTAATATGTTTGAAAGCGCAGTAGTTATGCCTGCAATCAAGCCTAAAATAAACGTTGGGTTATTTTCTACTAGATCTATAATAAATAGGGGCAAAATACTCTGGATCATTTCACTCGATACGTCGGTAAAGAGCGAAACTAATCCCATAATGAAGATTGGCACTGATACACCTAAAATGAGCTTTGCCTTTTTTCCAGGGATTTCTTTTTCATCCATTATAATTAGAATACTCTACGAATATGATTTATAAAGTAGACTCTTAGTTAAGGATAATCAATTCAAAGCTTACATTTGAACCTCGTTGCATAAAATTTTCCATCGGGGCATATAAGAACGATAAAATTTTTATTCAAACCAGATAATAATTCTAATGTGATTCCAATGTTGGATGATGATAAAACTTTAAATGTTATTGATGAAACCATTCAAGCTGCTGAAACAAATTTCAAGGAGTTCATTGATGTATTAGAAGCATCAAGAACTGCATTAATAAATCTTGAAAAGGAGAAAGTAGAGTTAAGTAGCGAGAAAGGAAAACTTGAAAAGGAGAAATTATTATTAGAAAGCGAAAAGACAAAATTAGAAAGTGAAAAGCAACAATTAGAATTAGATAAGAAGAAACTAGAATTAGAAACAAAAAAACTTGAAGAGGAAAAACAGGAGAGAGATCAGAAAATAGGTGCATTAACAGATGAACAAGTGAAATTATTGGATGAATATCAAAAAGTAAAGTTTGAATTGCAGAAATTTATGACAGTCGCTGCCGAAGCAGAACACGCTGAATTTAATTTCGAAAGAGTTCGGGCGTTACTTTCAATATATACCGTATTAGTCACAGAGATATGGCAAGGACAACCACATTATCGTATCTTGCTTACTCTTCATGGAGATAAGGAAGAAATGACAAGAGAAGAAATTAAAAATACTACGGGCATAGGTGGTGCATTTGTATTAAGATCTATTCAAGAACTTGCCAAAGTTGGATTATTAGATTATGATATGGATACTGGATCAGCAAAACTAAAAAAACGATTATTCCCAAAAAAAGCGTTAGAAGAGAAATAGTGTTAATTTTAGAATAGTATTCACTTTTTTACTTAAATAAATTTATGATCTTTAGCCGAAATTTAATTCTAGCTTTAATCCTAGATCTATAATGACATTACCTATCTAAATGTTTTATAATATACCGAATAAATTTGTTCATTTTAGTTAAAAATATATTTACGCGATTTCATCTCTTAATATGAAATTAAATCGATTTCATCTCTTAATATGAAATTAAGATCAACATTACTATTGATAGCTCTGATTATTTCTGGTGTGGGCATAGCAATTTATGTAGGAGTCTTTGTTTTTCCATATCTTAACACTGGGCAAGAGGGACCAAATATTAACTATATCGCCCCCTATGTTAGTAGGACTCACACATGTTATACACATGCTAGTGGATGTGACGCGCAATTTCCAAATCAGTTGATTAATTATACAGTTTGGAACAATGATGGGACAATAAATATTACGAGTAGTGCAATTACTGGTGGTAATGGTTTTTTTAGATTAGATCTGGAAATAAATTATAGTTGGACAATTCGAATGCAAACAATTATTAACAGTACTATTTACACAGGTACTACAAATTTTAGTACTATATCTGGTAGCGCTAATTGTATTACTACTGGTCAATTAAAACCATAAGCCTAGTAATTAATAAACAATTGTATTAAGGAGGAAAATAATAATAATCTTGAATAGATTACTGAATTTCTATTAGTTCTTCCCAGTAATGCTTTATATCCCACTTTTTTTTTGCTTTTATCTCCTCTGCAATTTTGCTGAGAACGTCTCTTATAACTCTAGATTGTAAATAGTGAGAATTGGGAGTAATTGCACACAGCATGAATGAATCTTCATGGCTCTCTGATGAGTTATTTCCCAACCTATCCACTAAAGCATTCGCATCTACTAAATCCCGTACTACTCGAATAGCGAACTGTTTAGACTTTGATAATCCCTCGAACTTGTATATTTTAATGAGAGTAGAATATAGTTGAGAAGTTAGTTCTTTAAGATTTAGGGAAGGAATTTCGTTTTTGGGGTAAAACTCCTTTAAAACTGGTCCAGTTTCGTCGCTCCAAGTTAGATAGAATATATAGAAAAAATCAGCTCTACGATTTTTTTTTAGAGACGGTTCTTCAAATTTTAATATTTCCTTTAATTCTTCTTCAATTATTTTAGAATTTTGAGCAATTTCTCTACTTTTTTCTATAGTGTTCTTAATTCTATTAAGTAATTCTTTAGCTTTAAATGGTTTAGTAATGTAATCACTAGCACCCAACATTTTCCCAAATCTTACATCATCAGGTTCAGCTTTACCTGACAAAAAGAAAAAAGGAATCCTTGACCACTCTGATTTTTCAGCAACTTTCATGTAAAAATCATACCCATCCATTTCAGGCATCAATATATCACTAATAATTATGTCGGGTAGACTTTCAGATTTAGAAAGAGTATATAATCCCTCCTTTCCATTGAATGCTGAGACTAATTTAATTTGATTCATCTCCAGAAAAATTTTTAAATTTTTGACCAGAGCCTCATCATCTTCAACTAAAAAGACGGTAGATTCCATAGTTTGTGATCACTTTTTTATTATGCATTATGCAATATTAACGCACCTATAATAAAAGCCCAAATATTTAATGTTTGTGAAAAGGGAGATTTTATATAAAAAAATAATCAAAACATAACAGAAAATCTAATATTTCTAATTCTCTATTTTCAAAAGGAAGCATGCAAAATTTTGAGCGTTAACTCTAAATAGTGATCTTTAATTTCTTTTTCAATTCTTTGTATCTTGAGCGAAGTGTCACTTCTGTAATGCCAATGGAGTTTACAATCTCTTGTTGAGTGAGATCATTATTCCTAATTTTGCTTGCTAAATAAATTGCCCCAGCACATAATCCTTTTGGATCTTTACCACTTATGGAGAAATTCGAAATAAAGGTAGTTAGAATCTTGGTGGTTAACTCCTCAATCTCAGAATCTAATCTTAAATCTGATATATATCTTGGAATAAGCGCAACCGGATCGGTGGATTGTGTTTTTAAATTCAACTCCCGAATTAGGGTACTAACACTTCTTTTAACATCCTTACTAGAAACTGAAGATTCATCTAAAATTTCTTGTAGTGTTCGAGGAATTTCTTTTTTGCGACAAGCTAAATATAGACAAGCGGCAACCATCGCATTAATAGATCTACCGCGAAGTAATTTCCTCTTAAAAGCTTCAATATATAGACGCATTGCTTCTTCTCTAACATGATTCGGTAGGTTCAAATTACTGCTGATTCTTTTTAGTTCAGTGGTAGCTATCAATAAATTCCGTTTTTGCCACGTGATTCTAGTATTCCATTTGGCTGCTCTCTTTAAATCGGGGTTTATTATTTTTCGTTTATCGATTACAGTACTCAAACCCATATCGGGTAATAAAATTGAAATTGGCGCACCGGTATGCTCTCTACTATTTCTTTCTTGAGTTGTGTATGATCTCTTCCCACTCCGTGCAAAATCAACTATTCTTTCGTTTATAATTAACCCACACTGCCCACAAACGGTCTCCCCTTTAGCTTCAATAAATAGGATTGATCCCCCACATTCCGGACATAAATTTAATTGTTTTACTTTATCTGAAATCATACTTATAAACCGTCCTCCCATATTTTAATAATAATCACACTCCCACTTCTTTTAATTTTTCTAATAATTCTTTTTGAGCATTATTTAATTTTCTTGGAACTTTAATCTTTATTTTCACCAACAAATTACCTCTTTGTTGTGAATTAATCTTATAAAATCCTTGATTTTTTAACCTTAATAATGATGAATCATTCGTTCCTGGAGGAATTGAAACATTTAAAGATTTATCGACTCCGTGCACTTGAATTTTTCCACCAAGTGCGGCTGTAGTAAAAGCAATTTCTTTTTCTATATAAATATCATCATCTCTTTTCTCAAAAATAGGATGTTTCTTAAGATGTAATGCTATATAAAGATCTCCAGAATTTCCTCCATTTTGGCCAGGCATTCCTTTTCCCTTTAAACGTAATTTTTGACCCTCTCTAATCCCTCTCGGAATATTTACACTCAAATTTTTTGTCTTTCCAGAAACAGGATCTCTATATTGAACTTTTTTCTTTCCACCATTGAAAGCATCCATAAAATCAATTTCTATATCGTACCTTAAATCCTCCCCCTCCTGGGGAAAATTAGTTGAAGGGGATGATCTTGTATTCCCGCTACCTCTTTTCTTAAACACATTAAAAATATCACCTAAATCATTAAAGAAATCAGGACCCCCAGAATTTCCTCTTGAATTCCGGTTACCAAAAACTTCACTAAAATCAAATCCCTCTGGTGAAGCAGATGTAGAATAGTAATATGTCGTTCCATTGGGACTACGATATGTACGACCATTGTCAGTAAAACCACTTCCAGACCTTCCATTACCACCAGACCAATGTTGATAAGATTGAGGATCTCCATCTACAACACCAAACTTATCATACATCTCCCTCTTTTTATCGTCATTCAAAATACTATACGCTTCATTGATCTTTTTAAATTTCTCTCCTGTTTTGGCTTCATTGGGATTAACATCTGGATGATACTTTCGCGCTAACTTTCGGAAAGCTTTTTTAATCTCTTCCTTTGATGCGCCCTTTGAGACTCCTAAGACTTTATAATAATCTTTTTTCATAATCATCAATCTCCTTTTTTTAATCTTATTAGCGTGAATTTTAATTCAAATCTTTAAAAAATAAAAAATAAAAAAAAAATGTTTAAAAACTTAATTAAACATATTTACTTAATCATACTCAGCATCTACCACTTCGTCTTGACCTGTGGCTTTTCTGAATCGTTCCTGTTCAATTTCATCTTGGGTTTTTTCATTGTAGCCATAATTTGCTCCAGGTGGATTATCACCCATACCACCAGGTGGTGCACCTTGATGATCTCCTTTGGGAGCACCTTGCTGTTGTCCATAGATTCTAGTTGAAACTTCATGAAGCGAATTTTGAAGGGTTTCTGTTGACTGTTTGATTCTATTTACATCCTCAGATTCCATTGCACTTCTCAAATCAGAAATCTTATCAAGAATTCCTGTTTTCAAGTCACCAATAACAGACTCATTCTCTTTTAGTAGCTTCTCGGTTTGATAGATTAGTGACTCTCCTTGATTTTTTGCTTCGGTTAATTCTTTGAACTTCTTATCCTCATCAGCATTTCTCTCTGCTTCCCGGATCTTCTGCTCGATTTCATCATCCGGCATTTTAGTAGAAGCTGTGATTGTTACTGATTGACTCTTCCCCGTACCCTTATCTTTCGCAGAAACATTCAGAATTCCGTTCTGATCAATATCAAAAGTCACTTCGATCTGAGGGATACCCCTCGGTGCAGGTGGTATTCCATTCAAATGAAATTTGCCTAACGTAATGTTATCACCAGCTCTCGGTCTTTCACCTTGCAAAACATGGATCTCCACTGCGGGTTGATTATCTGCTGCTGTTGAGAAAACTTGGGTTTTATTGGTTGGAATCGTCGTGTTCCTTTCAATAAGCTTTGTAAATACTGAACCCAACGTCTCAAGTCCTAATGATAATGGAGTTACATCAAGCAATAATAAATCTTCAACTTCACCAGTAAGTACTCCTCCCTGAACTGATGCTCCCATCGCTACACATTCCATCGGATCAATACTCCTCTCAGGTGTCTTCCCAAGTAAATTATTGAATTTCTTCAGTACAATTGGCATTCTAGTAGGCCCCCCGACTAAAATAATCTTATCAATCGCCCCTCTCGCAATCCCTGAATCCTGCAAAGCTTTTAAGATTGGTGCATCTAACCTTTTCAATACTGGATCAATTAATTGTTCCAATTTAGCCCGCGTAAGTGTTATGTTTAAATGTTTTGGACCGTCCTTCGTAGCAGTTATATACGGTAAATTAATCTCTGTCGTGATCGAATTTGACAATTCAATTTTGGCTTTCTCAGCAGCTTCTCTGACTCTTTGTAATGCCATTGAATCACTCTTTAAATCTACTCCATTTTCCTTATTAAACTCTGACACTAAGTAATTTACTAAGAGTTTATCCATATCAGTACCACCTAATGCTGTATCACCAGCTGTTGAAATTACTTCGAACACTTGATTATCCATCTCCATTATTGTGACATCAAATGTTCCTCCACCTAAGTCTAACACTGCAACCTTTAAACTCGCAGTTTTTTTGTCCAATCCGTAAGCTATTGCTGCGGCTGTTGGTTCGTTAATTAAACGTTTCACATCTAATCCCGCGATCCTTCCCGCATCCTTAGTAGCTTGTCGTTGATTATCATTAAAATATGCTGGAACAGTAATTATCGCTTCCGTGACCTCTTCACCAAGATACGCACTTGCATCCTCCTTGATCTTCCTCAAAATCATCGCTGAAATTTCTTGAGGAGTATATTCTTTCCCATCGATTTTCACCTTATATGAAGTACCCATCTTACGCTTGATCGCCGTTATCGTACGATCCGGATTAGAAATCGCCTGACGGCGAGCCGGTTCACCAATAAGACGCTGACCATCCTTGGTAAATGCTACCACTGAGGGAAACGCCTTACCTCCTAGAGTCAACCCTTCAGCACTAGGAATTATCGTTGGTTTACCACCAACTAAAACCGCAGCTGCTGAATTTGATGTACCTAAGTCGATACCTATTATCTTTCCCATACTTCTAAACCTCCGTTTTGTTCTAACCTTAATTTTTTTATATTTTCTAACCTTGTTTTTAATTTTTTTATTCTTAAATTTGATTTGTTTCCTTTCCTATTTTTTAAAAGCTCAATTTTCATGATCTTGATTTTTTTACTTTTTTTTGTTTTTTTAATTTGATTTTAACCTTTTCTTTAAGAAAATCCTCTTAAATTACCTCTATTTTATTCTCACTCCTTATTGACTTTTTTGAGATCTTAACTTTCGCATGTCGCAATACCTTCTCCCCAAGCCAATATCCTTTATCTAAAACCTCAACAATTGTATTCTCAGGGAGATCTTCTCTGGCGTCCTCGACCAATAGTACCTCGTGTTTATACGGATCAAATATTTTTCCTTTTGAGTCCATTTGTCTAACACCTTCCCGCTCTAAGAGTTTATTATAATTCTTTACTATGATCTCGAACCCGTCCCGAATACCTTCTGCCCCTTTAAGCATCTTCAGCAAATTTAACGCACGTTCCAAGTCATCATAATGATAAGTTAACTTCTGCAAGAGTTCTTCCAATACATACTTTTTATATCGTACTCCCTCTTCGTTTTGACGGCGTTTGTAGTTATCAAAATCAACACGTACTCGTAATAGCGCTTTTAAGAATTTCTCCTTCTCTTCCTCTATCACCTTGAAATCACGGGCATCATCCTTTAAATCGTCCATTTCCTTTAACAGTTGGTCATTCCAAGCTTTAACTTGTTTATGTTTCTCAACAAGTGCTTCATATTGCTCTGCTTTCACCTTCAAATCCTCAAATTCTCGTTTTAAAATTACAATCTTCTCAGGTGATCTTAAACGACTATTATTACTGCGTCTGTTAGGAAAACGCTCAAAATAATCCTCGAACGACATAGATCCTGTATCTCTCATCTCTTTTCTTGACATGATTAACAAATTTCTTGTTTTTGAGTTTTGTTTCTTATCATTTTTATGTAATGAATAGTTTGTTGTCAATCAATTCTTTACATACATTAATAAACAAGTATGAATTTCCATATATAAATGTTTTGTTTTTATAAAATAAGGGAAGGAAGTGGGAAAGGTATACTGGCTGAAGAAAGCTGTCGATTTTTTTATTGATTATTAGGAAAATTTGAGTTTTGGTGTCAAAAAATTTTACGATTATTATCTATAAAAATAATTTACTAAGATATTTAGAAGGGTTCACTAATGAAAAAATGATTTGCAAGAATATATGGAATAGAAATTGGATATTTCATGTGAAGATATTTTAAAACATCTTCATATCATATTAGAATAAACTTAAGATTTAAATTAGACGATTATCTTATTATTTCAATTAGAAAATCAGAGCAGAATTTGATTTCATCTGTAGGGGGCAAAAAAATGGAAGATAAATTTGGATTCCAACAGAGAACGAATTTTGGACTTGGAGGAATGAAAATAGATGATTATAGAAAATATTATATTTCGAGTGAACTAAAGTGAATTCGACTTCTAGTGATAATAGAAAATCGGAGATTATTGCTTATGCATTGTTAATCCTAACGACAGTCATATGGGGTGGCACCTGGCCTATAGGTCGATGGTTAGTATCTGAAGATGTTGGTGGGTTGACCATCCCTCCGTTAATGATAGCAGCAATCCGTTATTTTCTTGCAATATTATGTTTTTTTCTCATTCTGAAAATTCAAGAGGGAACATTAAATTGGCATTATGCTAAGGAAAATTGGAAATTATTAGTTTTTATGGGATTAACATCTGTTACTATCTATCAAGCATGTTATCTTATTGGTGAAATCTTTACAGCAGCAAGTGATGCTAGTATAATGGTTACAACAAACGCAATTTGGGTTGTAATTCTTTCGAGTAAGTTATTGAAAACAGAATTTTTTACTTGGAGTAAGGGTGTTGGAATACTCTTGGGATTTGTTGCTATTATCATAGTTGTAGGATATTCACCTAATATAGAAGTCCCCAATCGAATTCTTGGAGATATTTTAATTTTAGCAGCCGCGTTTGCTTATGCCGTATATACAATAACCTCACGTTTTTTTTTAAATAAAACTCAAAATAACCCTGAATCATTTCAACCAACATCTTTATGGATAATAACCTGGGTATCTTTTTTTGGATTTATCATAACGACACCTATAGCACTCCTCATAAGTCCAGAATTCCTTAATCCGTCCCAATACCTTGAAATCCCTGTCCGAATATGGGTTGGAATTGCATATTTAGCATTTTTTTCCACAGTAGGAGCATACACATTCTATTTAGAAGGTATCAAGCGTTTAAGTGCAAGTAGAGCAGCAATTTTTCTTACTCTAGTGCCTTTATTTGGTGTGATCTTGTCTGCAATATTCTTAAAAGAAAGATTCGATATTTTCATCTATCCAATCGCTTTATTATTAGTAATATTAGGGATAATCCTTGTAAACCGGAATTCTTCCAATAATAAAAAAGAGAAAAACTCAATAATATTATGAGTTAAGCTCCTTTCTATTTTAATGAGGTTTTTAAATTTTTATTTAAAATTTTAATTTGCCATTAATCACGTTTTGGTATTGTTCTCTATCAAATAATTCATACTTACTAGATTTTGAATTCCAAAAATAAATTCGATCTTTTATCTTATCAACATCAAAACCCTGTTTTCTTAGGTTAACCTTCCTTAACTTGTGGGTTCCTGTAAACTCCAATTCGTCTTTAATGCGTATGAATATCGGAATAGTGTATTTTGGGAGGTTTTCACTAATAAATTTGGAAAAACTATCTGTATCAAAGGTTTTATCCTCACAAACAATTGAGATCATACCTGCCTTTCCTTCAGCGTCTGGCATCTCAACGCCATACACATTACACATATCCATGCCTTCGAAAGTATTTAAAATCGACTCAACTTCCATTGTCGAGACATTTTCTCCTTTCCACCTGTATGTATCTCCGAACCTATCGGCAAATGATACCCAATGATCTTCATGAAGGGAAACGAGGTCTCCAGTATTGAAATATGAATCATTTTCTTCAAGAACGTTATTTAACACTCTTTCATTAGTCTTACTCTTATCCTTATAACCTTTAAAGTTGCCTGTCGGTAAGATTATCGCCAACATCATGCCAGTTTCTCCAGGACTGCATTGAATTAAGAACCCTTGTTCGTCCTTATAAAATTCACCAGTTTCTTCATTGACTTTCACGACAATGATTGATTTAGGAATAGTTATCCTACCAATCATTCCTGGTTTTTCATTAACGTTAAATAATCCCCCAGCTCCCTCAGTAGCACCATAAAATTCTAAAATATGTTGTACATGGAATCTAGACTTAAAAGTTTCCCATATATCCTTTCGAAGACCGAGTCCAAGCATTTTTTTGAATGTATTGTTTTCAACATATTCTGATTTTGGTCGATTGATAAGATACCGGGGCACTTCTCCTATATATAAGCAGCAAGTCGCTCCAAATTTTTTAACATCATTCCAAAATTCTGAGGCAGAAAATCTCTTTCTAAAACCAAAAGCTGAACCCCCTTGCACAACAGCCGCCCATCCTACAATCATTGAAAGGGAATGATATAAAGGTAAAGGGCTATAAAGAACATCTTTCGGAGTTAATTTCAACGCTAACATACCGAAAGGATTTAGTAAACGGGCATTATTTTGTACTGCGGCTTTAGGTAGTCCTGTCGTCCCAGATGTGAAGATATATGTTGAATCATCACGTAGATTAGATTTAAAAGTTGTATCGGGATTATTTTGAGAAATTTCATCTAGGATTTTCCGAAGATCTCTAAAAGGGTGTTCTAGATTCTCCAAATTATTACTAACAAAAACATTTTCCTTTGCTATATTTAGATCATCAAAAACTTCATTAAAAGCTTTTAGGCTGCTACCATCAATTATAAACCATTTTCCTTCACTTATTTCAAACGCGTGGATTAGAGCTTGTTTTCTTTGATTTATATTAATTAATGAACTTATTCCTTGTATTTTATTTATACCTGTCGTGATAAATAGAAATTCAGCAGAGTTTTCCATCATTATCGTGACAATATCTCCAGATTCAATTCCAAGTTTAAGAAAGAAGTTGGAAATTTTATTACTCTCTTGATTTAAAGACTGCCACGTCCATGAACTATCTTCAAATAAAAATGCAGTGTGATCTGGAAGATTTTCAGCATTCTGTTCTACCATAATTCCAAGGCTAAGGTTAGGGTTTTCTGTCCTATTTTTAACGATTTCCTCAAGTCTTTCAAGATAATCCTTTTCTTTTGTTGTTAGTTGAATTTCCAAAGGGTGACACCGAAATTTTAATTTTAATAAATTTTTGTATCAATTTTTAGTGAACTAATATTAGATATACTGATATTTAAACATTTAATCTCGAAAGACATCATTTCATTAATATTATAATCTCTGTCTCAAATGATTATTATAGTTATATCTTCTACGAGGTTTGTAAGGTTTTTCCGGTATTTTTAAAAAGCATTCAGGACAAAATGGGATGATAAAAGGATCTTCCCATATATCTTTGGCTCGTTCTAGGGGAATAGAAGGATTATCTCTTAAAAATATTTGAAATGGAATTAATTCTTCACAGTCTCCGCATTTTCTTGCTTTTAATTGACTCATATAATACCATTCTAATTTATTTTATAACTTCTTGTACATGGTTTAATTTAATTTAAGAATAGGAGAGATAATAATTTCTAATTATTCAAAATTTTTAAGAATTTTTATTTTAGCCTGCGTTGGGGTAAAACTTTTAAAATAATCAAACTATTAAATATACCTTCATTTTTGGGAAATTATGGGAATATTAGATGGAAAAGTAGCACTTATAACTGGTGCTGCTGGTGGTATTGGAAGAGCGACTTCAAAACTTTTTATTGAAGAAGGTGCTAAAGTTGTAATGGCTGATATTTGGGATGAGATGGGAGAAAAAACTGCTCAAGAACTAGGGCAAAATGCAGTTTATATTCATTCTGATGTATCTCAAGAATCTGATATAAAAAACACGATAAATCTCGCAGTGGAGAAGTTCGGGAGTCTTGATATTGTTTTTTCGAATGCCGGAAACCCTGGCCCAGGAGGGGGAATTGAAGACATTCCGACTGATGAGTTTGATAAGACTGTAGCAATCCATCTTCGAGCAGCATTTTTATGTATGAAACATTCTATCCCAATAATGAAGAAACAAGGATCGGGATGCTTTTTAACTACAAGTTCTGTAGCGGGGTTTCAACAAGGGATGGGTACATTACCTTATTCTCTTTCAAAAGCAGGAATTATTCAACTTACTAGAATTGCTGCTGTGGAATTAGGGATTTTTGGAATTCGGGCGAATGCTATTGCACCAGGTGGTATAGCTACGGGAATATTTGGTCAGGGTATGGGTATATCTCGTAATGGGGCTGAAAAAATGGCAGAATTAATGAAGGGAACTCTTGCTGAGGGCCAAGCTATTAGACGAGCTGGTTTACCGGAGGATATTGCTAATGCTGCATTATTTTTAGTATCTGACTCTAGTAGTTTCATCACTGGAGAAACCCTTAAAGTGGATGGTGGGCTTTTATCAGGAAGAATTCCTCAGGATCCAGAAGAATCTCAAGAAAGATGGGTTGAAATGATGAAAAAATTAGATCCTGAAGATCAAAAAATCATGACTGAGAGAGGACAAGAAGGCATTAAAAAAACTATGGAAAATCTGAAATTCTTAAAACCAGCGATTCGAGAGAAGATAATCAAAAGAATGCAAAGAATGGCAGCAAAAAGGAAGGGAACTTAGAATAAACCGGAGAATGCAAAAGATGCTGGAATGAAAAAAAACAAGTAAATCATAAAATTAATTGAATATAAGGTTAAACAATTGACATAAAAATCCCACCATTTTTTTTTGCTTCTAAAGTCAACTGGAGGAATCTCTCAGGTGAAATTGGCATATTTTCGGATGCATCTCCTAATCTAATTCTCCCTGCTTTCATTGTATATTTATACATTTTCTCTATATTTACATGATCTTCTATATAATATACTTTAATTTTTTCATTCTGCTGTCTATCAGTGAAGTAATCTTTTAATTCTGAAACCGCACAAGGTCCATTTACTACAAATGGGCCAGGGTGCTTATCTATTTCTTCAGTATTATGCCCTTTCCCCAAAATAAATGCATAAGGTCTAATTTTTTGACTTGGATCGGAGCGTGAAGATTCAAATCCTAAACATCCAGTTTTGCATGCTTTTTCAGTTCCTCGAAAGAATGTAATAGAGGGGTGATGGGGGATTGGAATTTTATCAATATTGTGTTCTAGTTGGATTTGATACCTATTTATTATGTCCTTAGACGGAATGACATTAATTTCTTCGAAGTTATTTATACCAAATCCTTTCTGTGCTGCCATTTCAATATGTACAGCATCATCTATGCCTATAAGTCTACTTCCAATTGTATCAACAGCTACAAGATCTGTCCCACTTAGAAGAAGACCCATAGGATGCTCAAACTTTTCATCAACTAAAGCGGGTCCAAAATTAATAACTGTTGTAGCATCTACTATATTAAAATCAGGTACAAAAACATTCAATGTATCAATTATCTTTTCATTAATAAGATTATGATTATAGACCTTTTCCTTATCATAAAAAAGGCCATGCTGATTCTTAATGCATATTGTAACCCCACACTGAATGTGGGCTTTTAGTTTAGGGATGTTTATGTATGTGTTTTCACCTTTATGTTGAACTAAGTTTTCAAATAAGATTTTAGGAATAGGAATTGGTTTATCTAAAGCAATACCATTGAAATCAACGTCAATAGGTTCTTGCTCATCTAAATAGAGAGGGTTTGCACCGAGTTCTTCGATCCTTTTTGCAAGGTCGTTGATTTCAAATGAAAGGCGTGTACAAAAGCCTACAGCCGAGTTTTCCATTACAAATATATTTTCAGGTTTAATGAATTCGCTTACAACTTTTACCGTAGATAAAATCACTTCGGAATTAGTTATAATTTCAGATACTGGTCCAGTTCCGTTAAATTTAATAAATACTTTTCCCTTACAAATCGACTCGACACCACCAAATGTATCAAAACAGTCCCGAATACAATCTATCATATCACCTTTGATAGGTTTAATATATACGTTAGATGTCATTTATTTCATCTTTTAGTTTTTTAACTATAAATAAACTTCATTAGATTAATACTGAAATAAAATAGACTTAAATAAAAAAGTTTGCATCAAGCTTTTTATGATATTAATAAAAGCATTTTTAACTTTCCACTAATTATTAAGAGTGTAGGATGTGATTGAAGCATGTCTAAAGAAAAAGTTCGAAATCGTTGGACTGTTGTTGTAGGAGCAATTTTGATTCAATTAGCTTTAGGAACAATTTACTCATGGGGAACACTTACTACTTTTATCAGTCCTTATATAAATGAAGCGCCAGAATTAACAGTATACATCTTTGGAGTTGGATTACTTTCATTTGCAATAACAATGATTTTTGCGGGTCAACTACAACAGACTCAAGGGCCTAAGAGGGTCGCAATACTAGGAGGAACCTTAATTGGAATTGGAGTTATATTATCATCTTTTATGACCACATTTTTGGGATTATTATTTACTTATGGAATTTTATTCGGGTCTGGCATTGGTTTTGCATATGTATGTCCAATTGCCTGTGCGGGAAAATGGTTCCCTGATAAAAAAGGTTTTATTAATGGGATAGCAGTTGCAGGTTTTGGTGCTGGTGCTTTTATATTTAATTTTGTAATTAAATGGTTAGCTCAAATCAGCATCCCTTTAATGTTTGTAATTATCGGCGTTTTGTATTTAGCTATGATAATTGGGGGGGCTTTAACATTAAGTAACCCTCCAGAAGGATGGGAACCGGTTGGATGGGACACTATAAGTAAATCGGGTGAGGGTGTGGAATCAAGTTTTGAACGTCGTGAAGTAATAAAATTATACCAATTCTGGATGTTATGGGGTACTTTTGTGTTAAGTGCGATCTCTGGTTTGCTAGTAATTGGGTCTTTCGCGTCATTTGCTCTATCGGATGTTACTTACGATATTTATTTAATTAATTTTGTATTAATTGGAAGTCTTGCAGCACTTTTTAATGGATTCGGAAGAATATTCTGGGGGAAATTAGCCGATATTATTTCTTATAAAAAGAGTATGATAGTAATGTTTAGCATTCAAGCAATTCTGATGATGTCTTATTTTTATACAAATTCGGGTATACTAGTTTTTGCTTTTTACACATGTGCAATATTTTTCTGTTTTGGCGGTAATTTCTCATTATTTCCAACTGCGACTTCAGATTTATTTGGAAGTAAGAATTTAGGAGCAAATTATGGTATATTATTTACTGCGTATGGTATTGCTGGTTTTATTGGTGCCGTAGGGGTCGATTTATTTGTGAGAGCTTTTGGAAGTTACTTGTTACTTTTCATTGTTATGGGATGTATGTCAATTGGAGCTGTAGTTTTAGTGTATCTTATAAAACCACCAGTTAGTAAAATATAGTTCTCTGAGATATTTCATAAATTAAATAAAAATAAAAAAAAATAGAATTAATTAAGTTATTGATATAGTTATCGATGCGAAAAATGTTGTAAACATAATTACAAACAGTATTAAACCTGCTATAATTAAAAAAATTCTTCGCGTTTTTTCATCAATATTATCATTTACAGCAAAGCTTAGAAATCCTACGAGTATGAAAAACAGTGAAATATTAACCCCGACTCTCGCTATGTTCATGAAGATGACATCTTGCCATTCCATCCAATATCGTGTCCGGTCAATTTCTTCTTGTCTCTTAATGTAATCATTAAAACCATATTCACCGTTCCAGTAGTTAATATCATTTTCTTGGTTAGCCAAATTTTCCCAAGAGCCGGCATTTTGTGCGATTGATCGGCTAATCATCATCATTAAACCAAATAAGATCGCAACAAATAATCCATAAATAATAAATTTAGTGGCTTTTTTCTTATCCAGTGAAGGTAAGTTCTCAAGAAATCCTCCTCTTTCCCCCATTCTTTATGCTCTCCTCCCTAATTTTTTATAATAACTAAACGATATCAACAATGCTAAGAATACTATTACTCCAATACCAAAATAGTAGAATAACTCTTCCAAAAAATCTCCTGGGCCATCTATTCTTATGCGAAGATTAAATATTACTGCCGTAACTGCGGGGGGGCCACTATTAACACCATATACCACAACTACATATTTCCCAGGTATTGAAATGACATAATCTCCACTTGTATCTCCTCCAAACTCGATATACCAATAACCATTATCGGTGATTGTTCGGGAATTTGCTGAACCTGTAAAAGTTGAGGGTGCTTGACCCCAAACAAATTGTGAATAAGCAAAATCTTGACCAGTAAGACCGGTTGGAGAACTATTGAGTGCTAATTGTTGATCATAGAAACCTTTCCCAAAGATTTTCATAGTTGCTGATACATTAGCGTAATGGACTGAAAATTCTATCGACAATTTCTGATCTTTACTTATTGAAAATGGACGGGCGTAAGCTTCCGTTAATCCATTGTTACTATCCTCATTAATTGTAATCCCGTTCTTATCTAGCAAAACCGATTTATCCAAAGTGTAACCTAAAATTGGTGCCAAAATTAAAAAGACAATTCCTATCACTAATATTGCTGTAAATACAATCCTTTTCCTTGCCATTGAAAATCAATTCCTTTTTTTTTTTAGATTATTAAGGATTCTTATCATTCTATTACTTCATCTCATTTAAAAAACTTCATACTAATCCCTTAATCTAATTGTTTTCGATCAGGGAGAATTCAAATAACATTCACACATGAATCAAGAAAAAATTAATTTGAAAATTTGTTGAGTATCATCATTTTTATAAATTTCTTTCATTTTTAATCTGGTATGCCAGAAAAGGTTGATAGAGAACAAAAGTATAGGATTATTATATATCATGGACATCTTCATAAAATCCCCATTGAGACGAGATGGAAGAAGTATAATGACAAAAAACAATTATTACAAAAAGGTGAATTAGAATAAGTTTAGGGATTAAATAAACAGATGGAAGAGATTAAATAATAATAATTCTTTATGATATTCACCAAAACAAAAGAATCATAATTCTTTTAATAAGGCAAATTGGTATAGGGTTGGCATTATTACTTGCGAAGAAATTAAGGATATTCAAATTTCTAAAGGAATAAACGATTGTTTTTTTGAAGGGGACAAATTTTGTAATCATATGGAGAAATATGGGGAAAAATGTTTAGATATTATATGTGATCTTTACAAATCGGCATTTCCTTTAAAAACGAAAGAATTGACCTCTAAAAAATTTTGATTTTCTATAACGCAAAAAACAGTTCATAATATAGAACACGTTATATAACGTCACTTATTTAGAATACGGAGTTACTCTTCCTTACGATAGATCATTGTTTCTTAATAAGTTCTTTGAAAAGAGAATTATCAATGTTTGCACCACTTATTATAACAACAACATCTTGATTCGCAAACTTTTGTTTTGCTTCGAGAATGTGAGCTATACCAACCGCTCCAGCACCTTCAACTATCTGCCCTTCCTCCTCCCAAAGAAGGATGATTGCCTTTTTAATTGATTCCTCTTGCACTAAAGTAATTTCATCTATGTATTTATTTATCATTTTGAAAGTTAAAGCATTAGCATCAAGCCCACCTGATAACCCTTCTGCTATTGTTGGGAATTCGTTAACTTTAATAACTTTTTTAGCCTTCCATGATTGATACATAGTAGAAGCGCCTTCTGTCTGGATTCCAATTATCTTAACTTTAGGATCTATAGATTTTGCTACAAGACCAATCCCAGATATCAACCCACCTCCTCCAATGGGAACAATTATGGAATGAATATGAGAGAGTTCTTGATACACCTCAAGACCAATTGTTCCTTGACCTGCTATAATCCCCATGTCATTATATGGACTAATGTAGATTAAATCTTCTTGAATTGATATTTCCTTTGCTCGACTTTCTATCGCTTCAACTTTTCTATCCTGAATAATTGTAGAATTATATTGTTTAATCTTTTTTAATTTAATATTAGAAATATTTGCAGGAACTACAATTTTCACAGATATTCCTAATTGATTTGCAGCCAAAGCTATGCCTTGAGCGTGATTTCCTGAAGAAGCTGTAATGATTCCACGAGATCACTCCTCAGAAGTTAATTGAAATATTCTATTATATGCTCCACGGATTTTAAAAGAATTAGTTATTTGTAGATTTTCTAATTTAACGTAAATTTTTCCTTCACATAATCTACTAAAAAAAGGGGAATAAATAAGCGGTGTATTTCTGACAAATTTATCGATTCTTTTTTTTGCATTTTTTACTACTTGAAGATTAACATCATTCAACATAAATCTAATTAAACTTTAGTGCTTTTCAAATATAAATCTACAGAATTTAAGAAAATGATAAATTTAAAAATTCTTGTATTCTTAATTTTATCAAATATTTAAAATAAATCCGAGAGAGTATATTATGGAATTTTATGAAGTGGTAAAAAAGAGAAGAAGCTTCAGGGTTTATAAATCAGATATGCCCGAAAAAGAAAAAATTGAAAGGATTTTGAATGCAGCACGTTTAGCACCGACTTGGGCTAATATGCAAGGAGTTCATTACATTGTAGTTCAAAAATCATCAAATGTAAAATCGGTGTGGGAAGCAATAGGCCAAAAACAGAAGTTTATTGAAGCTCCTATGTTTATAGTCGGAATAATTTCCGAAAAAGGTTCCGGAACAAACTTGAATAGAGAAAAATATTATGGGATCGATTTTGGAATTTGTTTTGAACATTTAATATTAGCTGCTACTGCTGAAGGTTTGGCAACGTGTTGGATTGGATGGTTTAATGAAGAAAAAGTGAAACAAGCTTTAAATATCCCTGAGGAATTTCGGGTTATGGGTTTAACCCCATTAGGGTATTCTGTAAAATCTAAAAGTGAAGTCACTGAACGCAAACCATTAGAAAAAATAATACACCATGAAACATTTTAACACCATTTTTTTTTTTTATTTAAGGTAAAAGAATATTGAGAGAAAGATATTGTTTTAGATGTGGAAAAGCTTTAGATTTCGAAAGTTTTATCAAAAATGCTGGTCCAAATGATACGGAAGATTCTACAACACTTTGGAATAGTGAGCACATTGAATTTTTTTGTTGCCATTGTTATTCTTTTAAAATAAAATACCAACCCACTCTGGATGTGGATGAATTTCAATATTACTAGCCTAATGATATTTACTCTGTTCTTAACTTTTTCAATGTATCTTCCAAGATTTTTATGATACGATCCTTACAAGCTATCTGATTTGAGTAATTATAACTAAATGTACGCCAATATGGACGTTTATGGCCAAGTTTAAATTTAATTCCCCTCATCGAGGTCATGTAGGAATTATCATTAAGCTTAGTTGCCATTTGTTCAGCAATTATATACCAATGAAATTTTGTATTAATATGTGCACCGGTATTTTTAGGGGCAAAATTTTCTCTCGTTTTTATACTATCAAAAGTGAAACTCCATTTATCAGGGGTTTTCTTGGTTTCTAACCATTTACCATTATTATAATTCCAGGAGTGAGCCCCTCCTATCCTCATACCTGTGTAAATCTTCTGATTATGCGTTTTAATTGTATCATACATCTTAATATCATTCTTGTTTATTTTTAGAATATCAAGGAGCAGACAAATAACATATTTTAAATAGTTTAAAAGGCACTTAATTTTTTGTAATCTCGTGAAATAGGTGCATAAATATAATTTATTGGAAAGAATGAAATAAAATTACTTAAAGGTGGTTAAGATATATATCTGTAAATTACCCTTTGGTGCTCCATTCATATTTTTTTGGTCCAGCAAACAGTAGGAGTATAGAAGGGATTAATATCGGAATTCCCCCCCATCCATATCCAAATATGCACATAATAGTTCCCCAAAAAAGCATCCATGGAAATCTAAAATTTCCAAGGAGAATAATCCAATTTAATAGAAAGCCCCAATCTCGGTTGGCACATTTTTCAGAGAATTTAGGTTTAATGATTAAGTAAGATACTATTATCGCAAAAATACCGCTTAATACCAGCCAAATAGGAGTACCCATAGCAGATATACCCCAACCAAATGGTAGAGATGAAAGTACTATTATACCATAAAGACCCCAAATGAAATCGATAATTCCGCTTAAGATGCCAATAATCCATGCCCACTTTCCAAATTCAGATACAAATTTTTCATATTTTGACCATTTGAGACTTCTTCCTTCAAAATCCACAGTTCTATCACTTTTTTTACTATAACTCTTGAATTATTGTATATTGAGAATACAATTATTTAAAGAATTTTAAGTATTGGTTGATATGGAAACTCAACTATTCTTACTTAGATTAAAGGACCATCTTTTAAGAACCATTTTCTAGTATTTCTCCAACATAATAGAATCCAACTAAATTTCCTCTTCTTTCAAATTTTCTAGAAACCAGTAGGATAATCACATGCTCATTTTCATCTAATATTTTTATTTTTACTGCATATTTAACTGATTCCTCTATAATTTTCTCGGCATCTAAATGAAAAAAGTCGATGCTTTCTATATGTAATGGTTGTACACCCCATACAAGCCCTAATTCTCTCGCTGTCCTCTTAAATGGTGTGATCGCAATAATTGGTAGTGGAGGACGATATTTAGCAATCATTCGAGCACCATATCCTCTTCTAGTGATCACTAATATTTTTCCTCTAAAATTTAATTCTTGCATTTCTTCTGCTAATGCATGGATTGCATGTCCCAATGTTTGAGTGTGCGTCAATCTATCAGAATCATATTTATCTGGAATCCTTTTTGGCATATTCTCGGTAGCAGTCTTAGCAATCTGATTCATAAATTGTACGGTTTTAATTGGATATTTACCTACTGCAGTTTCGCCAGAGAGCATGACCGCATCACTCCCATCAAATACCGCGTTAAATACATCATTTGCTTCTGCACGAGTTGGGATCGGTGCATTTATCATAGACTCAAGCATTTGTGTTGCAACTATTATTGGCTTTCCTTCTTGATTACATTTGTAAATCATATTTTTTTGTTTTAAAGGTACTTTATCAGGATCAATTTCTACACCGAGGTCACCTCTTGCAACCATGATGCCGTCAGATACATCCAAAATTTCATCAAAATTGTCTAAAGCTATGGGCCTCTCGATTTTAGAAATTAATTTAATGTTTTCATTTCCGTAATTTTCAAGTATTCTTTTAACATGAAGTACATCACTCCCATCAGAAACAAAGGATATTGCAACATATTCTGGGTCCAATTCAGCAATCAATTCTAAATCTATTACATCTTTTTCTGTAGGAACTCTTTGTTTCAATTGGCCTTTGGGTATATTAACACCTTTTCTGTTGCTAATTATTCCCCCAGCTAAGATTTCTCCAATGATATGATCGTTTGCTTTACTTTTTACTTCAATTTTAATAATACCATCATTTATAAAGAAAATCTCTCCCACTCTTATGGATTTAATAAATCCTTCCAAAGGGATTGAGAATTGTTCTTGATCGCCTTCAATTTCCTTCTCAAAAACCTTAACTTCATTTCCAATATTTAAATTATAATGTTTATCATCTTTAAATATTCCAACTCTTATTTTGGGTCCTTGAATATCAGCTAGTATTCCAACATATTCGTTAATTCCTCTGATTTTTTTGACAAGTTCTCTTTTTTCATCGTGTGTACCATGCGAAAAGTTAAGACGAAAAATGTCAACCCCTGCGTCGATTAATCTTTTTAACATCTGCTCTGAAGATGAAGCTGGACCAATAGTTGAAACGATTTTTACCGTGTTTTCTCTAAAAGACATTGTGGAAAACCTTTTTACCTTTTCTAAATGATTTAGTTAACATATGCAAAAAAAAAAATTCTTTAGACTCCATAGGATAATAAAGTAATTAAATAATATTATTGTGTATACCCTTAAAAATTATTCATCTTCCACAAGTTTCTCTAATCTTACTAATTTATTTCGAACTTCTTTACTTATTGCTTTTAAAACCTCAACAGAACTCTTATAGTCTGAAGGATTTTTAATTTCTTTCAAAGATAATAAATGAATTCTCAAAGTTTTAGGATAAACTGAATATTGTATTAACCTTAAGCCATATTTAATAGCAGAACTTCTCGCTAAATGTACTAATAAATCAGAACTATTATTGGCAATAGATACAGCTAAAAAATATTTAAACTTGGGTTTTTTTGAATAATTTCTGACTACCAGTAAGTAAAAATTCTTAAAAATTTCATTCATATCATAAATACTATTAACAGGAAATGATCGAGGTATGTTTTCAACGATCTCTGTAATCGGTGCATGTTTTCCTTTAATTTTTTTGAGATCTTTTATTAAGTTTCTTCTAAAATATAGCGTTAAGTCTTTTTCAGTTGGATTTACCATATCTCATATCAATTCATAACGACAATTTTGTTTTTTTTTAATGTTAAATACTTGAATTTTTGCTGAAATTTATTTAATTATCAGTTAATTAAACATTCCTTATTATAAAAAAATAGAAGGTTGATGCGGATTTCTCTCTTAAATAGATTTGATTCGAAATAAGGGTTTTTGTTAAGAAATTAAAGTAATTGTTTAAGTGACAAACGTAAACTTTTTTCATATAAAGAGTTTAGTTATGTAATTTTTAAAGAAACATTTAAATATTTAACTTTTTATAATATATTTGAAATAAAATTGAACCGACATTAAGACGCATTCATCGATTCAGGATATTCGAATATATTCTAGTACTTAAACATTAATTACAATTGAGAAATAAACCAATTTACCCCTTTTAATACAAGTATTTAAATATTATTGTTAGACTATGTCAGTAATCCCTACTGTTAAAAATAAAGAGATTTCTATACAAAGGTTTATTGATTGGGATAAATTTGAGAATATATTTTACAATAATGTTTATATTGAAAACTATAAAATTGTTATAAAAATGAATTTAATTGATAGAGACAATTCAGAAAAGGATATTAAAATAAAAAAATTCGATCTTGAGAAGTATACATATCTTTGTTCCTATTAATTTACATTTAAGGTTTTACTTCTTTATTTAAGTCTTTATTCCAGCATGAGAAGCACAAATATTCACTTTTTTCCAAAAGCACTAGATCTTTCTGAGCTCGGAGCATTCCACAGTTAGAACATCTTTTTTTCATGGTTACCTAACATTAAAAATATTTTGGATAAGTTTTTTACTTCCTAAAAACCTCCCCCTGAATATAAAAAGGTTAGTCAAATTTTATCCATGCTTCGCAAGTACGTAAGGCAGTAAACTTTTGAAGTTTTTCATTCGCAGATTCAATTTCCTCTTTAATCGTAAAATACTTCTTTATACCTTGCTTTTCTAAATCTTCAATTTTCTGCTCGATTACATTTTTTGTTTTAATCGATATTCTTTTAGTATTACTTAAACTTTTATTCTTAATTTTAGTATCCATAATCTCAAGAGATTTTAACTCATCAATATATCCTTGTTTATCTAGATTATCTAATTTATATTGCAGAAAATTTGAACTTTTATCTCGCAATTCATAAGCTTCATTTAAAATGCGCCCATGCATCCCAATTTTACCCGTTAATCTCAAATAGGTTTCCCA
>LAZR01000552.1_pt1 | contig 28321 bp, 24 predicted proteins | sample 329461 | NCBI WGS metagenome assembly LAZR01 (sample SAMN03002196, study PRJNA259156) | marine sediment metagenome | biome: sea floor; feature: Hydrothermal impacted sediments; material: marine sediment; isolation source: Loki non-amplified sample from Loki's castle hydrothermal vent sediment ...
CTAATGTAGCTACAAGAGGTTTTAAACGCATTATAGAATCCTTTTTATTTGTTTCTATAACAGGTTACTCGCGATGGGACAATAAGGTCAATAGCCGTGCAATGAATTGTTACAATCGAGTGTTTAATCTTACTTTTTATCAAAATTCATTGAAAAATCAAGAAACTGTTTTGCTGGTATTGGTTTACTAAAATAGAAGCCTTGCATAAAATCACAACCCAATTCGTTCAATAAAGTATGCTGCTCTTTTGTTTCTACACCTTCGGCTACCACTGTCAGTCCTAAACTGTGCGACATAGCAATAATTGCCTTTACGAGATTACAATCTTCATTGTTTAGCACAATGCCGTCAATAAAACTTCTATCTATTTTGAGTACATTAAAAGGATACTCTCTTAAATAACTTAATGACGAATAACCTGTACCAAAGTCATCCATTGATAAGTTAATGCCTAATGCTGTAATTTCAGTCAATATATCAACAACATTAGTGTGGCAACTCATCAATACTCCCTCTGTGATTTCAAATTCTAAACTTTCGGGATTTACTTCAGCGTCGATCAATGAATTTTGAATAAAGCGAAGTAACCCCTCATCTCTAAACTGACGAGGAGATAAGTTAACTGCCATTGTATATTTTTGTTCGCATTCACAGGTGCTTTGCCACTCATTTAAAAAATGTAATGCTTGGCTAATTACAAATTTACCAATAGGTACAATTAATCCTGTATTTTCCGCAATCGGAATAAATTCATCGGGTGTTACATTCCCTAACTCAGGGTTATGCCAGCGTAATAAAGCTTCTGCACCAATGATGTGTTTATTTTTAACATCTAATTGTGGTTGGTAGTATAGTTCGAATTCATTACGCTCAAGGGCACCACTCATTTGCTCTTCAATTGATAAACGCCGCTGGATTACTACATTCATTTGCTTTGCAAAAAAAGAATAGGTGTTTCGACCTAATGCTTTAGCTTGATACATTGCAGTATCTGCATTACGTAGTAAATCTGAAGCTGAACTACCATTTTCAGGATACATAGCAATACCAGCACTTAACGTAACCATTAATTCACGGCCTTCTATTTTAAATGGTTCTCTGAAGTTTTTTAGGAGTTTATCGACTATACGCAGCGCACTTTTTGCACAGGTTAAATCTGATAATAATACAATAAACTCATCGCCTCCTAACCTTCCTACCATACCGCTATCACCGATAGTTCGCTGAAGTCTTGCAGCTGCTTCAATTAATAGTTTATCGCCAACTTCGTGCCCTAGTGAGTCGTTAATTTTTTTAAAATCGTCTAAATCCAGAAAACAAACAGCGGCATTACCTTTATTTTCATCTGCATTTTTTAAAATTTTTGATAACTTATCTAGCGCTAAAAACCGATTAGGAAGTAATGTTAAGCTATCAAAATAGGCTTGATGGCGTATTAACTCATCTGATTTATGTTGTTCGGTAATATCACGAACAATAACCATGACTTGCTCATATTGAGGTACATGATTTACACGGGCTTCAAAATATACAGTGCCTTTAGATAGTCTAAGTTCGTACTCAAAGCTAACCATTACTTTTTGTTTTAGTGCTTGGGCAATATTAACCTGAAATTTAATCGCAATTTCATCAGGTAATACAGCAAACATGCTTTTACCAATAAATTCGTCAGGATTAACATAGAGGTTATTCTCATTGCTAGCGTGATAGTCAACAATAGTGCCATCTTCTTGCATTAAGAAAAATAAATCAGGAATTGCTTCGAAAATGGTTTCAAGCATTTTTTCTTTAAAAACGGCCTGCCCTTGGGCCTTTTTTACATCGGTTAAATCAATATCTATGCAATACATTTGTTTAATATTATATTGATTTATAAACATTACATGACTTGAATACACACACACCTGTGTACCATTTTTGCGTTGTAAGGTAATCTCTGCTGCAGGAATTTCTGTACCGTTGTTAAGCCAATTAGTATGAGCCGATACAACCGCGTCTTGCATTGGGGTAGGAATAATTAAATCTTCTAGTTTTTGTCCAGCAGCTTCTTGTGCATTATAACCATAAAGATACTCACTGCCTTTATTCCAATAAATTACACGTCGTTGTTCGTCATATCCTTGCACAGAAATAGCATTAACCGCATCAAATAATTGATGAAGCGGATCGTTTGTAACAAACTGATGAGTTAACGCATTTACAACTTTATCTATTTTCATTTCGATGACAGGGATCAAGAAAAACTTACTAATAATAATAGTATTTAATGACTAATTTTTCTCTAAAAAATGTATTTATATTATAATTAATTTGATTTTAGCAACAAAACAAGCCAGCAGCTCATTTTCCATACATGTATTTTATGTAAATAGATGCTTTTTAAGCCAAAAATTGCTATTCACTCTCAATAAGTCATCCTAATGACTCGCTTTGTTTTTTTATAATAGCAATTTAGTCTTGAAATTATTTTTGATAAATTTAGCACAAAAAACATGACAAATTTTCTCTGTTAACATTGCCCCAATTTTTTAACATACCTATATTTTTAATACGCTACGATTTCCAATTTTATTATTTCATAATGAACTTAAAAAACACCAACACATAGCGTGATCCACGCTGTAATACGGAAGATCACGCTATGATTAATTAATATAAAAACAATATAATTTTTATCGTTATTTGTCAGTTACATCATTTGGATGTTCAACACCAATCCACGCTTTAAATAATGCCTTTTGCGCAAGCGTTGCCTCTTTATCAGCAACTACTTTTTTAGGCTTATCAAAATCTTCTGATAGCACTAATGTTAAACTTTCAAGAGCATCACGACGAAGATAGTCAACCGTTACCTTGTCGCCAGCTTTAAACGTTTCTAGGCTGGTTTTTAAATCTTTACCTACGTGATGTTTGTTTATAGCGACAATTTTATCATCGGTAGTTAAACCTGCTTTCCATGCGCTTCCACCGCGGCGAACGTAGCTTAGGGTAAGTAGCTCACCTGTGTTTTTTGCAGTTGCATCAATACTGGCAAGGGCTTTTGCTTTTTCTGGTCGCTCAAATTTCAAGCCTACTTTAGTAAGTAGTTCGTCAAAGTTGATACTTGCTGGCGATTCTACATTTTCCTGCCACCAGCTTGAGTAATCACGCCCGGTTAAATCTTTTAAGATATTAAGTACATCTACATCTGTAAAACCAGCTGGCATTTTATGATTGTTATAAAGTGCTTTGTGTACGTCGCGATAGCTTATTTTACCTTGGCTTTTTTCAAGTAGGTCGATATCTAAAACTAATGAAAGTAATGAACCTTCTGAATAAATATTGGTGCTGTAGTTACGTGCATGATCGCCACCTTGGTTAATCCATTTATCAAAACTTGTTTCGCTTGCGCTTTGCACTTCACGGCCCGGTGTTTGTAAATGGCGATTAATGGTTTTGCTCATCACTTTAAAAAATTCATCTGTGGTTTCAATACCAGAGCGAACCATTAAATGATCTTCAAAATAACTTGTTGAACCCTCTGCAATCCAAAGCAGTTTAGAGTAATTCATATTAGTGTAATCGTACGGCACTAAACCTTGAGGGCGGTATGCTTTAACATTCCACGTATGAACAAACTCATGCGCAGCGGTACTAATAAAGGCTAGGTAATCTTCGCGGCTACCAAATCGGTCGCGTGGACGTTGAATAATTGTTGAGTTTAAATGCTCTGTTGCACCACCTGCGCCCGACGTAGCATGTACCATAAATACATAACGTTCATACGGATAGCCATCCCAAATTACATTACCAGTGGCAACTAATTTTTTAAGATCGGTAAGCATTTTCTCTACATCGTAGTTACCATCGCCCCATATAACTAAATCGTATTCACGGCCATCTACTTCAAATGTGTGTAGTTGGTTTATACCCGTTTCGATTGGTGAATCAACAAGTACGTCGTAATCTGCTGCTTTAAATGAGTTTTTGCCTTTTAAATTTTCCATACCCGATACAGAGCGCCACTTTTTAGGCACGTCTAAATTAACGGTTACTGGCTCTTGGCGAAATGATTCACTAAACATAAAAAAACCTGACGCATCTATAAATGCATGGCTGTCGTCAATGTGACGTGCGCGCTTACCAAGTTCGTTTGCATACACTTGGTAGTCAACATTAACTTCTGTTGGCTCATTAAGGTGTACACGCCATGTGCTATGGTCAATTTTTTCCCACTTTAACTCTTTGCCATCTTCATCTTTGGCTTTGAAATAACGAATGCCATTGGCGAGGTTTAACATTTCGTAACGACCCGTACGCCATGCTGGAAGTTTTATATCAAGATGTGCTTGCGCAGTTTTTGGAAACTCTACACTTACATCACCTAAATGGTGCTGTGGTTGCGAAATTTCTAAAGAATAATTCACATCGGCAAATACAGGTGCTGAACATGCAGCTAGGATAGAAAGGGCTAATAACTTTTTCATAGAGACTCTTAGTGGAAACTTAATTGCCTGCAAGACTAGCAAGCCCCTATTTAAAAGTGAATTAAATACGACAAATTGCCCCGTATACGAGTTTATACGTAGTAGCTTATTAAAATTTCTAAGTTTTTTACTAGATAACTACACATAATAAAAATTTGTTGTAAACTAAAGATAATGAAATTAAATTGATGGCGGTACGCTTAGGTGTCACAAAGATCTAACGCAGCAGATAAAAAGCTAAAACAAGCAATTGATGCTCGTATGGCTGTTGAAAGTGCACGCAAACATCAAGTGGATATTTTGTGTGACTTTGCAGCTAAACTTTCGCTAAGCTGCAAAGGGCTTGATATTGAGTTAGATAATCGCCTTGCTAAATTTAGAAGTGCACTCAATAAAGGTATGAGCTTTGAAGACCTCTCTCCTCTTGTTAGTGAAACTTTGATATTACTTAAAAATCAAGAGTCGATTCAGCAAGCTCAGCAACGTGATTTATTTAACAGTGTACAAAATGCAGGTAAACAGTTACAAAAAACCAAAGGCTTACCTGATGAAACTCGCAGAGCCCTGAGAAATTTACTCGATCAAGAGATTAATAACGTTCAATCAACTCATGGTTATATTCCGCTACTTGATCAACTTATTCTCTTTTATCACGAAGCATTACTAACTAAACAAAACCCTGAAGTTAATAAGCAACGGCCTGCTAAACAGGCTCGTGCAAAAAAACTACTTGAGTTAGCTAATGAACTTATACTTGAAGAAGAAGCTACACTACAAATTAATAGTATAAAAAATAGTATTACGGAAAGTGACACTATAGATGCACTACTCGATGTCGCGATAAAGATAATTGAAGTCGTAGTAAAAAATATTAGTAATGAGCGTAAGTCTGCGCAAAGCTTTTTAGTTTCGTTAAATCAAACCCTCGAAGATTTACATAATTCTATTGTCTCTACTAGCAGGCACTCTGAATCGATGAGTGTTGAATTTGATTCGTTAAATAAAAGCATTGAACTAAAAATTAAAAATCTCAACGATCAAACGCAAAAAGCAACATCAATTTCATCTTTAAAAGAACTCGTAGATAACGAATTAAAATCACTAAGCCAAGACTTTTTAGCAAAAGAAAAACTTGAGCGAAAAGACAGAGAAATGCTTAGCTCTAGCTTTAATGAAATAAATAATCGTATTGGCACTTTAGAAGGTAAGTTAACTACTTATAAAAAACGATTAAACGAGCAGCGCTTTAAAAGCTTACTTGATGGGCTTACAAAACTGCCTAACCGAGCCGCATTTGATGAACGCTACGATCACGAAATGCACTTGTTTAATGTTCAACCATCAGATGTTACGCTTGCAGTTATTGATGTTGACCACTTTAAATCTATAAATGATAGATTTGGCCACACAGCCGGCGACATAACACTTCAAGTTATATCAAAAGCACTACAAAAGTCTGTTAGAAAGTCAGATTTTATAGCGCGTTATGGCGGTGAAGAATTTGTACTATTAATGCCAGGTGTGTCGCTTGAAAACGCAACATTACCTCTGGATAAAGTTAGAAAGGTAATTAAAAATATACCTTTTAAATTTAGAGAAAAACAAATTGAGATCACTATTTCGGTAGGTGCTACTCAGTTTAAAAAGGGCGATACTCTGTTAAAAGCATTTGATAGAGCAGATGATGCTCTTTACGAGGCCAAAAATTCAGGACGAGATAGACTTTGTACCAGTAAATAATGTCATAGCTATTATAAATTTTATGACAAGTAGTTTTTTACGATTTAGCAGTAAGGAGAACGTCTATGTTAATACAGTTAAACCCAACTGGGGTTTTAGATTTACTGTCGCAATTAGAAGTTGATTTATTAGAGCAATCTTCTGCTAGTGAGCGTTATAGGTTATTTAGAAACTGCGTATTAGCAGTACTTAATGTAGGTAGCCATACCGACGAAAGTAGCGATATATACGACAAATACAAAGATTTTGATATTCGTTTAGTAAGCCGCGAACGAGGCATTAAAATTGAGCTTGAAAACCCACCCGAAACCGCATTTGTTGATGGCGAAATAATTACCGGAATTCACGAGCATATATTTTCTGTTATTCGCGATATTTTGTTTATTTGTCAAAAATACGAAAAAGATTTAAAAGAGCAAAAAGCCATTACTCATATGGTGTTCGATATGCTCAGAAATGCAGGTGCTTTGCGTGTTAATAGCGAGCCAAGTATGGTTGTTTGCTGGGGCGGACACTCAATAAACGAAGTTGAATATAAATACACTAAACAAGTAGGCTACGAACTAGGCTTACGTGGATTAAATATTTGTACTGGTTGTGGCCCTGGTGCCATGAAAGGGCCAATGAAAGGTGCCACTATTGGCCATGCAAAACAGCGCAATACCAATAACCGTTACTTAGGCCTAACAGAGCCAAGTATTATTGCTGCAGAGCCACCAAACCCTATTGTTAACGAATTAGTTATTTTACCTGACATTGAAAAGCGCCTTGAAGCTTTTATAAGAACAGCCCACGCTATTATCATTTTTCCTGGTGGCGCAGGGACTGCTGAAGAATTGCTATATTTATTAGGCATATTACTGCATCCAGATAACACCAAACAATGTTTACCTGTTATTTTAACTGGCCCAAAAGAAAGTGAAGCGTACTTTAAAGAGCTGTGTGAATTTATTGAAATGACGCTGGGTAAAGAAGCATTGGATAAGTTTGAAGTTATTATTGATAATCCGCAATTAGTAGGTCAAAAGCTAAGGTCGGCTATGGCCAATGTTCGTGATTACCGTAAAAGTGAAGGCGATGCCTACTACTTTAACTGGACATTAAAAATCGATAACGATTTTCAACAACCTTTTGCACCAACACACGAAAATATGGCAAGTCTTGATTTACATCTTGATCAACCAAAGCAGTTATTAGCGGCTAATTTACGCAGAGCTTTTTCAGGTATTGTAGCTGGAAATGTAAAAGACGAAGGCGTAAAAGCCATTAAGCAAAACGGTCCATACATTTTAAGTGGCGAGCCTGCCCTTATGGAAAATATGGATACGTTATTACAAGCATTTGTTGATCAGGGCCGTATGAAACTCCCTGGCAGTAAATACATTCCGTGTTACAAAATAAAAGCATGAGTTTTATAGTTTGAAACCCCATTTACTTCTTATTGATGCGCTTAATTTAATTAGGCGCATATACGCCGTTGACGCTAATCAAAAACATCACAGCGATGAGCAAATGATACAAACGTGCTGCGCACGTGTAGCTCATGCGTGTAAAAAGCTTTTAGATACAAGTAGTGCAACCCATGCGATTGCGGTATTTGATGGTGACAAAAGCTGGCGTTATCATTTTTATAAAGACTACAAACACTCACGTGCGCCAATGCCTCAAGTACTAAAAGATGCCTTAGAGCACTTTAAAACCGCAATAGAAGAAACTGGTATTGTTGTATTTGAGCCTATTAACGATGAAGCCGATGACATTATTGCAACGCTTGCGTTTAAAGCATCAAATAATCAAATAGCTAATACTGTTGTTTCTACTGATAAAGGCTTTTTACCCTATTTAGGCCCCTACATTACAGTTTATGATTACTTTAAAAAACTCTATTTAGATGAGACAAGTATAAAAGAGCGTTTTGGTGTTGAGCAAAATAAGCTCGTTGATTTTTGGGCTTTAGCTGGTGATAAAACAAATGATATTCCGGGAGTAAAAGGAATAGGTACCAAGTCTGCGCAGCAAATAGTTAATAACTATAATTCAATTGAGCATGCGGCCGAAGATGAGTCTCTAAGCCCAAGTATTAAAGCAAAGTTAGCCGCTAATATGGATATGTACGTAATCTCAAAGCACTTGGTTAGTTTACGCACCGATATAAATTTAGGCTTTAGTTTAAAGCAGTTAAGACTTAATTAGTCGCAAGTTAATAGCCTCTAAACATTACAAAACGTATACTATTATTAGTTACCGGAGTCAGAGTAAACCATATTGAAAAAATTTATCCGATATTTAATCTTAGGTTTAGGGCTATATGCACTGATAGCAACGTTGGTGATCACCTTTTATAAAGACGATCCTCAGGCTATGATCTGGCAAGACCGAGAAGCTTTTAATAAACGTTATATCGAAAAACTATCACTTGAGCAGCCAACAACACTAAATACTGTGCTTGATTATTTAGGCAGCCCTGACCTTACTTATGCCAAACGAGATGGTGAACAGGTATTTCAGATAGTTTTTTATCGTACACAGCATAAAACATCTGACGGTATAACCACTATGGATGAATGTACTGGGTTATTATTTAAAAATGGGCAGCTATTTTTATGGGGTCCTAGTGCATATAATAAATATCAAGAACAAAATTAGGTGAAGGTTTAATGGATGAAGCTGTTTCAACTACTTTAGAGCAGCTGCTTAATAATACGCAGCTCTTTTTAAGCTATTATAACAATAAACAAAAGTGGACAGCCTTATACCCCATGGCAAGTAAGTTAGCTGAGCAATATAGAGTGCTCTATAGCGAACAGCCATTCGCATTACAAGCACGTTTAACACTTTATAATCCTAATTATTCTTATGCTACTAATTTAGTTGTTAGTCAGAGCGTTATAACCGCTGCACTTTGTAAATCTCAACACTACAGCAATGCCCTAAGCGAGCTATACATTGCAGCTTCACTTATTGAGCATTTATGTGTTGGAGCACAATTAAACAAGCTCTGTGAGCAGACACCTTTTCAAGACTCCGATAAAAAAACATGGCAAGTGCGTCATCAACTAGCAGCAAAAGTTATGCTATCCGGTGGCGATTCTGCCAAACCCGTTACGCAATTGTTAGCTAAATTAAGTAAATATAAACAAGCATTAGTAAGTGCCCCTAAAATTATGCTTTACGATGGGGGCATAACACTGATTGCTTTAGCAAATATTATTAGCATGAACATCACTAGCAATACGGCTAATAAACATATGAGTTTATTTAAAGCACTTGCTGATTTGTACATTCGCACTCCCAACTTATTTGCACTGCAGCTAATCAAATCACTCATAGCTCATTTGGGGCCACTGTTACCGGGAAGCCGCGTTTTTTATGCCGAGCAAACCATGATTTATTTAGCGACTGATGCGCAGCAAAAACATATTTTAATTAGTACCGCTAATCCAAATAAATTAGCTTGGTTTAGCGTTAAAGCAACGCTTAACGACAACCCAAAACAATGGCATTGCGCTGATAAAACTATTAACTTTAAAGTGTTCAACAGTGAACATGTAAAGTCGAAAAGTGCAGTTGACGTTGATGAAGCACAGTCTTTACTTGAACTAATAAGTAATATTAAGTTGCAGCACGAATATAGCTATAAAGGGTTAAGCCAACTAATGGCGGTTCACCCCCAGGTAGTCGCGAATTTATGTGAGGCAGTAAAACCTTATAATAAGGAGCATCAGGCCGCTAAAGACTTAAAGCATAGCTTATCGATGGTCGGTTATTATAATGCGCCTGCGATAATTCAAAGAGTTGTTTTTGAGCAATTAGTTAATGTTACCCCACACCCTCTGCAAGCATACGTTACTAACAGATTAAATTGTTTAGTGAAAATAATGGCCTTATTAGTCAGTAAAAATAAACACGACCAATTTGAACACATTACATTACCTTTATATGCTTATGCTCATTTTTTATTAACGCAATGCAGTACACAGCTTTCTCGTAAAACGCTGATTGACGACACACCAAATAAAACATTGAGTGCCCCTATTAGCTCATTTTTTGGAGTGGATGCAATTAATAACGAGCAACTAACGCAACAGCTTACTCATTTATTAAGTGACAACCCATGGACAACGGCACTTTTAGAAGCAGAGCAAACACCTAAAAAACATTTAACTGACTCTCATAAACTCTGGATCACGCTTAAAATTGTTGCGCAGAGTGTTTTTAAACCGGAACTTGCGCTTACAGCGTGGCAACTGCAAACATTAAACGAACAACTGAAAATACTAAAGTGGCAAAATCTAACTGATTTCAATCAAAAATTAGAATCGCTTGCGCTATTTAATAGTATTTAATTTATAGAGGACTATTTAACGTTCTTATACCCATTATAACTTTGGTGTATACCCGGTATTTCCTGTATAAACTAGCAAAATGGGCGATAACTTGGTATAAATTCGCCCTTAAATTTTCAAGCACGTTCACATAAATGACCTAACAAGCTATTACTCTCTCAGGGTAATAATTTATGTGCAAATCAAACTCTTTAAAGGAAAAGTCAATGGCCAAACAAACCATCACAGTGATCAAAGGCGACGGCATCGGTCCGAGCATTATCGACTCAGCACTTGAAATATTAAAAGCCGCAGGTTGCGACTTTGATTATGAATTTGTTGATGCTGGCCTAGCTGCACTTGAAAAAACAGGTGAGTTACTTCCACAAGACACGGTTGATACAATAGCTAAAAACAAAATCACTCTTAAAGGCCCATTAACAACGCCTGTAGGTGAAGGTTTTACGTCTATTAACGTAACACTTCGTAAGCAATTTGGTTTATACGCTAACGTACGTCCTGTTAAATCATTTGTTGGTACTAAAGCTCGTTACGACGATATTGATATCATTACTATTCGTGAAAACACGCAAGGTATGTACTCAGGTGCAGGCCAAATAGTAAGTGAAGACGGTAATGAAGCAGAGGCAAAATCAATAATTACGCGTGAAGGCGCAGAAAAAATAGTAACTTTTGCATACGAGCTAGCGGTACGTGAAGGCCGTAAAAAAGTAACAGCTGTTCATAAAGCTAACATTTTAAAATCAACATCTGGTTTGTTTTTAAAAGTTGCGCGTGAAGTAGCTGAACGTTACCCACAAATTGAATCAAACGAAATGATTGTTGATGCAACGTGTATGAAACTGGTAATGACACCTGAAGAGTTTGACGTAATTGTAACGACTAACTTATTTGGTGATATTTTATCTGACCTTTGTGCTGGTTTAGTTGGCGGTTTAGGTATGGCTCCAGGTGCTAACATTGGTGAAGACGCAGCAATTTTTGAAGCTGTACACGGTAGTGCTCCAGATATTGCTGGCAAAAACCTAGCTAACCCAACGTCTGTAATTTTAGCATCTATCCAAATGCTTGAGCATTTAGATATGGGCGACACAGCAGAGCGTATTCGTAGTGCTGTTGCTGATGTAATAAAATCTGGCGACCGTACAACTCGCGATTTAGGCGGCAGCCACGGTACAACTGATTTCACTCAATCAGTAATTGACCGTTTATAATTAATATTTGTTATTAATTTCAAAAGCCCGCTAATTTAGCGGGCTTTTTTGTGTTTGCTAGCTGCGTTTTATCCTAGGTAAGCATAAAAGTAATAACACTAATAAACCTGCCAATGATCCGCCACTTGAACCAGAACTACTTTGCTGCTTTTGCACTGTAAGGGATAACTCTTTAGTAAAAGTATCATTTGTTTGAGTATCAGTAACACTCAACGTTACATTAAATGCCCCGTCAGCTTGATAAGTATGTATTGGGTTTTGTAAATTTGATAGCGCACTGCCATCACCAAAATCCCAACTGTAAGTATAACTATTAAAGCCGCCGGTCACTTGCGCATTAAATTGAGCGCTTAAATCATTTACTGTAACGTTTGCATCTATGCTAAGCGGAACAACTGCAGTTACATCAACCACTTTAGTTTGCTCCGTGCCTTCGTTATCTGTCACTGTAAGCGTTACTTGGTAATCACCTGAGTATAAATAATTATGGGTGATCGATTGCGTCGTTAAAGTACTTCCATCCCCTAGCTGCCAATTATAAGTATACGGTGCGACTCCACCTGTAAACGAAGCTTGAGCTGTCAATATTCCTTGGTTTATTTCATATTCAATTTCATTTACAGATAATGGTTTAACTAGTGTAACTTCAACTACAGTTACTTGCTGTGAAGTACCATTGCTAGCAGTAAACTCGACATTGTAGGTGCCATAGTTTTGGTATGTATGCGTTGGATTTAACTCTGTGCTTGAGCTGCCATCGTCAAAATTCCACGCAAATTTATCCGCAGGTGTTAGGGTTAAACCTTCTATATTAAAATCAACGATTAAACCTGTTTTGGTAAAATTAATACCCTTAATAACATCGTAATTAAGCTGTACTTCTATGTCTTCACTGTCAGCTGACTGGTTTATAATATTAAATCCAAAACCAACCTGTGGAAGCATAACGCCTGATGGCTGTTGCGCTGAAAAACTATAGTCGGTTTTATCAGTAAACTCTGTGATAGCTGATAAATCATCATCACCTAACCCTGCTCTTTGTTGATATAGGCTAAAAGCAGCATCACGTATTTGAATTGCTGAAGCAGCGGGAGTTTGCGTGCTGCCTTTATTTATTGAACGCTGATCGGCATCTACCACTAATGCAAAACCACTGCCTGGATGCTCTGTCGTGTTGTTATCCGCTTGAGATTCATCGCTATACCACAACAATAATCCTGGTGAGTACTGCTCTGCTTGCAAACTGCTGTCAACACCTGTGTACGAACGCAATTGTAAATAGTAATGTGATGGCGATGCGTACGTATAACTACCAACTTTTGCAAAGCCATTAAATTCAGTGTTAATTTGATCTTGTGCATTATTGTGCCAGATTAAGGTATCACTTTGCTCAATACGCATATCATCAACAACAAAACCATAATAATGTGTGTTCGCATCTGTAATGTATTCAATTTTCAAATCTATTGTTTGCCCAGCATAAGCTGATAACTCAAACTTATGAGTTAAGTATCCATTGGGTTGCTTAGCATCGCTATTTAAAAATGAATCACCTGAAATATACGGACCAATATTGCCATAATATGGGTTAACTGCTTGTGTATAATTACTAGCAATAGGCTCCCCATTTACTTTTACTTGTACTAAATCGTAATCGCGCTCAATACTGTAATAAGCAATAAAGCTTAAAGTAAGTGCCTCAGTTGTGCTTGGTAGCGCTATGGTATTAACTAAGCTGTTGTTAATGTTATCGCCCGTATTTGAATAGTACTGAAAATCACCTTCTACTGGCGTTTTAAATTTTTCGAGCCTTGGAGGCAGTGTCACTTTTATTTGGTTTTGTAGTTGTGAAGTGCTCGCAGTATTAATTAATGTCTGCTGTGAGTTAGCGTCTATCTCATCCATATCAAGCGTTAGCTGATTAACCCAATTTCCCTGGTATCGATTTTGTAAATACTCAAGTGCGTAAGGGCTAAACATAACGGGCTCTGAACCTCTTGGCGAACCTGCCCAACTTCCTGTAGACATAACTGACCAAGACGCGACGGGCTCACCTACCGTGTTAGATTGTAAGTCGTATTCATCCAATAATCCCAAGTCATGCCCAAACTCATGCACTACTACACCAATACCAGCATCAATTGGATTAATTGTGTAACCAAAGAGTTTAATACTGCTGCCTGCAATCTCGCTCGGGCCGCTATTTTCATCAAATACATAATAACGATGGGACCAAATAGCATCGGTGCTTAGGTAGCCACCACCTGCTTCTTCGCCAATACTTGAATGAAAAATCATTACATGGTCAATAATGCCATTAGGCTCGTTAAGGATTCCATCGCCATCAATATCATCTAAATCAGTTAAATCATAATCAGCTAAATTAATATTAAACTTTGCAACCGCCTTCTCCACAGCCTCTTTGACTAAAGCGGGCGCATTTTTATCTCGTGTTGTACCTTGGCGTTCACCATATACTTTTGCGTTATTATCAGCGCTTACCCAACCATATACTTGCCCGGTAAAATTTAAACTATTACCAGACGCTGCTTTATAATAATCAGCAGCTGTTGATAAGCTTTGCCCATCAGGACCCGCATAACCTTGAGTATTAAAAAGCATTTGCTGATAGTGCTCAGTTGAATATTCAGCGTAAAACATCTCTGTATCTTGATCTACAAGCTGATTATCGTCATGTTTGAGATCAGGAAAATCAATTAAGATAGCTAACACTTTTACATCATTAATGCTTTGATCTGGCACTAGCGACGTTGAAAAAGCGGCTTGTTGTTTATTTGTGTTTGAAAAATCAGTAGAGGAGGATTTAAATTGCCTAAAGCCATTTTTAATTGAGTGGTTGGCAACCTCAATATTACTCATATACGACTTAAATGAACTATCTAACTCACTTGAAGGTACTTGGTCTCTTTTTTTAAGCCAATATAAAATACGTTCTTCGTTAGTTATACCAACATCGTGTGGGCTTAAATTATTAGCCGCTACGATAGGGCTTAATAGCGTAGATAAAAGCGCAATTAACGTCACTTTTTTCACTGTGTTTTCCTCAAACAGAATTATGTAGTAATCATACCTAATAATAAAAATTTAAACATGCGATAAAAACATATAGTTAACATATGTTCTGATAATTATGGGTTCATAAATACTTTTATATTCTAATTTTATAGTACAGCCAATAAATGCATAATTTCTGCTAGGTAACTCACTTAACGTTAATATTTTTGCAGTTTTAAATTAATAAAAGACGAAAAACGAATTTAAAATGCAAATAAGCACTTTCAAGGTTGACATGAAGGCTCAAAACCCTTAAAAATAAACCCATACAGAATTTTTAATTTAAAAGCAGTGTTTTGCTAATAGGGTAAAAACTATGAACACACATATTAACCTTTTAGTCGTACTCGTACTGGTCTTAGTTATAAGCCCAGCGGGGATGTATTAAAAGGTGATACTGCTTTTTAAAAACCCTCGCACTACGCGGGGGTTTTTTTATGCATAAAAAAGCGCACAGAGGAATGAGGATGAGCAAACAAGAATATAATGGCTCTGAACTAGTAGTTCAGGCATTAAAAGAGTTAAAGGTAAAATACATATTTGGCTACCCCGGTGGTTCGGTTTTAGACCTATATGATGCACTTTTCCAGCAAGATGATATTGAGCATATACTAGTTCGTCATGAACAAGCTGCAACGCATATGGCTGATGGTTATGCCCGTGCTACAGGAGACGTTGGTGTTGTACTTGCAACCTCAGGCCCAGGCGCTACAAATTGTATAACGGGTATTGCAACAGCATACATGGATTCAATTCCTATGGTTGTATTATCAGGCCAAGTGCCTACAAATTTAATTGGTGATGATGCATTCCAAGAAACTGATATTGTTGGCTGTTCTCGCCCGGTAGTAAAACACAGCTTTAACTGTCGAAGTGCTAAAGAAATCCCAACAATCTTAGCTAAAGCCTTTTACATAGCCAGCACAGGACGCCCGGGGCCTGTTGTAGTTGAGCTTCCTAAAGATATGCTTAACCCTGCCATTAAGTTTGAATACGAATTTCCTAAAACAACAGAGCTAAGAACATACAGCCCTAATACTAAAGGGCACTCAAAACAAATTCGTAAAGCGGTAACGACTATTTTAGAGGCCAAAAAACTGGTTATCTATTCTGGCGGTGGTATTGTTATTTCAAATACGTCAGAGCAATTAACGCATTTAGTTGAATCGTTAAATGCACCCATTACAAATACACTAATGGGGCTTGGCGGTATATCAGGTGTACATCCAAACTTTGTAGGTATGCTTGGCATGCACGGCACACTTGAGGCTAACAAAGCAATGGCCAATGCTGATGTGATATTAGCGCTTGGTGCACGTTTTGATGATCGTGTAACAAATAACGTTAAAAAGTTTTGTCCTAATGCCACAATTGTACATGTAGATGTAGATCCAACTTCAATTTCAAAAACAATCAAAGCGCACATACCGGTTGTAGGTTGCTTAGCAACAGTACTCGAACAACTACAAGCTGGAATTGATAAAAGCCCAATTAAAATAGATCGCAGCGCACAAGAAGATTGGTGGCGTCAAATTATTAGTTGGCGTGAACAAAAATGTTTAAGCTACAACACTGATGGCGACAAAATTAAACCACAAGCCGTAATTGAAGCTGTTTATAAAGCTACTAATGGCGATGCTTATGTAAGTTCTGACGTTGGTCAGCACCAAATGTTTGCAGCGCAATATTACCCATTTAAGCATCCTCGTCAGTGGATAAATTCAGGCGGCCTAGGCACTATGGGTTTCGGCTTACCTGCAGCAATGGGTGTAAAACTAGCCTTTCCAGACAAAGAGTCTGTATGTATTACAGGTGATGGCTCTATTCAAATGAATATTCAAGAGCTATCTACCTGCTTACAGTACAACCTAGCGGTAAAAGTTGTATCACTTAATAACCGCTCTTTAGGTATGGTACGCCAATGGCAAGATATGGTTTACGGCGGACGTCATTCATCATCTTACATGGACTCGCTACCTGATTTTGTTAAGTTAGTTGAAAGCTACGGGCATGTAGGAATACAAGTAAATACACTTGATGAATTGCAGCCTGCTATAGATAAAGCAATGTCAATTAACGACCGACTAGTCTTTTTAGACATAAACGTTGATGAGAAAGAACATGTATACCCAATGCAAATCAAGTTAGGTAGCATTGATGAGATGTGGTTACGTAAAGGAGTAAAAGCATAATGCGTCGTATTTTATCTATTCTATTAGAAAACGAACCGGGTGCACTGTCGCGTATTGTTGGGCTTTTTTCACAACGAGCATACAACATTGACAGCCTAACTGTTGGCACAACTGATGATCAATCATTGTCACGTATTACTATTACTACTATGGGTGACGACAGAGTTGTTGAGCAGATCACAAAGCAAGTTAACAAGTTAGTAGATGTGCTTAAAATTATCGATTTAACAGAAATGAGCCACATTGAGCGCGAGCTATTACTTGTTAAAGTATTTGCTCAAGACGAGACGACTCGAGCAGCGGTTACTCGCGTAGTTGATGTATTTCAAGGTGTAATTTTAGATATGGGCCGACAAAGCTATAGCCTGCAACTAGTGAGCAGTACAGACAAAATAGAATCGTTTTTAGACACACTTCGCCATGAAACCGATATTATTGAAGTTGTACGTTCTGGTGCTGTTGGTATTGGGCGAGGCGATAAAGCGCTGAAAGCATAACACTCATCTATTAAAGCCGTTATATAGCGGCTTTTTAAACATAAAAAAAAAGAGCTAAATAGCTCTTTTTTTAATTTAATTCGTTAAACCTATTAAGGGTTTACTTGGTCTTTAAGACCTTTACCTGCTTTAAAGCTTGGGATAGTTGCCGCTGCGATTTGGATCTCAGCACCCGTTTGTGGGTTACGGCCAGTGCGAGCTGCACGTTCTTTTACTGAGAAAGTACCAAAACCAACTAATGCTACTGAATCACCTTCTTTTAAAGAAGAAGTTACAGCACCTGTAAACGCGTCAAGAGCACGAGTAGCAGCGGCTTTAGAGATTTCTGCATCAGTAGCAATTTTTTCAACTAATTGAGCTTTATTCATTGTTAGATTCCTATTCGTTATTATTTTGCCTTCGCAAAACCTATCTTTATGCATTTTTAAAGAGTTAGCAACAGCAAATTGCATTTTTTGCTTAAATTCTTAAAAAATGAGTAAAATTTAAATAATTCTCGGTAAAATACAGCATGTTGGGTTAACAAAGACTTAATTTGAGTACAATTTTGGCGCAAGTTAAGCAACTGGGTAAATAAGCTATATTTTTTCGATAACTAAGGTCACTTCCCCGACCTCGACTCCAAACTTAACAATAGACGTGCGGTTTATCAAGCGCGATTGTGTAACCAAGTACATCCAATCGTCAAAATTCACTTCCAAAGTACTGCCATCGTATGGAAGTTCAACATCATAATTCCAGTGAAATACACTGCCATCACTTTTACCTTTTGCTGTACCTATAACATCAGCTGCCGACCCCGTTAAACTATTGTCTTCATTTAACGTTATTTTCCAGATTCGCTTTTGGGTTTCGCCATCATCATAAACAAAGTCCTCTTCAATAACGCCCTGGTTACCGTCCCAGGTCGCATTCATATCTACGACAAGCTTTCGGGTCAATTCACCTTTAAAGTCTTGTACAACACCATAGGCTTTCAAATTTCCGCTAAAAAACGTTTTAAAGTCGAAATTTGGCGATGTATTTTTATAATGCTCAACATTTGGTGCCGAACAGCTAATTAAAAGTAGAGCCGAGACGGTCATTACAGCTGCTTTCAACGTGTTTAATATGTTCATATTAATTCCCTAATAGTTGCTTTCGTAGTTTTGGCTCAGAGGTTTTTTTATCAAGCCAAATGGCTAAAAAGTCACTCGAAAATTGAGGCTCATTAATTTCACCAATTTTTTCATCATTATGATAAAAAGTGCTCATACCTTGCTCATTTGTGATTAACGTTAGCGAGTCACCCTTTTTTATATCAGGCCAAATAGACAACAATTTACTGTCATATTTGTCAGCTAATCCTTTTTTTCCAAGATGTTCCCACTGCTCATTTGTTGCTTTAACTATTTCTTTAGCTTCAAAGTCGCGTAAATAGGTAAGCTTAAACTTAATAGGGTGTGTTCCTGCACTGTAATTACCTGAAGGGGTAAATAGCACAGCGTCATATACATCCCAAAATAAATACTCCATTCGTGCTTCGCCTACTTTATTAAATTGTGTGTTAGCTAAAACAATTGAAGTTGTAAGCAAATAAAAAGTAACTGCCTTTAGTAAAAATTTCAAAATAAGTTCCCTTTGAATAAGTGAGTAATGTTGCAAAATGCAAATTTGTGGGCGTTCAGCGATTAATAAACAACTTAATTTTTTGGTTTATAAAAAGGATAGCGGTAAACACTGCTGACCATATCGCTCCGTAAACAAGCCAAAATTGCCATAAAGGTAATCCTAGGCTTATTACTTCAAAACGAGCACCTGCCCAATAACTTGCAGGCGCAAAAGCAATACATACCAAAAAGGCCTGCCAAAGTTTTAATCTACTTAAAAAGACCATAGAGGTATTTAAAGAAAGTAATAATGCAGCCCATAAAAAAGCGAGCCATAGGGGGAAGGGATATACTTTAAATTCTAACAAGCCTAGCTTTACCGCTATAAATTCTAATAACAGGGCTAAAGGTAGGGCTTTAATTAATAGTAAAGAGTCTTGTTTTTTCTGCTTTGACAACAAAAACATTAAAACAATAATCAAGCCACTAAAAATTAGCGAATCAGCTTCAAGCAGTAATGATAAAAACCACACTGCTTGAAACAAAACAAAATTAGTAATTGAGCGCAATATCATCGTTATCGCTAATAAAACGTGGTTTACGCGCCATTAAATGCACTGTACTTGTTGCTCTAGCTCTAAATGCACCTTCACAATAAGCAAAATAGAATAACCATAAACGATAAAAACGTTCACCAAATTTAGAGCGGTCCAAATCAGGCCAGCTTTTTATAAAACGAGTTCGCCAATCCGCTAATGTTCGTGCGTAGTGAGCGCCAATATCATTAACAGTGTGAATAACCATATCGGTATTATTTTTGATTTGCTCACTCATTTCGTTAAGTGATGGCAAGCACCCACCTGGGAAAATATACTGTTGGATAAAGTCAGAGTTTTTTAAGTAGTGCTTATAACGCTGATCGCCAATAGTAATTGCTTGAATAAGCATTGCGCCGTCGTCTTTTAAGAGCTCACCACACTGAGTGAAGAAGCTAGGTAAATAGTCATGACCAACCGCTTCTATCATTTCAATAGAAACAAGTTTGTCGTATTTACCTTTTAGTAATCTGTAATCGAGCTTGAGTAATGTTATTTTATTCTCAAGACCAAGTTCAACAATTTTTTTAGCTACAAAATCATGTTGCTCATCAGATATGGTGGTTGTTGTTACATGGCAATCGTAATGTGTGGCTGCGTATATAGCAAAAGCCCCCCACCCTGTACCAATTTCAATTACTGAATCATTTTTTTGAAGCTCAACTTGCTCACAAATGCGTTTAAGCTTGTATTGCTGTGCCTCTTCAAGTGTTGCTTCTTTTGTAGGATATACAGCACTTGAATAAAGCATTTCTTTACTTAAAAATGATTCGTACAAATCATTCCCTAAGTCGTAATGAGCAACAATGTTCTTTTTAGAGCCCGATTCTGAATTTTTATTTTTTATGTGATTAAATCGGTGTGCGATATTACTAAAAAATGCGAATTTTTTTTCAAACTCATCGAGTTGCTTTTCGTTTATAGCAAATATTTCTATAAATGAAGTTAAATTGTCACAAGACCAGTGACCCAAAATATACGCTTCACCAGCGCCAACGCTCCCAGATAATGCAAACGCTTTATACATAGCTTTATCGTTAACTGTTACTGTGGCTTTTAACGCAGACGATACATTACCAAAAACTGTACGCTCATTCCCTTCAATTAAAATAACTTGACCTGTTTCAATTGACGAAAATGCTTTAGTCACTAATTTTTTATATATATTAGTTAACCAACTAGTGCTTTGTTCGCAATTTAAGCTCGACACTTTATCCATTAAAATACCTATTAATTGTCCTGACTACCTATGTGCTTTATGGCTTGCCTGAGTGACCTAAAAAAGGCACTCGTTTTAAAAACAACTTTAATGCTTGATAATAAATACCTTTGAAAATAGACCATGTCATGGCTGGAAAACGCTTAAACAACTTATTAACCTCTTCGTTAGTGAGTTCTTTACGTTTTAAACGAAGTGTTGCATCAAATAATAACTCTTCATTTCGCTTATTTTCAATGTGTATCAATGTTTTATCAGGCGATTGTTTGACATGCCAATGATAGTTCATATCCAGATTCATAAAAGGTGATACGGAAAAGACCTTCTTAAAGTTCACTTTTTTTTCTAAAGGGACTAAATAATAATGACGTTCGTTCCATGGTGTATTACTCACTTCAGCAATCATATACTTAAAACGAGTATCGTTATGGCCAAAAAAATAAAAATTAACAGGGCTAAAATACACACCAAAACAACGAAATTGCCCTAGCATGTAAATATGAGAAAAGGTTTCGGTAATACCTAAATTGGCAAGTTGTTCATGTGCACGCTCAATAAGAGGTCGTTTAGCAAGTTGTGAGGTGCCTTTAAGATAATCAGCTTCATTAAATTTCAACGCTTTTAATCCTGACGTACCTATGTGTTTATGCACACCATTTAGTTGTTGAGGATTATTTAAGTCTACCCACATCATATACAATGGATAACTAAAACGATGTTCTTTAACAGCAAAACGGCGATGTTTTACATCGCCTAAATACACTGCACTAGTCAAATTCAACCCCAAGTTGCTTGGCTACATCTACACCACTGTGTACGCCATCTTCATGGAAACCATTGTACCAATAAGCACCACAAAAATAACTATTGTTTTGTCCATCAATACTGTGTTTAAGCTTTTGAGCAGCAATTGACTCTTGGTTAAATACAGGGTGATGATAAGTAAACTCGCGCAAAATTTTACTTTGGCTTATTCCTTCAAGATGATTAAGCGTTACACAAAACTGTGTATCCGATTGTATACCTTGCAAAATATTCATTTGGTAGGTAACAACAGCTGCTTTATCAGTGTTGTTATTAAGTAGGTAGTTCCAACTTGCCCATGCCGCTTTTCTATCTGGTAAAAGGTTTGTATCGGTGTGCAGCACCACTGAATTCTCAGTGTAAGCTATTGCACCCAATACTGACTTTTCTTGCTCAGTTGCATCACCAAGTAGTGCAAGCGCCTGATCTGAATGACAAGCAAATATTACTTTATCAAACTTACTTTGCTCACCACTGGCAAACTCTATTGTTACTTCATCATTTTGACGCGTAACAGATTTGATGTTTGTATTGAGTTTAATTTTATCGGCAAAGCCTCTGATCAGTGGCTTAATATACTGACGAGAGCCACCTGGTACTACATACCACTGTGGTCTGTTTGTTACATCTAAAAGGCCATGATTAAAGAAGAACTTAACAAAAAATTCAACGCCTACATTTTCCATTTCTTTAATACTGGTAGACCAAATAGCCGCGCCCATCGGAAGGATATAATGGTATTTAAAAAAGTCATTAAAGTGATTGTCACTAAGCAGTTGCCCTAATGATTGATCAGATTGGTAATCATCTTTTTCATGTAGTGCTTTACACAGTTTGTTAAACCTAACAATGTCGTACAATAATCGCCAAAACTTAGGTCTAAAAATATTACGTCGCTGTGCAAACAGGCTCGTAAATGTATGACCATTGTATTCAAAGCCAGTGGCTTCGTTATGAACACTAAAGCTCATTTGCGTTGTCTGTTTATCTACACCAATACGCGATAGTAACTTTTCAAAGTATGGGTAAGTTCGGTCATTAAATACAATAAAGCCAGTATCTATTGCGTATTTTATGCCGCACACATCAACATCAACCGTTGCAGTGTGGCCACCTATATAATCATTTTTTTCAAATACGGTTACATCGTAATGTTTATGAAGCAAATGCCCACATGTTAAACCAGATACACCAGTTCCTATTATTGCTATTTTTTTCAACGGGCTAATCCTTTTGCGATTTTAAGCCAAATTGGGAGTGGTAAAATACGTAATGCTTTTAATATAAGTGTAAAACGGTACGGAAAGTGAACATCTTTTCGGCGCTTATGTATTCCCTTAATCATGTAGTCAGCTGCTTTTTCAGCGGTAACAGCCATAGGCATCGGGAAATCATTTTTATTAGTGAGCGGAGTTTTCACAAAACCAGGGTGAACTAAAGTCACATCAACATCATCTAAATCAACAGCTAAGCTTTTTGCTAAATAACTTACACCCGCTTTTGATGCACCATAAGCTTCTGAACGAGGTAGCGCAAGATAGGTAACACTTGAGCTAACTAAAACAAGCTGGCCGCCTGAATTTATTTTAGGAAGTAGCGCTTCAAGGCAATACCCCATAGAGAGTAAATTTACATTTATTACACGCTCAAACAATGCACTATCAAAATTTCGCGCGTCATCTATGTATTCACAGTTACCCGCGTTTAAAATAACACGGTCAAAATGAGGGAAGCCAATAGTAGACTCTTTAATGTCATGTAGATTAGTTGCATCAAATTTACATGCTTGAATATTGTCGTATTTAGCAAGCTCAGCGAGCTTTTCACTATTACGGCCACAAGCTATAACAGTGTCTCCCAACTGCGCATATTTAATTGCTAACTGCTCACCAATACCTGAAGTAGCACCCGTAATTAGTGTGATCATAATTAACCTGCCCTTTTATCAATTAGCTTTATAACACTACCAAGTAAAGGAATGTGTTTGTATAACAACTCACCTACATTAAAGTAATCTCTGTGCTTGATAATTTTGCCATTTTCAAAAATAAGCTTACTATGACCTTCTACCGAGATAGTTTTACCTGATGAAAGCTTTGGATGTGCGTAGTGCATAGTCCAATAAATAAAAGCATTGTTTCCGCTATTAAACGAATCACTAATATCAAACTGGCAATGCTTAACATTGCTATATAAGTTAGCAAAGTATCTGCGCAATTCTACAATGCCATTAATTTCATGCATCGGGTCTATAAACTGTATGTTGTCACAGTAAATATCACTCAATAAATCAAGGTTAGTGCTATCAAGCTGTTGGTATATTTCAACAAATTTATGTACTGGTAACTGGTTATCCATATCACACCTTAAATGCAGCAAGTGCACGTTCTCGCGCTGCTTTATGATCAACTATTGCTGGCCAGTAACATTCCTTATCTTTACCAATTGCGGCTAAATAAGTGTGTGGAAAATGAATGTGTTTATCTGGCACGTTTTCAAGCTCTGGCAAATACTTACGGATAAACTTGCCAGTTGGATCAAAGCGCTCGCTTTGTCTGATAGGGTTAAAAACTCTAAAGTAAGGCTGAGCATCACACCCGGTACTTGCAGCCCACTGCCAGCCACCATTATTTGAGGCTAAATCGCCATCAATTAGGTGCTGCATAAAAAAGCGCTCACCTTCGCGCCAGTCTATTAATAAATGCTTAGTTAAAAAGCTCGCAACAACCATACGTAAACGATTGTGCATCCAACCGGTTTGCTTTAGTTGTAGCATTGCAGCATCCACTAACGGGTAACCTGTACGCCCTTCACACCATGCTGTAAATTCATTTTCGCTTTTACGCCACACTACGGCGTTATACTTTTCGTTAAAGTTATCACCGCGCGAAAGCTTCGGAAATTCAGCAATCAAATGCCTGTAAAATTCGCGCCAAACAAGCTCGTTAATCCACGTAAACGTTTTACTTTTTGACGTAGTTAAAATATCAGGATAACGCTGCTGAATATTAATAAGCAGCTGTTTTGTGCTTACAATACCAAGTGCTAAATACGGGCTTAAACCTGATGTGCCTTTTACGCTGGGTATATCACGCTGATCATCGTAGCTTGTAAGTTTGTCACATATAAAGTTATCGACCACGGTAGACAGTGTATCGTCGTCAACCGGCCACTTATCTGAGCATCCATCACTTTTTAGTAAGTCGCTTTCATCAAATTTTATTGGATCAGAAGTTAGAGGCCATTGAGGCAAACTAAAATGTGTATCTTGATACTGCTTTAGCCATGCTCGCTTAAATGGAGTAAACACTTTATACATTTCATTACTTTGATTTTTAACCGTTCCAACAGGTGCAATCAAATCACCTTCGTACAAAGTAAAAGTAATAGAAAGCTCATCGCATTCGTGCAAAATTGCTTTATCGCGGTTTACTTCATTAAGCTCATATTCTGTATTAGCAATTACGTGTTTTACATCGTTTGATTTACAGAAATCAATAAGCTCAGGCGTACAATCGCCAAAGCTTGGCGCTTCAATAACATGTAAAGTAATGCCATAATCAGCAAGCTGAGATTGAAGATAAGTAACTCGGCGCTTGAGTAAGTCAATCTGGATAGGCGCAGCTTGGTGTTGTCGCCACTGTTTTTCAGACACAAAAAAAATGGCGTGTTTAGCGCCATTATTTAGCGCTTGAATTAACGCTTCGTTAGAAAAAAGGCGCAAATCGCGCCTAAACCAAAATAATGTATCCATTAAATACCAAATCGTAGTTTTAAATCGTGAGGGTAAGGGTTAAAAAACACTTGTTTTTCAAGGTACTCATTTGGGTGAACCTTCAAATGATGTTTTAGCAAAGTAAGTGGTACATACAATGGCACCAATCCTTCGCGGTATTCATCTATTGCATCACGAAGTTCTTGTTTTTCAACCTTCGATAAAAATGTTTTAAAATAACCTTGTAAATGCATTAGCGTGTTGCAGTTATTTCTTCGAGAAGCTGGCTTTTTAAGACCCGTCATCAAGCCTAAAATATATTCATCAGCAACTGCGCTTATATCGTCGCCTGCGTATGTTCCTAACAGGTTACCCAAATCGCGATAAGCTTGATAATTATGAGCCATTAGCAAGTACTTATACTGAGAATGAAATTGAGTAAGCTTATGAACCGTAAGCGGCTCTTGTACTAATTTTTGCCAGTTTTTAAATACGTAAATTCTCATTACAAAGTTTTCACGTAAGTGCATGTCATTTAAACGTCCGTTTTCTTCACATGGCAATAATGGGTTGTGCTTCATTATTTGCTCAGCAAAAAAACCAACACCTTCTGAGGTGTTACCTGTTCCTGCTTCATTGTAGATTTTAATGCGCTCCATGCCGCAACTTGGGCTTTTTGCACAAAATACAAATCCGCTTAGTTCTTTAGCTTGTTCAGTTGCAACTTTTTTACCATATTCGGTAAGTTGCTGGCCTACTTCACCGGTGCCATCTGGGCGGCATACTTTAATAGTATCGCCCACTTTAACCTGGCGAATAGTTGGACGGGGTACTGGTAAACCTACCGCTACTTCCGGACAAAACCGTGTGTATTCAACGTGTTTACCTAGCTCATCCATACAAAAATTTGACTTTTTATGTCCTGTGTCAAATCTAACTTTTTCGCCTGCTAAGCAGGCGCTTATACCTATTTTTATTATATCTGTATGCATATATTCTCTTAGTAAATCAAATTACCTATTGGATTTAGTAACTTGCTGAAGCCCTTACTAAAATGTAGCGCACTGCTGACAACTGTAAAGCATAAACATCCATCTTTTGTTAAAGGTGTATGTTGATGACTACCATCTTGCCAAATAAAGTCGCCTGGTACGTAATTACCATCTTCATCACTAAACTCACCGTCTAGTAGTAAAGTAACTTCAAATCCGGTATGTGTATGCTCAGGAATTTCGCCGCCAGCATCAATATGTAGCAAGCTAGAACGCAGTGCACCATCATCTAATGCAACTCGAGAACGCGCTAACTTACCAACTTGTGTAAACTTACTATGAGAAATACGTGTTAAAGCACGTGGAAGTTGATAGTTATGCTCATTCACTTTAATAGATACAGGCTCTACTTCGTAAACTTCATCAATAGAATCATCAGACATGATCATATCAAGTACATTTAGTTCAAATTCTTCAAGTAAATCAGATTTCTCAATTTGAGGTTTCTCAAATTGAGCAGGCTCTTCACTAAATAGTGCATTTGCATTACTTGCTTCAATTTTAGCTACTTTAGCTTGGCACACAGGGCACATATCTACGTGAATAGAAACGGCTAAACTCAATGATGTAGCAAGTGATGCATCGCAATACTGTGTCAGTAAAGTTTCACTCGGGTGATGTTTAATCATGCTGATCTCCCATTTCATTACGTAATTTTTGCAAGGCCAAACGTAACCGTGATTTTACCGTGCCTACTGGAATATTAAGTTGATGTGCAAGTTGCTCTTGCGACATGTCTTGGAAATAAACGCCTCTTACCACTTCGCGTTGAGCAATTGGTAATTTGTCTAAATAGCGCTTAATTTGCTTATCTTCTAAATGATCACTGTATTCGTGATGCGTATCTTGTGAGTCATTTAGTAACGGCCAAATATCTTCGCTTATATTTTCTTCTTTATTACTTTTCATCTTACGAAGCATATCGAACGACGCGTTACGCATAACGGTATAAACCCACGTAGTCGCTGCACCTTTATCACTGTGATACAAATGTGCTTTACGCCAAACAGAGGTTAGCGTTTCTTGCACAAGCTCCATTGCTTGAGCTTCAACACCAAACTGCTTTATTCCAAAGCGTTTAATTTTTGGCGCAAAGTATTCAAATAAATAAGAAAACGCTTTTTTGTCGCGTGATTGCGCAACATCTATAAGCGCTTGCATGAGCTCTTTACTCGGCGTTTCTGGCATGGCAGTGTACTTACCTGTATTAGGTTCACAACGTGGTGACTGTTGTTGACTTACCATAATAATTTATCCCGTTATTGCTTTTGTATTAAGTAATACGGGCAATAATTAATTTAGGATCATAAAACTTAGGCAAATTCGTTATTAATCACAGTATGGAGGAAATTCAGTAAGTTATCAAAATTCGTTTCAAACGCAAGTTGCTGTTTTTTCTCAATAGAAACAGGTAGGAGTTCAAGCCAACGTGCTGCAATCCAGGGAAGCTTGTCAAAATGAGTTTTCTTGTACAACAAATTAAGTTCCGGATTACCTTGAAACACATTTTTAAGCGCGTCGTGTAATAGGTAATGTTCACCAATTTGGTTGTTAGAATCGTTGTACCAATACGGCGTATTACAAGGCGATACCAAGCCATGACGTAATTCGTCTTCGTCTTGATAAACATCATTAATTTGCACGTTTTGCGATGCAAATACATCAATTAATAATACATCGTTATCGTCTTGGTCAAAATCAATAATATCGACAAGGCAACCTTGCGCGCTTATATTAAAAGGCGTGTCATGCTCGAACGTACAAAGCACAAACCCTGTATTATTTTTTAATGCGGTTTTAACCATATTTAAATAG
>LAZR01000553.1_pt1 | contig 28277 bp, 46 predicted proteins | sample 329461 | NCBI WGS metagenome assembly LAZR01 (sample SAMN03002196, study PRJNA259156) | marine sediment metagenome | biome: sea floor; feature: Hydrothermal impacted sediments; material: marine sediment; isolation source: Loki non-amplified sample from Loki's castle hydrothermal vent sediment ...
AGTTCAAAGAAGGCTTAGCCACGCAATACCAGGGTGTTCAATCACTGTTAGACCGACAATCTGGAAACCTGAAGGCAGCACGAGAGCAGGTGGACCGACAGATCAAAGCCATGGAGGCTATGGGTATCGAGGTCACGCCGGCTCAGGCGGAGCAGCTAAAGCAAGACGAAGCAGTGCGGGCTCTGACGGCTGCTGAGGAGGAAGGCCCCGACGGTAAGCCTGTCCAGCCAGGACAGAAACCCGCCGAGACCGCTCCTGCAGGTGAACAGACGCAAATGGGCAAACTGGCAATGGCCATGATGCAAGAGCAGGGTGTGGTGATTTTACCCACCGATATCGAGCTCGAGAAGATTGACCAAGAGACCAAGGATCCCAAGGTGTTCATGGACAGTATGCAAGATGCCATCGACGCCAAGATCCAGAGGCTCGCTAACCCAGACGCTACCGGCAACGGCGAAACCGAAACTGGTCCTCGGGTGAACCCGAGAGGTAAGGGCAGGAAGGCCAACACTGTTCTGCCGGAGAAGACCCCGAGCGGAGCACGGACCGGCAGCCTGGACTTCCTACAGACCGGGTACGAAGAGTCAGACAAGTTCCCATCCGGGGAATAGAACTGACCGGGAGGAAGGCAAATGCCTTCGACACTAACACTTGCTGACTATGCTCAGCTTGCTCCCACCAATATCGAGCGGGGCGTCATTGACGTCTTCCGCAGAGAGTCATTCATCCTCGACAGCTTGGGCTTCGAGGCGGCTGGCGGATTGCAAAAGACCGTCATTCGATCGGCAGGTCTCCCAGCAGTGGGATTCCGTAAGATCGGTGAAGGCTGGAGCTCATCCAAGGCTTCCTTCGAACCCATCACGGAGAGGGTGTTCGATCTCGGTGGCGACATCGACGTCGACAAGCTCTTAGTCAAGGCTGATCCATCCCAGATGGGGAAGCACACTGAGGCGTTCGTTACGGCGATCTCCTACGAGTTCAATGACTACTTCATCAACGGCAGTCCTATCGTGGATCCAGATGGATTTACGGGCATTTGGTATCGCCTCGTGAATTACCTGTCATCTCGACAGACTGTTAGTGGATCAGGGGTAGACATCTCTCCTAATGCGGGAGCTGGCCTAGCGGCCAACTTCGACACCGTGCTCGACCTTCTCGACGAGCTGGCGCATGTTGTTGATGGACATGCACCTGCGATGTTCGTTCTAAACGAGCAACTGTTCCTGCGACTCAACTCTGCATTACGGCAGAACGGGTTGTGGAGCCAGGATGAAAATTCCTTCGGCTTGCAGATCACTCGTTACGGCCCTTCGGGACCGGCGATCATCGATCTCGGCGTGATGGCGGACCAAGTAACTCAGATCATCGGGAATTTGGAGCATGATGCAGGCTCCGACTTCACGAGCGGAGACGCTACATCCATCTATGCAATGCGCACAGGTGGAATGTACCTCAATGGACTGCAGCTCTATCCGATGGATGTGAATCCAATCGGCCTGCTGCAGGACGGGGTGACCTACCGCACCGTAATCGACTGGCCCATGGGGATCATGCACGAGAACCCTCGGGCACTGGCTCGAGCTGTTGGAATTGTGGCAGCCTAGTGAGGATGGGACAAAATGTATGACACTAATCTCATGCTGCTAGACAATGCGGCTCTCGTCACCTCTGGTGGCGAGGTCACAGGTGCGTACCTGGATCTATGGGAAGTGAACGCAGACATAGGCCCACAGTTCGATGCGTATGAAGACGCTACGCCTGGGACTGGACAGGTAGTTCGTCCGCTGATCTGGAACTTTACCATTCACAGCGTCGGAACCGACGTAAGCGGTATCGTGGATATGAGACTGCAGTTCTCAGAAGATGGCACTGGAGCCGAAGAGGTAGAACATCGCTTCCCGGTCGTGGTCAACGCTGACCCTCCAGTGGTCGTCCGCCAGAGCATCTCAGTCCTAGCCCCGTACCGTTATGTGCGATACAGCTTCGGCCAAAGCACAATCAACGGCTCCGACAATATGGTGGCGAGTTTAGGTCCGACTGATGGTGGCGAGTACGCAAGTCCTGGCACCTAGTCAAGCAGCCAACCAATTGAATATCAAGGGCCGCTCCAGACGACGCAAAGGATGGTAGCGGCTCTTTCGATTCTGTCGTAGAATACAGGAACGAGTAGGCACCTTCAAAGGAGCAGTAAAATGCCACAAGCGACACCTGGAGCACGGAAGCTAGCCAAGGAGCTAGGCGTAGATCTGGACAACGTGCAGGGCTCAGGCAAGAGCGGCTACATCGTGGAGGCCGACGTAAGACGGATGGTGGTCAACGCCCCCAACGGCAGGCCCGAGCAAGGACCCCCATTCACTCACGAGATGAAAGAAGACTTTGACGGGGAAGTCTACCCGGTAAGCGAGCTGTATAAGATGCGCTTCCGGCAGGACGATCCTGTCACCGGAGACATGGTGGGCGAGGATCTATTAGCGATCAGGCCCAAGGCGGCCGGCGGGAAGTTCCGATCCCATGACGGGGTACTGGGCTTCTTCGTAGCCGATCGAGGGTACTTCGGCGAGCCCGCAGAGGTCAAACCTAAAGACGAGCCCGACGAGACTGGGCACCGTCCCGCTTTATCGGAGCCTACAACTGACGCAGCAGACAGCTTCGCAGTATCCGAGTAGCTAGAGGTAAAGCATGCAAGATTTTTGGGAACTGACTCGAGATGTAGCCAGAGAGCTATACAAGGGCGGGCTGCATTCAGGTTACAGATGCCACAATTCCACTGATAGAAGGTGCGGTGGACGGCGGTACGATCTGGCTGCATGACGAGGACCCTCATGTGTCTCGGATCATCTCGACTCTGAGTGCGGCAGGGATAGTCACGTTCACCCCGCTAATCGCTGCGATGACTGGAGTCCAGGCATACACGATTTTTGGAAAAGTCCACAACCGATCGACGCTAAGAGATGCGGTCAACCGGGCGCTCCAGAACATCGGAGAGTTTGCAGAGTACGACGAGTTCAGCTCTACCGGCCTCCAAGAAGATTACGACATCGCCACCCTATTGCCTAATGCCAATCGCATTATGTCGGTCGAGATATCGGCCTATTCAGACCCCAGCACAGCGGACAACCCGGCCTGGATGATGCACTACGGCTGGACGCAATTTGGTAACACGCTGAGGTTCTTGACCGACCCCCCCATCTATGACGGGACCGAGAACATTCGTATCGGATGGAATATCCCTCACCCCGCATTGACGGGTGACGCTAGCGAGATCCGGCGAGAGGTCAGCCCCCTTCGCTTGAAGTGGGAGGCCGTTGCCGAGGCATACATGCACTTGATTGGGCCTCGAGACTCCGAGAAGCTGGACGAGCAAACGCAGAATCTATACAACCGAGCATCTAAGACGGCCGGCAGGTATCCGGCCCATGGGAACCAACCGCTGCCCGAGCCCCAGCTATTTATGGGCGTGGGCTCTAGGGGTGGCGCCGCCATCAATCCCGACCTGCAGGTGTAGCCATGCCCGCCTACTCAATCGATGTCGGTCCAGACGTAGCAAACCCATCGCACCATATTGCCCTCGTGGCCGAGGATGGCAGTAAAATGGGCTTCATTCTGTGCAACTCAATCGGCGAGCGCACAGCGACATCTATTGCAAGGGCTAACCTTCAAACCACCCCGGTCAAAACGTCCACTGGCGATAGCCAATACTCGGACGCCGAGCTTCCATTCGTTGTGTCTGCCCAGCAGAGTTACACGGGCGGGCTAGGACAAGAGCGGTTCGAGGACAATCGAACCAAGTACCACACAGGCTGTAGAGTGCAGAACGTCAACGGCAAGATGGTCTTGGGCCCACGTGAGCACTTTACGACAGGCTATCAACCGATGGTGATTTCTCAGCCAGCGCCAGGCCGATACCAATCCTACGCCGGTCGGATAGGGCGCATGAAGTGGACCCAGGGCGACGATCCTAATGCAATCTCCACTCTGTTCACCACAGAGGATGCAGTCAGCCCCGACTCTTTCTTTTTGTTTGGCAAGGCGATTGGTAGCAACACCGGGCCCGACGAAGACATAGACGCTGCGCACATCATCCATTGGGAGATCCGAGACGATGATGCAGGCGGGTCCGAACCTGGAACACTGGTGGACTCGGGAGCCAGCAAATTCACCATTTACCCAGACGAGATCATGCGTTGGATGGATGTTTTAGAAGACGGCCTACCCAACCTTGCCGCTACTACAAATTACTGGCTGACTCTGTACCCTAACTCAAATGCAAGCGCAGACAACCATATTGAGCTGGGTTTTTGGCAGGATCCCGACGCCGGCACGTCTGTAATATCGTCCGATCTAGGGACAAACTGGGGCGCCTACCCCGACAGTGACCACCAGCTCATGTTTCGCATTGTGCAGGAAGACTTAGACTATACGGGTTGGTACTTCTTCTACCGTGAGCAGCTCTATTGGATAAGCCGACCCACAACGGGTGCGCCGACGCTCTTGATGAATGGATGGCGAGGAGTCTGCGATGCCAACGACGCTCAACTAGGCAAGCTGCTAGACGCTACTCAAACAGGGTGGGCAGGCGATGCGGTAGTAGGGTGTGTGGTCTGGGTGTTCGCAGGGCCTGGTAGCGACGAAGAAACTCCTTTTCGTCGAGTGACAGCTAGCGTCAGTGGCGAGCTGACGTGTGATGGCAACTGGTTAGTTCCTCACACGATCGACACCGAGTATGTGGTACTGGGGGCTGACGTTTTCTTCCCGATCGCAACGTCGATCCCTCACCCACCGACTGGAAGGCCAGCAATAGGGGTAGGTGGTAGCCCGCCGCAAGACGATCAGGTGATAGCCTACATTCCTCAAGGGCACAGCGCCGGACCCATCTGGATGTTCCGGCAATACAACAACGCCGGTACATTCACTACACAGGATAAGAGCATCAACGATGCAACGGGCGCCGCCGGTAACTACCGCTGCAAGCTGATGATAAATGTGCAGGACGACACTAAGGGGCCCATCTTGGTAAAGCTGGAGGACAACAATGCCAGCGGTAGCACGGGGCTGGTGTCCGAGACCAGGAAGCCGGGAACCTGGACTGAGCAGCTAGGGTGGGGCGGCGACGAGTGGATGGGAGACAGCGAGCCGTCAAGCCTAGTGAGTGGCATAGAGTATGTGGACCCCCGTACTGATGCGAGAGTTGCGTGGGCCACCAGCAGGGGAGAGTTGTTCGCAAGAGAAAGCGGAGAAATACCTGGTCTCTGGGCTTCGATCCTCCTACCAGAGCTCAAGGCGTTTGCATCAGAACGAACAGGCAAGGCGGTTGCGGTATGGAATGCGTCGCTATTTCTGACGCTGGCAGGGGGCCTGCTTGAAAAGCTGAGCGGAAATCAGTTGATTGACGTAGGGCCCACAAAGGACAAGGGACTGCCTCTTTGGAGGAGGGGAGAGATCGAGGCGCTAGCATCTTATCCTGGGCAACTATTTGTGGCGACATCTCCACCGCCCTCAACGGGTACCTTCTCAACTATTACACGGCTGACGGGGCTCGACAGCCACGACCCAATCTATGAGAGCGGGCCGTGGCGGCGCATAACAGACATGATCGTGCAGCGTATGCCGGCCGAGCTTAGTTTCGTCGGAGTGAATAGCAGGCTCTGGTTTCAGGAGGGCACCGATCTTATGTGGGTTGACCTGCCCAACCAGGGTGCCAACCCATTGACCGACTCCAATTATCAGTATGCGGCGGAGGGCTACGTTGAAAGCAGCCGTATCTATGCCAATCTTGACGACAGACTCAAGGTGTATTCATCACTCAAGGTAGTGTCCGACGGCTTGCAACCCGCAGTGGCAGATCCAGGGGGGCCGGACGGAACAGTTTGGATTGACCCAGAATATGAGGTGGACGCAGACAATGGGGCCGGGTCGCTAACTGCCGTGTACGGCGGGCGAATCAACATCTCACCATCACATGAGGTTTATCTGACCAATTACGACAACGACGCAGTAGTGCCGGTGCGAGGCAGATACCTCAGAACAAGGCTCAAGCTCAACAGCATCCTTGACACAGTGACACCCGTAGTGCGTGCTACCCTGATCGAATCTCTCCTCGGCCTGCCGAATAAATACTCCTTTCGGGGCACGGTGTTGTTTGAGGACAAACAGCTTGATCTAAACAACAACCCATACACAGACGAAACGGCCTGGGAACAGGCCGGCAAGCTGCAGGAATATGCAGAGAGAGGGGAGGTCTTCACTCTCGAGTGTATATCGCCTACGCTGGACGGGGCAAAGGTGATTGTCTCACCAGCAGAGGTGGGGCCGCTGGCGGAGTCGACGGATTCAGTCACGACCGAGGAAGGGGTAGTTATAGAGCGCTTGCTAGGAACGCTCCCCATCATTCAGGTGATTCTGCCTGACCTCGGGTTGATCTGATGTATCAGTTTCCGGTCGCCAAAGCGGCGAAGTCCGCTAAGCAAGAGCGACAAAGAAAACTAAAAGACGACAAGTTAGAGGAGCGACTGCCGACCGTCATACAAGGAAAACCCGTCAACTCAGTGGAAGAAGCTCGCATTGCTGTCGGGTTGGAGATCTTGGGCTGGAGGTTCGTTTATCAAAAGGCTTACTATGGTGGTCGGTCGACGGCAGGCGGAATCATTGTCGATTTTTTGGTCCTGACGCCGGGATCTGCCACGCCGCTCTTGATGCAAAGCCGTTATTGGCATACAATCAGGGACAGGCGAGCGAAGGACTTTTATCAGATTAGCCGGCTGAGCAGGATACCTAACTTGGCAAATCCAATCGAGATCTGGGATTACTCTGTGAGAACCATACAACAGACAGTTCGCACACTGGTAGCCGTCTTGGGAAACCCATAGTGTCAAACAAAGGATACAGCTCAGAGCTACTGGAGGTGGCCTAATGGAACAGGAAGAACCAACCAGCGTGCTACTCAAACGTCAAAGCATCGAGGATCCACAGAAGGAGCCCTGGAAATACCTCACCACACTGTTGTGCCCCCAGATAAACCTGTATCGGGCCTTGGCTGAGAAGGACAAGATTGTCGGCTCAGTGCTCGAGGTCGGTTTCGGGACCGGAGCTCAGGTGGTGCAGTATGCACACAAAGCAAACTATGTTGACGCCATCGAGGTCGGCATTGCGGCGGTGGCGTTTGCTAAGCTGGCGTGGCCCATACCCAGTGTGCACTGGCTCTATGGGGACATCTGCCTCTGGGACGCTCCGGATATGTACGACACCGTTCTGTGCTTCGAGGTGCTGGAGCACACGACAGATCCCGAGGCTGCCATCCGCAACATGGCAGCCACGCTTAGACCGGGTGGCACAGCCCACCTAAGCGTGCCTCACAACGATCCCGGCGTTGAGCTGCACAAGTGGAGGTGGACGCCGGATGATTTCAGGGACGATCTCCTGGTGTACTTCAAGCAGGTAAAAGTGAAGGCGTCCGGCCGTCTGATCTTTGCGGAGGCTAGTGCCAATGCTTGACTGCATTGAGTGGGAGGGTGCCACGCAGGGGGACGGATACGGGGCAAGACGAATTGATGGAGTGTTGCATTCCGTTCATCGGCTGGCCTGGCAAGAAGCCAACGGACCAATCCCTAGCGGCCTGCAAGTGCTACACCATTGCGACAACCCTCCCTGTCATAACCCCGACCATCTATTTTTGGGGACTCAGTCCGACAACATGAGAGATTGTTTGGCTAAGGGTCGGCACGCCTCCGGCCATATGGTTGGCGAGAACCACGGAATGTCCAAATTGACGGAGGAGCAAGTTCGATATATCAAAGAGATCAAGGTCACAAGGCCATACACGGGAGTGCTGGGTCGAGCCGCAGACGAGTTCGGGGTAGCAAGGGGCACGATAGACGCCATAAGAAGCGGAAGGAATTGGAAGCATGTTGGAGCTTAGTACTCGCACAGATATTAGTCGCTTCAACAACTCTCGGCCAGCCGACGACACGATCAGGCCGATAGACTTTCAGCGCATGGTCGATCAGGGTGTTGACGGTGTTTGCGTTCGGAAGTCTATTGGACGTTTCCATGATCCGGCCTTCGAGATGAACTGGCAAGGAGCTGGAGATGCCGGACTCAGACGCACAGTTTATTCCGTGCCTTATATCCGTTTCGACATAGGACCACAGCAGCTCGTGATGAGCACTTGGCCGAGCGGGGGCGTGTTCGACGGCAGAGTAGACGACCCGGCCTGGGCTGACATAGAGCGCAAACACGACCTACCGCTGAGCGTAGCAATAGCCAGGACACTAGATTTTATGTACTCCATGAAAGACACTTTTGGGGAGTGCGAAGTGTACACCGGCAAGTATGTTTGGCAAGACTTCTACTCTCGCAGGCCGGGCTGGCACAAAGACTGGGCGCTCGTAATAGCGCAATATCGCAAGGATCTGTACTTGAAGGGCGTGGCTGCGGCAAAGGACATGGTAGCAAACCAGGTGATACATCCAAACGTGCCCGAGGGATGGTTGCGAGATCGCACGGGCAACACGATTCCGTCAGAGCTGCGTTGGGAGCAGTGGCAAATTTTCGCAGACGGCGACAACTTGGGCAACGAGTATGGTTGTCCAAGCAGGGACATTGACATTAGCTTCCGCCAAGGCAAGCTACTTCCTCCGCCTCCGCCTGACGATAGCGCCCTAGAGGATCTTGTAGTATCGTTGAGAGAAGCCTGGGGCGTAGCAGGTGACGTTCTAACTGAGATTGAGGAAGAAGTCAGCGTATGAATGGATCGTTGAAGCGAAGGGCGACAGCTATCTACGAAGGCAAATATCTGGCCGACGACAGCGAGAAGCTAGATGTGCTGCTCGGTCTGACGCTGGATGTTCACGAAGTAGTCTCGGGCGAGGGCGGGCACGAGGAGCGCCTTGGAGTGCTGGAGGTATATCCGCAGACCCTCCGGCGTGTAGCGAAGCTCCTGATCGGCCTGGGCGCCCTAGCGGGTGCGGTAGTAGCGATCGCTGCACTTGCGGGTTGACACACCCGCTAAGTATGGTATATTCTCATTGTTGCAACATGAACAATCAGGCCGAGAACAAACCCAGAGGAACACATGCCACTAATATCTAAGATCCGATTGCGCTATCAGCGTCGTATCGGCTTTCCCGGCTACAGCCACCTAGAGCTGGAGATCGAGGAAGAAATTATCATTGAGGAAGGCGACACCCCCGAGTCTATCGAGAAGTTCGCTCTCTCCCGCATGGGGCTCGGCGTCAAGACAGAGATGCAGCCAGTGGTTGACCTTTACAGGACAGCGACGGGTGCAGTGCCAGTCGAGGTTATCGACTCCCCGACCGACGCACTCAAAGCCGAGGCCGCAGCAAGTCGATCGGCTCGCGAGGCGAAGGAGAAGGCCAAGGCAGCCACAGGACAGCCCACCCTGGACGGTGTGCTTGACGAGCGCGAAGATCTGCCAACAGAGCGTGAGCCGGCCCGAGACATGCCAGTCTACAGCGAGGAAGGCAAGCGGATCCGGGGCATGGGTCAAAAGGCTTTCAAGATAGCAGAGATCAACGAGGCGTGGGAAGCGCTGGTAGCAGCAGAGATCGTGGACACCAAGCCGGATTACTCAAAAGGCGCAAACCAAGATAGGCAGGACATCCGGGCATGGCTGAAAATGACTCCACTGGATCCTAAGTTTTCTAAGCCGGAGCTGGACATAGTGGTAGAGAGCTACGATAAGTGGCGGGGTCAGGGACTTACGACATCGGAAGCAATGTTGGAGGTAGGAAATGACTACATCGGAGTCTACGGATCAACTAGCGACGACAGCGATTCCAATACTGGAAGCGGAAGTGAAGAAGCTGAGAGCGGCGAGGACGAAGATAAGCCAGTCGATCAAGGCGACGGAGGGACTGATCCTGATGTTGAGCCAGGAGAGTCCGGAGAACAGCCTGGAGGCGATAGCGAAGGCGACGGAGAACAGCCCGGAGGCGCCGAAGTCGAAGCCAAAACTGAGTGAGCACCCAGCAATCCAGACCTACCGGGACGTGTTCCACACGTACCCGAAGGTGCCAACCTACCCCACGATCATAGAGGCAGTGGGCGACAAGCCCGAAGATCTGGAGGTCTGGCGGGCGTGCTGCACCTTCTGGCTGGGTGTTGGCTGGAACCCCCAGAACATCACGGGCCAGCTCGAGCGCTTCAACCAAGAATGGCTGGACGCAGGACCGGGAGCGGCCCATGAAGAAGTAATCGACGGCGTGCTATACAACGTCTATCCAGACGGGACACGAGAGCTTGCAACCGACTCTGATTGACCACGATGCTGAGCTGGCGCTGATAGGTGCTGCCCTGATGGGCACCGTCTCGCCGGCAGGTCCCGAGGTATTCAACAACAGCCTGCACCGTGACATCTGGCGCCGGGTCAAGGAGCTGGAGCTACGGGGCGAGCCGATCGACCTGCTCACTGTTGGAGAGCACAGCGCCGACTGGTACTCCACGCTGACCAAAGCAGCGGCGTCCGTTCCATCCCTTATGCACGTCGACACCTACACAAGTAGACTGGGCGACCTAGCCGCCCGGCGCAGTTTCATTCGTGCGAGCGAGATTGCTGTAAAAGAGATCTACAACACCCAGGACAACACCCTTGACGCAGTGCTGGGGCGGCACTACTCGAGGACGTCGGGCATAGCGCACGGAGATCTCGGGGGCGCCCGACTTCTGGATGTTGGCCATGTGGTAGACAGCACCGTGGCGGCACTAGCGGAACCGCAGGACGTGTGGGGCATTAGGACCGGCTTCAACGAGATTGACATCGAGCTGGGTGGGCTGCACCCTGGCGAGAGCCTGATCCTGGCCGGCATGCCTGGCGCCGGCAAATCAATGCTCACTACACAGCTATGCTTTCAGATGGCAGGAGTTGAATTCTGGCCCATGCAGGCGCTGTCCGACCCAGTGCCAGGGGCCATGTTTCAAATGGAGATGAAGGAGCCGGCCATCATACGGCGGGCAGCCTGTGGAATCGCACGAGTCAGCCAGCGCAGAGTGATGACCGGCAAGCTGGACGGTAGAGAGCAAGACAGGTTTATGGCCGCACTCGAGACCATCGCCAAGGCGCCTGTATATATCTCCGACCGGACTGACTGGGACACGCCCAGGCTAACGGTAGAGGTAGCCGGCCTCATGCGTGACCACGGCATTCGGTGGGTGCTTGTAGACTACGCCAGTCTCTTGAAAGATCAGTCGGAGAGCGAGATAGGGAGGGAGCGCAAAATATCCCAAGGGCTCGCAGACATGGCAAAGCTGGGGGTAGCAGTGATTGCAGTTGAGCAGCTCAACAAGAGTAAAAAGTTATACGGTAGTATACAAAAAGCATACGATGCTGACGTCATTCTAATGTTGACAGGGGTGGGCGGGAAAGACACACCAAAAGACAAGCGTCGGATCAAGGTCGAGAAGGCCAGGGAGGCAGACCGATCGCTCCAGTTCTACATGAAATTGGTGGGTGCGCAGAAGCGTTTTGAGCCATGGGAAGACGCACCGGAAGTGGTGGACGTTGAAGAAGTCCCGTTCTAGGGAGGGCTGGTACGGCTGGAGTGTGGACAAACTGGCAGAAAGTAGCTATCTCGACCGGGTAATGCTATCATTCTGGGACGAAGCTCAGTACCACGAGTTCAACAAAAGACACCGAGGGCAGTACACAATAATCCACACCTTGAATAACCCGACAAACGAGAGGTTCCACGTCTGGGTGGAGAAGAACAAATCGGCATCGTGGGTGACAAACCACAACAAGGGACAAAGGAGCCACAGTGTCAGAGTCAAGAAAATCTAAACTCAAGGTCAGCGAGATCGTCAGCCTGGCCGGGCTGCTCCTCGGCATTGTTGTCCTGCTGTCGATGGTTGGCATGCTTGTCGGCCCTCGGCTCTGGGAGATGTACGGGCCTGCAACCCCTACGCATGAGCCTGAGTGGAGAGACATCCGGCAGATCTACACTCCCTCCGATACGATGGTGGGGTGTGTGGACACCACGCTGCAGCTAGGCCCTGCCCAAGAGAAGCTCTACTTCTACTCGGCAATGTCAGTGGCGCTGGAGATGGACCTGATACCCGGCATGAGCGAGAAAGAAAACCTTGATGATTTCCGGGTTGCGTGGATCTGGAGCTCAGAAGAAGGGCTCAAGTACGCCCTAGTAGTAGAGGGTGCAGTGGCACTGGAATTTGAGCTACTGTGCACAATCCCCAACGAGGACAACAGCGGCCCCGGCTTGATAGTATTTGAATCCGTGGAGATAAAGACCCTTGATAGATAGAATCCTTGCTGTATTTTCAGACTTGCATGGTGGACACAAGCTGGGACTGATGGTTCCAGGTACGAAGGTCGTCGACGAGAGCCTGGTTCAGACCGATTGGGGGGTGTTCACAGACACCACAGAGCGGGCGCTGCATCAGAATCCCGTGCAGGTCTTCCTAGCTGACACCTACCGAGAGCATCTAATCTGGCTGCACAAACTAGCCAATGGCCGACCCATTGACGTAAAGATAAATGGTGACATCACGCAAGGCCGGAAGTACGTGCGAGAGTGGGTGAGCACCAGGGAAGCAGATCAATTCACCATTGCCTACTACTTCCTAAAGATGCTGCTCGAGCTGCCCACCGTAGCGAGCTTCGGGTTCATCGCCGGCACACCCAGCCACGAGATGGAGGAGATGACAGCTCCGATAATCCTTCGTGAGCGGTTGCAGGCCGAGACCGAGATCCCCATAAAAATAGCCAACCACTCGCTCGTGACAATCAACGGCACTGTATGGGACATGGCACATCACGGCCCTATCCCTGGCGGTCGACGCTGGCTCGAGGGCAACGGGCTGCGCTGGTACATGAACGACATGCAGCAGCGTGAGCTCGATCTTGGCCGCACACCTCCGGACTGGGTGGTGCGCTCGCACTACCACACCCTGGCTCATGCAACATCTGACTATCGAAAGGCCACCACACTCTATAAGACGCAGGGAATCTTGACCCCTGGCTACACAGGGATGGACGGCTATGGCCACCAGGCCACCCGGAGCAAGTACGAGGTACATGTAGGGATGGTAGCCTGGGAGATCGACGCCAACGGCAACACACAGCTCCGACCCAAATTCAAGATCATCGACACCCGACACAGGGAGGTAATAGAGTGAGCCAAGAGAGCATGTTTGCTGCCATCGAGAAGGTAATGGCAGAGCGGGTAGGAAAAACAGGGGGGTACACAGTACCCGACAAGGTACTAGACGTGCTGAGTGTGTCACCCGAGCCTATGTCGTCTAGGGAGATAAAGCTGGTGCTTATGAGGCTGAAACAAGCCCACAGTCAAACAACAATATCGACAGCCGTAGGAGGTCTGATAGACCTGGGCAAGATAGAGTTTGTGGGCAAGGCGCAAAGAACGGTCAGGCAAACGGTCCATACGGTCGGCGTCTACAGAGCAGTGACCAAAGATGCCTAAGAAGATCAAGACCACCGCAGCCGACCGTAAGTGGGCCAAGCTCATCAAAGAGCGGGACCATTGGGCGTGTCAGCGATGTGGAACTGTCTACCCAAAGAAGTCCCGAGGGTTACACGCCGCTCACATATTCTCCCGTCGATTCAAGCGCACTCGCCACGACCCTATCAACGGGGTGGCTCTTTGCTTCGGCTGTCATGCACACTTCCACAGTAACCCGATAGAGTTTATGGCGTGGGCAGAGGAGCACCTGGGCGAGCGCACATTCAAAGAGCTGATGGGTAAAGCACGCAAACTTGCGGTCAACTGAGCCCCACGCCGGATTGCTTATGGGGACCCCGCTGCCTCGACCCAGCGGCCCATCGGTTCCGGCGTGCGGCTGAGAGGATCGCATGGAAAACAACTTAGTACTTCAAGGACGCAAGACAGGAAACAAGCGCAAGCACATGAGCGTGCGCCAGCGTCTCAAGCACACCATAAGGGTAGCGGACAGTCTCAATCAGCTACTGGGTGCAGCCAACAGGAAGATGGTGGAGCAGCATGCAGAGATCCAGACAGCTCGCTACGCAGCCAAGTGGTATCGAGAGCGCTGGATATTCACGATGATTGCCCTCATCATAGTGTTCGGGGTGGTGGCTCTTGTCCTGGTCTAAAGAAGACATAGAGCTATTGAAACAAAACACCGTCGAGGTCTGCCCGAATCCAGAGCGGACCATCATCCAATCCAAAAGGTTTGGGCTGGGGGTCTACGACCCCTCGATAGGAGAGCTAGGTTTTCCGGCACAGAAAGTGGTGGTCATTCCGGCACTCCACGCCTTCTCGTACACAGGGCGGCCAGGTCACATCCACGACTTCCGATTTCGTATATCACTCAACATGAACTGAGGGTACAATGGCGATCGATTATGCGGAGAGACTTGAGATGGCGATAACAAGCAAGACGGTGAGCAGGCTATACTTTGCAGCACTAGAACTACTGGAAGCCTTGGACGAAGCGGGAATAGCAGTGCTACCCGACGAGATAGTGTTGCAGGAGCCCGAGCTAGAGAGCGTGGAGAGACTGCGCACGGCCGTCGAGGCGTACCAGGGAGAGGAACTGACCAACAGTGGAAGTGACAATAAAGACTAGCGATATTGACACTTGGGATACAGGGGTGTCCGTAGGGACAGACCTGAAAGAAAACCTTGACACCGTACACATGAGCCTTGGGGTGCTAGGTCTGCATCTGTGCCCGATCAGGAAGGCCGGCGGCCAGGACCCAGAGAACCAAAGCCAGACCGTCACAGCATTAGCTAAGGCGATCGGCATTGATCGCTCGTGGCTCTCCAATGCAATATCAAATGCCCAATTTTATGCTGGGCACTACGAAGACGTCCCTCCACAGGCCACCATCGGACAGCTCAACCGAGGCCGCAAGCTGACGGGGTGGACAACCAAGCTCGACAAACCCCCAACCAAAACGCAAATCAAGAAAGCCATGAAGTACTTGGAGGGCGAGGTAGACGAGCCGGCCAAGGTGTCACCTACCGCCATAGCGTACGTGCGTGGCGCCAGGGGCAAGCTAGTCAGGGCGCTCGAGCACGATGACCCGCTAACACCCCAAGAAGTGACTAGCGTAGAGCAGGCTAAGGATGAGCTCGACATAGTAGACAGCCACTACGAAAGCGAGGACGAATGATGGGTGAAATGAGTCTGTGGATGCGCCTTAGAGGATGGGTTGCACGTTGCGTCTACCCCGAAATCTTCGAGTGGTACTACGAGAGCGAGGACGAATGAAGGCTGAGAGAGTTCATCCTTTAGTAGAGCCACCAAAGAAAGGCGACAAGGAACCCGTCACCGACCTGGATCGCCAGATCTGGTGGTTTATGGGGCTGCCTTCCACGAACCACTGGCACATGACGAAGATGTGTATGCGGATCGCCAGGTGGACACCGACGCACTGGACGATGCTCGAGTCCCCGCCTCTCAAAGTCAACAGGCTTCGGCGGGAGATGATAAAGTTCTTTATGAAGAAGTCGAAGAACCCGAAAGACACACTGGTAATGCTGGACATTGATCACCTGCACCCCAACACTGTAGTAAAGGATCTGGTGGGCGACGGCCAGTTCCCGATACACTGTGCTCTGACCTTCAAGCGAGCCCCCACCCTGCCGGTTCCTATGGCGATGGACTACATCAACGGATGGGAATCGAGCCCTGCCATGTGCTCGCAGTTCACACCTGGCGAGGTCTTGAAGTGCGATCGAGGGGGCACAGGAGCAATAGCCATTCAGCGCCAGGTATTCGACGCGATCATAGCGCTAGGCTACCCCATTGAAAAGATGTTTATCTACAAAGACGGAGAGGACTGCGACAAGTGGTTCGCTCGACTGTGCACTCAGGCCGGGTTCAAGCAATATGTCAACACGGCAATCGAAAGCCCTCACTTCTCCGACGTGCCGGAATATATCAACTCTGAAATGTGGGACAAGTGGGCAAAAGAGAAAGGACACGGAGGGATAGTCAGAGATGCTGAACATACATGAGATCAGAAGGTATATTGGTGTCGTCGTACTGCTGGCGGCAATCGAGATCGTCGTACTGGCCGTGATGATGGCCGGGATATGGAGGTTGGCAGATGGAATGGAGAACACAAACACCGTTCTACTGGGTCCGGTCGGGGTATCTGGTGGATGCTGCATCCTACGGTGCGAAAACGCTGGCGAACCTGCGGCTGATGTACGATATCCTACAGTCACACCTACTCCTGCCGCTTGCCAGGTGGATACCGCAACACCGGGGGTCGCGAGTACAGATACACCCGATCAGCCCACTCCACAAGCGACTCCGACTTCAACTGCGTTACCCGAACCTGAACCTACCGCTACCTCGGTGGCAACTTCATCGCCTGTTCCAAGCTCAACACCCAACCCTGACCCTGCCGCTACGAACGAGCCTGACCCTACGGCGAAACCGAAGTGTAACCATGGCGGAGGCAATGGGTCCGAGGGCTGCGATCCAGGGCGAGACCCAACCCAGGCGAACAACGATGGAGACCACACACCTGAGCCATGAAAATAGCATAAGGGCCGCCAGTCGCAGGGTATCTGGCTTAGCAATGCACTTGAGGGAGTTCGAGCATGACCAAGTTCGATCCGCCAAACTTCATTATCAAGAAGGGCTACGAGGATCAGGACCTCGGGCTCAAGGGCGGGCCAGTCAAGGAAGACACCCGGAGCTGGAGGGAGAAGGCCGGCAAGAGGCGGTCATTCGGGAGTCCCAGTGGCGGCTGGCCAGAGTTCGACAAGGGAGGTAACGTGGTAAAGAGACGAACGGATCCGGCGCCAGTAGAGAGCAAGACCCCCAAGGGTTATGCGTATGTCTGTTTCCTCTGCGCTGATGAGGCCGGGATGGCTGATGAGTTCAACATCATGCAGTCGGCCCTATTGCTGGGCACCTGTGACGTGTGCGGCAAAGAGAACGTCAGTCGCATGGGCACAGAGGCGGCACGCTACCAGGCTCTGCTCGATCAAATAGGCATCGACAGTGGCGACACTGCCTAGCGGTCGCTACGTAATTGTCGACACGAGCGATGCGTACGTGCGGGGAGCCCTAGTAGACTCCCTGCGCTTCAAGGCCGAGCTCGACGACGGGGTATACCCGAAAGGGACTATTATCGAGCACGTACTGAGTGGCAAGATTTTCGTGGTTGACATAACAGCCCAACTATACCCGTTCGGGGCACTTACAACGATACAGAAGGACCGAGCCGAGAGATACCGAGCGCAGCACTGGCCCAATCCAAAACATCGGCCCAAGCCCAGGCGCCGGAAGTAGCGCCCACGTCGTACTTGTGCGATAATGGGCAGACAACAAAAGGAGAGCGGTACATGGACACAATAGTAGGGTTTCTGCAATCACTTCCGAACGTGCTAGGTCCAGTCATCTCGACGGGTATGGGGCTCATCGTCCTAGATCTGGGGCTGGGAGTAGCAATCGCACTGCGTAAGGGTGTGTTCCAGTGGGAGAAGACCATTATCTTCTACCGCACCAACGTATTTCCCTTCGGTATAGCGGCTATTGTCATTGCCGCTGCAGCGCAGTTTATCAGCGCAGATGTACTACCGGCATACCTCGCAGATCCAATCGCTGACCTGGGCACCCTGATAGGTGTGGGCCCCATGTTTGCTTACCTGGTATTGGGATCGATCATCCCTAATGTTCGAGCACTGGTGCTCGGCAAGTACAAGTGGGAGATCCAGTTCCCGGCCATCGCTGCACTTGACGATGCAGACAAAGAGGCAGTACCGCAGCCATCAGAAGGATGGGTAGAGGCTAACGAGAAGGCGGCCGTGGCTCCAGCGTACGAGGGGCCATTGCCCGGAGCAGTGGTTGCAGCGTCATTGCCCGATGACGCAGTGGACATAGCTGCCTTGAATGAAGACGGCACGGCAGTCGACCGCTACGATCCAGAGACATTGAACCATGTTGGATCAGAGAGCGTCCCCCCAAAAGCTGGGGCGGATCTCTAAGAACACGAGGTAAGCGCACCAAGTAGTGTGAGACCGTGGGCTCGGACGCCCCTTTGTCAGGGCCCGAGCCCACTCCAAAGGGAGGTAGACATGAGACAAGTAGAACTAGAAGCAGTCATCGCAGGTGGCAGTGCCAATTCAGGCGGCATCAATGTCAAGGGAGCGATGGTCGTCGGGATCTATACCGACTCCGATTTCGCAGGTGCAGCCCTAGCAGCCGAGGTCTCCAACGACGGGGGATCTACCTGGTTTGACGTACAGACAGCAGCCGGCGTCGATGTTTCAATCATCATCGGAGCCAGTGAGTTCTCTCGTTTGGATCCTGCTGACTGGGCCTTCGCTGAGACGCTACGCTTTGTGTCCGATGGGGCGCAGGGTGGCGGCACACCCTCTACCCTAACAGTCGTTGTCCTGGCAGACTAAGCATGATGATCAAAGCTAAGCGCCGAGAAGCTCAGCGGCGTTTGCTCCTGTTCTCGGGGGCACGGCCAGCAATCGCTTATGGCACCTTGCTATTCGTGGACCTATTCAACGACTCCGACGGGGTGGGGCTAGACGCACACACACCCGACCTAGACCTGGCCGGCAACGGATGGGTTGAGCAGGCGGGCACTTGGGAGATCCAGGGTGACACACTTGAATTGCAAGACCAAGTGGTGGCAGACTACGCTGCGACCGTAGACATTGACCGGACGACAGACTTTGAGGTTGAGTTTGAGATCACTCAGATATCCCTGATTGACCACAACATACAGCTACTCCTTCGCTATGTCGATTCGAGCAACCTGATTAGGCTACTTTTGTTCGAGGGTGGGGATTGGGATCTACAAGACACAGGTGGGGGGGACGGGCTATTTGCGAATGGAGCCGGCCTGCGCCTGGTAGTCGGCAGCGTGGTGAGGGTACGACTTGAAGCTAACACGTTCTCCGTATATCACAACGATGTACTGCAAGGATCGGGCACGAGCTCATCGCACAGCGCAGCGACGACAATAGGGATCAGGGACAGAGACGTAGACGAGGTAGTACAGACTAGGTTTGATAACTTCATCGTGAGAGAGTAGACATGGCAGGCATCTTTGACAACTTCCTTGAGCAGCTTATCCCGGCCATGGGTTCAGGCATACGTCAGTGGAACATAGGGACCGAGCCCATCAGGGACTACTTCAATCCCGTGCTCGGGTTGGGGGATCCGGAACGTCACAAGCAGCTTGTGTCGGCGCTGACGGGCGGACAGACAGCCAGGCAGGTACTACTGGGCGAGCTCGGAGATCTCAAGTTTCAGCAGGGCATCGATCAAGCCCTCGACGCAGCCGGTGGTATAGCCTCGTTTGTTGGTGACATTCAGCCTGACATCCTTAGCTATCTCTTTCAGAAGCCCTACCCCTCCGAGGGAGAGTTTCGGGAGAGGCAAGGGCCTGGTCTTGGCCAGGCTAGGAACCGCAGGGGCAGGAGAAAGAAAGGCACCCCACCTCCCAGCACCATACCTAACTACACACCGGGCAGAGCATAGTGACCGTACCCAAGACACTTACTGACTACGTAAAAAGGGGACCGTTCGATGAGATTGACACCCCCTTCTCCGCAGTAGACTACCTGATCCCGTCGCTGCGCAAGCTGGCCAAGTTCGATGGCTCCTTCATGCGAGAGCCCGTAATTTGGGAGAGTGCGCCCCCGAGAGATCGACCGAGTCTGCTGGCCAATCATCTCGAGCAGCGTGGCTTCTCAGTGATAGCCTTCTCCGGTATTGACTACTTCCAAGGTGCCCCCGACCGAGACAGCTTCGATGTGATAGTGACCAATCCTCCCTTCTCCCTCAAGGAGCCATGGGTGACGAGAACCATGAGCTTCGGCAAGCCGTGGGCTCTACTACTACCAATCACTGCACTGGGCTGCAGGCGCAGCAATCTCAATGTCTACCTATCTGAGTGCCAGATCATCCTGCCTCCCAGGCGGGTTGACTTCGTTGGTAAGAAGCGGCCATGGCAGTATGTAGCGTGGTACACCTGGGGGTTCAACCTGCCGGGTGGCAACCTGATCCCGGTCGACGACGATGGCCAACCGCTAGAACACAAGAGCTATCTTGACTCGGACCAAAGCGACAGTATGATTGTTGCATCTGAAACAATCAGATGACATCTTACATCGAACGCACACCTAACCTAACACTCCTGCTTACTGCAGTTCTCGACTTCGGGGATGGCCCATTCGAGGACTGCATTGTGATTCAGGTCGAAGATCGCCTCGGGCAGATCATCACCCCCGATCCAGAAGCAACCGAGGAGATGCAGCAAAGGATCGACGATAGGTTGCAACACTACAGCACCAAGAGGAGGCTGGACAACGACATCCACGTGCTTCCCCTCCAGTCGGGCGACTGCACCCATGGGCTACCCAAGTTTGTTTGCACAATCTGTCAGCAGCCAGGAGGCGACTATGCCTGACGCACCGGAGCCCGTGAACGCCAAGCAGGGTGGCATCTGGTATGCGCTCTACTTCAATGGCTACACCGACGACGAGATCTCAGCGTGGTTCGAGGAGAAGCACGGCTACAAGCCTAACGTCATCATTCACACGGGCGGTGGCAAGCTGGCCGGTCCACTGGCGTACGATCCAAAGGAGCCGAAGCATGACTGACAAACTGAGCGCAAGTGAGCGCATGCATAGGTCGGCGCTAGACACTGACCCTGAAATGTTTATCGCTCTTAGTTCCGATGCTACACATGAATTGGCCGACGAAGTAGCCACCCTCGAACAGCGGGCGGAGTGGATGAAGCGTGTCCTAACAAGCATGGACAGTATTACTTGGATGCGTTGGGTCGAAGGCCCTTACTACGCAACGGGCGACATGAACGAGCTTGAGTTTTTTCGAGCCCTCGCAGAGGAGTAAGACAGTGCCAACTAGAGCATCACTGCTAGCAGCAGGTCTGGATCCAGACGAGGCTCGAGCCAGGAAAGTGTGCTACGTGTGTGACGAGCCGTTGACCTCTGGCCTCTGTCAGCGTGACGAACCCACCCCCAAGGCAGCACGCAAGGGTGTGGTCCTGGGTGACAGACACCGGGCCTGTGAGCCCAGTGAGCACGCCGACAGCTCGAGGAAAGTCTACTTGGGGGTAGGCTGATGGATCAAATCAAGACCCACATATCGGGCATGGAGGTCGACGTAACCAAGGACATCTTTGCCAAGAACATCACCATTGACTTCTTTGCAGGAGGCAAGCAGAAGATAGGCTTCGTCAGGTTCAGCAAGATCACCGACGCTACCTACCTGTTCGAGCTCAACATCAAAGGCAAGAAGGTAGGCTTGAGCTACACCATTCCCCAAGAAGGCGTGGACACGAGCGAGTACGACGACCCAACCAGGCCCCCATACCAGGAGAGCTGATGGAGAGTAGACGACAGCGAGTACACGGATGCAGCCCATCATGACGCTATCGATTGAGGATAGGGCAGAGCAACAGCCCTTTACTGTCGCAGAGAGCGGCTGGTTGCACGGAATATGGTACTGCAGTACAGCCTGGCAGAAGGCGAAGCTGCACGGGCAGTTCCCCGGCAACCTCTGGAAGCGCTTCCGCTCTCTGTTCCCCGACGTAGACGACAGCAAGCTGCTGCATCTGTGCTCGGGGACCGTTCAGACACCAGAGGTACGGATGGACATATCGAGGGAGTTCACCCCATCTGTGCAGGCCAACGTTGAGATGCTACCGTTCTCGGAGGGGCAGTTCGATCTCGTATTTATAGACCCACCATATTCAAAAGAGGATGCAGCCAAGTATGGGGTGTCGATGCTAAACAGAAAGCGGACGATGGCGGAAGCGAGGAGAGTGTTGGCGGTGGGTGGCAACCTGGCGTGGCTAGATGTTAGGTATCCATCCTATCGACGTAAGGACTGGGCGATATGGGGGCTGATCGGGGTGGTGACGGGCTTCATGAGGGTTGTACGAGTTCTGTCTATATTTGAGAGACTGGCCGATGTCCCTACTGACTGAGTTTGGTATCAAGATCCAGACACAGCCCCGTCCCTACTGCCGGGAGTGCGGCGGGCAGATGTACCTCCGCATACCCAAGCCCGACGCTGACTGGCAGGCCTTCTGGGGGTGTTCGGAATACAAGGCTGGGTGCGGCGGAAGCAGGAACATAGACCCACACACTGGAGAACCCGAGCACCATGCACAAGAATGGACCCAAGGAGTGACAAGCGATGGAGACTAAGAAATCTTACGAGAGACGGAACGAAGACGGGGAGTGGGTGTCGGAGAGCTCGGGTGTCGAAAACTCGGCTTCACTGGTGGAGCCTGTCATCATAGCGGGCGACGAGTCAGGACCATCACCGGATCTGACGGACGACTCGGGACCGTCGCTGCCATTGATTACGGCTGTGGAGGGGACAACATTCAGCCCCGCAAGGCAAGAGATTTTCAGCGATATATTCATGGAGCGTGAGCGTCAAGACGAGAAGTGGGGGCCAGTACCCAGGCAAAACCACACATTTGGAAGGTGGCTACAAATCCTTATTGAGGAGCTGGGCGAGGCGAGCGAGGCCAACCTAAACGTCGTGTTCTCGACCGAGACGGGCAATGATGTGGCGCACAGGGAAGCCGATGTAGACCACGAGCTCACCCAGGCAGCAGCAGTGCTAGTGGCCTGGCTCGAGCACCGGGCAGGCATACGAGAGCAGCAGGGGCCAAGCAAGCAACACCTGGCAGCAATCAGAGACGATCAGCAAAGGAGAAGCGAATGAAAGCATTACGCATGATGGTCGGGTTTATGTGTGGACTAACAACGATAGTCGCCGTGCTGTGGCTGCTATCGGTGCTGTGGCAGGCACCGATCTTGATACTGGCAGTGGTTCTATTCCCTATCAGTCTGTTGTTTCTGCCCCTGGTGCCAACCATCCTCGCTGTGGTGCACACGTATGTCATCATCGCACTGGCGAGCCTAACGGTAGCCCTATTCGATGGCAGCTAAGAAAGTACTGACTGAGAGAGTAGCGTTCTATCTGACCAAGAAAGAAGTGGTTGCCTTGAGGGCAGCAGCGCAGAGGGATTGCAGGTCGGTATCAAGCATGGCCCGTAAGCTAATCAGCGATGGCGTCAAGGAGCAGCAGCGTGGCCGCTAAGAAGGGCACGAGCGAGGGGGTCAAGTTCCAGCTCCGCAAGGGACTATCGCTGAACAAGGGGTGCGAGGCAGCGGGGTACAGCAAGAGCACGCTGTGGCGCCAGCGCCAGGCAGATCCCAAGCTCGATGCTGAGATCAAGAACCTGATGGCGGGGCGTAAGCCGCTGAGGTCAACGCACCTAAATCTCACGGGAAGGGGCACAAAACAGGCACAAGGGGCCCAGGAATTCTGGGACAGGTGGAATGCAGCAGCCAAGAAGGGCAAGCTGCGCAAGGAGTTCGGGCTTCGCATAAACGATCGGCGCCCACCAGTCAGGAGGGTAATCGTAATCACATGAGTGGCGTCCGATATAAGGATTGCTACTGCCACACCTGCGATCGAGACATCCATCACTTGGGTATTGCAGGGCACCGAGCAGCACACCGTAGACGTCGAGAAGATTGCCGGATAACATTCAGCGACGGAAGGACATCTTATTATCGGTACTCCCGCATAAAGGAGGCAACGGCATGAGAAAACTCAAGGCACTGGAGCACCACATATCGACAAACCGACTGGACGAGATGGGTGCGTGCGACCACTACATCGACCGCTTCGCCAAGCAGTTCCCAAAGTCAGTGAAGATCACGAGAAAGAACCTGCAGGCGGTAGCAAGATGGATCCCTGCTTGGTGGTTCGAGACTCAGTACCTGAGATTGAACGACAAAACCTACCACGATCTAAGTAGTCGGGCCTTTTACCTGTGTATAGATCGGGGCATTGAAGCGAGAACACCCGTGACCAGGGCGCACACTATCGAGCACAAGCGCATACGCATGGAAGTCCTGGCTGACTACCTCGGGCTGCCATGACCACCTACTCACGCCACGGTCGAGGATCTCGGACGGCTGGGGTTCGAGGTCGTATGAAGACTCAAAAAGACTCGTCAGCCAAGCGCAGTAAGTAGCGACGAGTCGAGATACGTGCTACCATGGAGCCCTCAGACGAGGGCTCTTTTTCTATGGCGGAAGAAAAACTAATCATCACGGAAGAGGATGCAAACAACGCTGTTGGCTTCCGCATTGATGACATAAAGGAGTTCGACTATGAGCTGCGTCAGAGCGGCGGAGGTACGACGCAGCTTCTCGTGCTAACGCTGGCCGATCGCACGGTGACGTTCAGTGGCGCCGAGGCTACGACGGTGTACGCCACGATCAAAGACTCGTTCAGCGAGGGCGGTGCAGATGCCTCGCCAGCGCCAATCGAGACCACACAAGCGAGCATAGATGTAGCGACGCAGTTGATAGCTGAACTGCAGAAGGCTCTATCAGCGGTGGCGGGTGGCGTGTTCATCCGGGTAGGGACTGACGGCACACCAATAGAGATGGACGCAAGCTAGTGGCAGAAGAGAAACTAATCATCGTCGAGGAGGACGCCACGAATGCAGTAGGTTTTCGTATTGACGACATCAATGATCTAACCTACGAGGAGCGTCAAAGCGGAGGGCTAGGTACGATCCAGCTACTAAACTTAGAGCTGGGGAGCGGCAAGAGGGTATCATTCAGAGGGGCCGAAGCAGTAACGGTCTACGCCACGATCAAAGACTCGTTCAGCGAGGGCGGTGCAGATGCCTCGCCAGCGCCAATCGAGACAACCCAGGCTAGCATACTGACACAGATGGAGCTGATAGATGACATGCGTGACGCTCTCTCGAGCGTGGCGGGTGGTGTATTCATGCGGATCGGGACGGACGGAGTACCGCTGAAAGTAACGATAACCGGAATAGATCACAACATTCTCGACGGCGACGTACATGGCGACAGCGTGGCCGATGCTGTTACTCAGGGTTCGCTTGTCGTCGGAAACGCAACCCCGAAATGGGATGAACTTATTTTAGGCGCAGATAATGATGTCCTGGCCAGCGACGGATCGGATCTTGCTTATGAAACGCTCGCTTCGCTTTTGAAAGCGACCCTATTGACCTCCGATGGGGATCTGCTTGTCAGGACTGGAGGAAACGTAACCCGATTGGCGGCGGGTGCGGCCGACGAGCTTTTAGCAATCTCCGGCGGAGATCCGACCTGGGTAAATAAGATCAGCCGTAAACAATTTATAACTAACTATCCGACCTATTTCAAAGATTGGCGTGATTTAGTTGGTTTTACAGAGGCGCACTCAGGTACAGGTGCATTTACGGCCGGGTTTATGTTCGGAACGATCAAAACAGGAACAACACTAAACTCGGAAGGAATTATTCATTCAACCGATCACTTTTGGGTACTTACTGGCACGACAGCATTTATCACACAGTTGTTGACTAGAATAAATATTGACACTGTTGTTACTAATTCACTGATATGGATTGGCATGTTCGATAATCAAACTGCACCGACTGCAACCGAGGAGCATATAGGTTGGAAGATATTGAATGGCGATTTATTTGCTAGCTGTGGAAATGGATCAGATGGAAACTTAGAAGATACCGGAGTAGACATTGTGGCGTTTGGTACATATGACCTATATATAAAGAACACACCCAATAAGGTTGAATATTATGTCAGTAATGTTCTAAAGGCTACCTTCGAAACCAACCTACCTACATCGGGATTTGAGCTTCATATTACTTACTATGTGAAAACGACGGATACGGTTAGTAAGCAGTTCAAAACATTTCCGTTCTGGCTGACACACGGACCTAATGTAGACTTTGACTAGGGGCCGGCAGCACGCGATCATCGCACTAAAGGACAGGCTAAGCGGTACACTATTGAAATGAGACAACTGGGGGCCATATGAGCAAACACAAGAGAAGCAAGTTGACAGATCCGATGACCACAGAGAAGGCGGTAAGGTTGCTAGCAAAGCAGCGTGACGAGAGAGTCAAAGCGGTGCAGGTGGGCATACAGGAGCTGCTTGAAAAGTACGACTGCGCCTTGGACATGCGGATCACGTTGGGCAGCCAGGGGGTTGCAGGGAGCAGCATTGTAATTAGCCCGAAGTAATTGTGTAGCTTGAAACATTAGCCGAGACACCATCCGGAAGGGTGTAAGCAATGGCCAAGCAGCTAACGAGAAAACAGCAAAGACTATGCGAGATCATCGTCAGTCACCCCGAGTTCAGCCACGAGCAGGCTGCAGTTGAGGCCGGCTATCAGCTATCGGGCGCACGGGGCCGGGCATCCTACAACCTCCGCCAGCCCCATGTCCGGCGTTATATCGACGAGCTGCGCAAGATCCTACTGCCGGCACTCAACAGAGAGAACGTGGCATTCAGGCTGCAGGAGATTATCGAGATCCCACTTGAAGCCCACAACTTCAACCCCAACGCCAGGGTCAGTGCTGCTCGAGAGGTCGGGCGCATGTACGGATGGGGCAAGGAAGAAGTACACCACACACACGAGCTCGAAGGACTCGAAGACTTCACTGTTGTCTTTCACACAGAGGACGAGGTAGACGACGGTGAAAGCTCTTGACTTTCTCAAGCTAGCGAAGTTCACTCCGAAGCAGCTCATAGCATGGTGGAAGATCTATCCCGGCAGCGAGGGGAAGGGTAAGCGCTTCCTGCTATACGGCGGCGCCAGGGGAGGCGGCAAGTCACGCTTCCTACGATGGGCACTGCTCGGGCTGCTGATCTACTGGGGCAAGATCAATAAGCTCAAGGGCGTGAAGGTGGTGCTGTTCGCAGAAGACTACCCAACGCTGACCGACAGACAGATCGGCCCAATGCAAGACGAGTTCCCCAAGTGGCTGGGAGAATTGAAGCGCACCCAGGCAGACGGGCTCGGCTTCCACCTGCGACCCGAGTGGGGCGGCGGACACCTGCTACTGCGAAACATGGGTGAGGACATCAGCAAGTACAAGTCTGCAGAGTTCGCAGCTATAGCGATCGATGAGCTCACCTTCTGGGATTACAGCGAGTTCGAGATACTGCGTGGATCCTTGCGATGGGCTGGCATAGGACAGACTATCTTCCTGGCAGCCACCAACCCTGGAGGCAAGGGCCATCTGTGGGTGAAGGACCTGTGGATAGATAAGAAGCTGACCAGGCACCCCGAGCTCGAGCCCATCTTTCAAACGTTCGACTTCGTGCAGGCTCTACCGACAGACAACCCCTACCTCGAGCAGACCTACTGGGATGACCTGGCTACACTATCCGAGCAGCTCAAGAGGGCGTGGCTGTACGGAGACTGGACTGTGTTTGAGGGCCAGGTCTTCACCGAATGGAACCCACTCATTCACACCTGCGATCCGTTCAACATCCCCGAGGACTGGCCGAAGTGGAGAGGCATCGACCCCGGCTACACGGCGCCGGCATGCACGCTATGGTTTGCAATGAACCCCGAGATGGGCAGGATCTATGTCTATCGAGAGGCATACGGGCCAGGACGCAGCGACGAGGCCATGGCCAAGGTCATAGCTGAGTGGAGCAGGGGCGAGACCTACCAAATGAGCTACGCAGATGGGTCTCTATGGGTGGCATACAAGACTCAGCAAGCAGGCTACACCAGTGGGTACGATGTCTTTATGAGTCAGAAGCCACCTATCCTTATGGAGCCTGGCAACAAACAGCGGATCAATGGCAAGCGCAAGGTACATGACGTGCTCGGCAAGCTCAAGGATGGCGGGCCAGGCGTCGTGTTCTTCAAGACCTGTGTCAACCTGATCCGCACGCTGCCGGCGCTGCCCTACTCCAAGAAGGCGGGCAAACTCGAGGACGTGGACACTGACGCAGAGGATCACGCCTATGACGCATTCAGGTACGGACTGACGAGACTAGCGCCCGAGAGCAGAAGGGGAGATAATGATAAAGCCGACCCAGACACAGCGAAGTGGGTGGCACAGCAAGAGCGACTAGCGGCAGCATTTGGATGAGCAGGTGTTTCGAGAGAAGGGCTGAACGACTGAACGACTGAACGAGAGAACGAAAGGAGATCCACCATGCACACCACGATTACGTACTGCTACACCGACGGCAAGGGCAACGAGCAAGTGAACTATGTTTCTAACGAGCGGGGCGGAGGTCAGGTTGGTTACGACATTGACGAGTTCACCGCCCGAGTCTGGATCAACAACGAGAACGGCAAAGAGACTACGGTGTTTCCGCTTAGCCGACTCGTGTTCATCCGGGCAGTAGTGGGCACAGGCGAGTAACGAGAAGGTTCAGCCCTTCTCTCGGAGCACTCGGATGAGATGGTGGATCAGGCACATACTGTGGGCATG
>LAZR01000554.1_pt1 | contig 28255 bp, 26 predicted proteins | sample 329461 | NCBI WGS metagenome assembly LAZR01 (sample SAMN03002196, study PRJNA259156) | marine sediment metagenome | biome: sea floor; feature: Hydrothermal impacted sediments; material: marine sediment; isolation source: Loki non-amplified sample from Loki's castle hydrothermal vent sediment ...
ACCTACAACGGGCGGCACAAACGCCAGCGCCAGCCCTGCGTGGCGCGGGGCAAGCAACTCGCGCAGAGAAACAAGGTGAGCTAGCCAACTTTCTGGACCGACTTCAGAAAAGCAACGCTCGCTTTAATGAGCTAATCCTCATGCAAAGGGACGCAGCGATTCGGATAGCTGGAGTTAACCCAGTCGAGGAACCCCAGCCAACCGATACACCAGAGTTAGTAGGTATAACGTCTGAAATCAACGCGGAGCTTATACGTTACGACGAGCTGAACCAAAAGCTCAACCAACTGACGGATCGCTGGCTTCAACTGTGATCGTACGACCACGAGGCCCCCAACCCGCCAAGTTTCTCGTGGTCGGGGAGGCCCCCGGTGGACAAGAAGTCTCTGCCGGGGTGCCTTTTGTAGGTCAGTCAGGTCAAGAAGGAGCAAGGGAGTTACAGGAATCTGGAATCCCACCAGAGTCCTGTCGCTTCACCAACGTAACAATGCAACGACCACCAGGGAACAGGATAGATGAATTCTTCAGAACCAGCAAGAAAAAAGGAGTCCAAGATGGGGCAATATACCATCGAGGTCAGTGGGCAATGCCCGTACTGCTCGAGGGAATTGAAAATCTCCGCAGAGAGATTATCGAAACCAATCCGAATGTCGTCATCGCACTTGGCAACACTGCACTTTGGGCCTGTACTGGTGAATGGGGTATCACACGCTGGCGTGGAAGCCAAATGGTGGGCAACATTGATGATGTATCTTTCAGGGTCGTCCCTACCTACCACCCCGCCTTCATCATGCGACGGTGGGATCAACGATGGATAGCCTTAGAGGATTACAAGCGGGCTAACCGTACGTGGAGAGAACCAGACTATGATTTCCTTATTAGACCTAGTTACGGCGATGTCATTACCTGGCTCGATGGTATTGTATCTCGTCTTAATAATCATACAGTCAAACTTGCAGTCGACATCGAAACGCGCTCACGCCAGATTGCATGTATTGGAATTGCTGACAGTGATCGTCATGCTCTGTGCATTCCTATACTTTGTGTTGAGAATCCTTCAGGTTATTGGGACTTAGAAGAGGAGCTGCAAATTGTTCTCAAAATTAGAGAAGTTATTACGCACCCGAATGCACACATCGTCGGACAAAATTACATTTATGACATGCAATATTTCGCACGGCAATATGGAATTAGGTCAAGGCTCTCTGACGATACCATGCTCAAACATCATTGTGCTATGCCAGGAACACGCAGAGGTCTCGATTTCCTTTCGTCGATCTATTGCCGTTATCACCGTTACTGGAAGGACGAGTCCAAAGAGTGGAACCCCAAGGTAGGAGAAGAACAACTGTGGATCTACAACTGCAAAGACTGTGTGGCTACCTTCGAGGCAAACGAAAACCTCGACGCGGTTATCAAAGCCTTTGGGCTGACCGAACAGTACGCCTTCCAGATGAAAACCAACGCCACAGCCTTCAACATGATGCTCCGTGGCGTGAACGTAAACAAGGAGCTAAAGGCACAGTGTTCCCTCGAACTCTCGGAGGTCCTGATCAACTTGCGAAACTACGTCGAATATATATTAAGTGGGTTCAGCATCTTTGGCCCGAAGGGAGTGTCATCGAAGAAGATGATGACCTTGGCCTACCAGATTTTCAAGCTGCCGCCGAAGTATCGGCAGGCAGGAAAGAAGAAAGCCCTGACAGCTAACAAAGAAGCTGTCGAGGAGTGGTGTCATTCAGTGGAGCCGATCTTTCGACCCGTTCTGGAAGCGATACGGGAGTTCCGGTCCTTGCTCGTGTACAAGTCTACATTCGCAGACTCTGCACTGGACTGGGACGGTCGGTTCCGCTGTTCTATCAACGTGAGTGGAGCTGAGACGTTCCGCTTCTCAACCTCAACCGACGCCTTTGGCTTCGGAACTAACATGCAGAACTTGCCGAAGAAGAAGGACTAACAATGGAAACCGAAGATCTCAACAAAATTATCTTAGCTATACATGCTCGATCTGCAATAATTGTTGAAACAATCGACAAGAACACTAGCAAGCTCCAGGAGATACTCGACGAGCTGAGAGAACACCGAAGCACAGCCGACGCTGAGTTCAAAGAGAATCTCTTGGTCTGGCTTCAGAGACTACACCAACAAGGACAACCATAATGGCACTAGAAATGAAATACTTTGTGCTCAAGCCTCGCGGAAACAGCAGATACGCAGCAGCTTCTCGCATAGCAATGAACGCCTACGCCCACGCAATTCAAGACACAGACCATGAGCTAGCAAAGAGTCTTGAAGTGTGGGCCTTTAACGAACAGAAGAAGGTACTGGAGGCAGCCAATGACGGCAATTAACGAGATGATCGAAGATCTGGAGCGTGAAAGTCTTAGGTTGTCGGATTGGGAAGTCACTTTCATAGACTCCATAAGTCACAGAGACACTCTGACCCATCCCCAGGCGGAGAAACTTAAACAGATTTGGGACAGAATCCAAGGAACAGAGTAATGGCAACAGCCCACGGAATTGTAATCCTCGATGAGAAGCCAGCAAAGTTCTCGATAACTGCTCGCGTCGTTCCAGAAGGCGAGGGCCATTTGTATCTGAAAGGTAAAGTCTCCAGCGGGTTCCCTCAGACCTTCGGCCCGGTGGTCGCAGCGATACGCAAGCTCAGTGATCTTATGGAACTCGACATGGATTGTGCGGACATCATGCTCCGTTTAGAAACACCCCACGACTATCCATTAGCAGGAGGAAGCTATGCCTTGGCAGCAGGAATGTCAATCCTCGCCGCGGCCGATTCCCGTATTATCCCCAGTAGCAATTGCTATACGGGTTGCCTTGATGCGGAGGGATTGGTCACGCCCGTCGAAGACATCGGACTCAAAAGAAGAGGAGCAGGAGGCTTCGGCTATCGTCGACTCTTTCTTCCCAGAGGGCAAATAGACTTATTCAACGGTCATTGCTCAGTGCCCCTGTGGCTCTCTAGCTGACGCGTATGGCATTACCTTTTGGAATGAGAAATGAATACACTTGAAGACATGGAGAAGCTGGGATGGAAGTTCTACCAAGATTGTCCCGAAAGCGGACAGTGGTTTCTATTCGATGAAGATGGAAACTGCATAGCTAAAGAGGGAAGTGATCGTTGGAAGGAAGATCTCAGTGAAGCACGACAAACCTAACGTCAGAAAATGGTTTATCCCCGACCCGGGATATACAATGTTTGACGCAGACTTGCAACAGGCCGACGCACAAGTCGTTGCCTGGGAGGCCGACGATGAAAAGCTCAAAGAAATCTTTAGAGACCCGAACACAGATTTGCACGACGAGAACGCCAAAGATATCTTTGGAAAGCTCACCCCTCAAGGTAGAGTTCTCGCAAAGGCCGGGGTTCACCTTACAAACTATGGAGGGAGGCCTCGGACTCTTGCGCGCACTCTGGGCACTACTGTCCACCTGGCGGAGGCTTTCCAAAGGCGATGGTTCTCTGCTCATCCTGGTATCCCAGCGTGGCAGCGTAGAATTGAACGTCAACTGCAAACTACCAGAACCGTCTCCAACAAGTTCGGATTCAAAATCAGATACTTTGGCCGAGTCAGCCAGCTTCTTCCGGAAGCCCTGGCCTGGATTCCCCAATCAACAGTAGCCCACGTCATAAACGTAGGACTAAACACTCTCGAAGACCATCCTGAAGTCATACCTCAAATACAATTACACGACTCAATAGTTGGACAATTCAAGCACACATTCTACCCTCGCAGATCGGAAATACGCGACGCCTTGACGATCCTCGTTCCTTACGACGATCCACTTTACATCGGAGTAGATATAGACTGCTCACGTAAATCATGGGGGGACTGTGTTCCAGTCCCGTGGAAGAATGAAGCCTTGTTTTGCCCATACTGATGAATCGAAACATACCTAACTGGGTGATGGGCTATGTCGAATACACCAAGCACATGGAAGCCCCCGATTTGTTTCACATGTGGACAGCAATTGGAACCGTTGCCGGTGCCCTACGAGGAAAAGTTTGGATTGATATGGGCTACTTCAAATGGAAACCTAACTTTTTTATCATCCTCGTGGCGCCTCCGGGAATTGTCTCAAAATCGACTACGCTTGGAGTCGGAATGTCGCTTCTGCGGGAACTGGAATCTGTACACTTCGGACCCGATTCCGTCACGTGGCAGGCGCTTACTGAATCATTCATTGAAGCGCAGGAAATTGTCAAAGATGTTGGTCCAATGTCTGCCCTCACTATTGCCGCATCTGAACTGGGCACCTTCCTCGACCCACGTAACAGGGAGATGATCGATGTACTATGTGACTTATGGGATGGACGGGATGTACCTTGGAAGCGAAGAACCAAGGCTGAAGGCCTCAGTGAGATTAGAAATCCATGGCTCAATTTCCTTGGTTGTACCACGCCAGGATGGCTCGAGGAAAACTTTCCTGAGTATGCAATCAAGGGGGGCTTCACCTCTCGTACTGTCTTTGTATACGCCGACGCCAAAAGAGACCTTATTGCGTATCCCAACCTTCGATTAGACGAGTTCAAGCAGGAGTTTGCAACGCTCCGAAGGCATCTGATAAATGACCTTAGAAAGATCGCAATTATCCAGGGCCAATACTACCTCACCAAAGATGCATACACCTGGGGGAGTAAATGGTATGCCAAGCACTGGGAGCAGGACGCACATATCCACCTTGACAGAGAAACGTATGGTGGATATCTTGCTCGAAAGCAGACTCACATACATAAGGTGGCTATGGTCCTCGCAGCTTCCGTGTCGGATGAAATGGTCATTAGCGAGGGTCATCTTGTGCAGGCCGCTTATTTGGTCACGCAGTTAGAAGACCAGATGATCAATGTTTTCCGTCACATTACAGACAACCGAGACGCCATGTTGTCTATGCAGATGTTTGAGATGCTACGCAACACAAGCGAAGGTAGCCTTTCCAAGAAAGACCTATGGAAACAGATGATCTATCGCTGCTCTTACGAAGAGTACGAACGCGCAGCTAAGGGTCTGATCAGTGCTGAGCTGATCTATGAGAGGACTGCCGGGACGACTATTTTATTTCGACTGCCGTCTCGGGGTAAAGCTCCTTCATTGCAAGAGCGATCCGACGATACAATAGCTCACTGGGAATCCCTCGCTCGCGCAGACTCGCCTTCCGGAAGCGGGCCCTTAGACTCCTCAACAAAGCAGTCGTGTTTATCCGAAGAGCCGGATCAGGAACCGAATCATTAAACCTGTGCAATGCCTCCATCGTATCCTTGATAGGCTCGGGGTCTCCAGACATCCGGGCATAGGCAACGTTCTCCATGACCAACCCACGGCGGAGCGCCCAATACTGCTTCATGCTCTGCACGGCGAAGTCAACCTCAAACTTCTGGTTCACTCTTGTCGTGGCAAAGCCCAACATCTGTGCGATAAGCTCTGCACGCTGCTCTCCGTCTCCCCAATCAAACTGTGCCAGTGTGCCACCACCACGATAGGTCTCCTCGCCTCGTTTGCCACGACGAAACGCTGTCGATGCATTTCTAAAGACACTAGGCAAAGTCCTCTCCCAGACCTTCCAGTTGTCTGGGTCTCGACTGAATGCGGCTCGGTAAAACTGATAAGGAATCGCAGCTACTGGCCCTGCTATGTCAGCCACTGTCCGACCAAGTCTCTCAGAGGGATTTCCAGTTGGACTTGTTAAGTCCTCAATGCCTGGCAGAAATTGACCAGTTGAAATACTCCCTGATATGTCTACATTGGGGACAGGAACGCCGAACATATCTAACAAGTGCAAAGGCCCTAGGCCATAGTATCTGGATAGTCCGTGCATTATCAAGTCAGGGCGATCTGTTATTTCAGTGGCTAGTTCGCGCAGGTCGTTACGCAAATCCACCTGGGGGTCTTTCATTCCAAGTCGTTCTTTCGTCTTCGTGCCAACGAAGTCTAGCAAGTCCAAGATGTTTTCGGCAAATGGTAGCCCTTGCAGGCCCCCAGCCAATAACAACATCATCCATAGACGCATTGCTGCGCCTTGCCCAGCTCCACCGAAAGCCATGTATGCCATGCCCTGCATGAACTGCCAGAACAGGAACAACACTGACTTCTTGCCTCGTGAGAACGGAGCTCGATTCCACTTGGCGTACTCAAACATGGCAGTCTGCACAGCGTCACGACCCTGTCTGAATGCTTCCTCTTTCGAGGTCACTCCATTAGCCTTCGCAAGGTTATAGGCCGCGATAAATGTTACCTCACGATTCCAACGCTCAGCCTTCTGAAACAGCCATGCTCCATAGTAGCTGGTGTTCGCTATCATACGACCTGTTTTGCTCTCTGGAATCAGACGTTGAAGTGCCGTCTGCTCCGCGATCCCTGCAAGTTCTGTGGCTCGAGATTCATCAACAAATCCTTCGCGCACGGCTTGCGCTAATGCTTGCCTCAGCTCTGGGGGCAGCACTTCACCATTCCGAATGGCACGCGTCACAAGAGTCATCGACTTTAATAGTGCAGCGCTTGATCGAGCGTCTCCGTACTTGCTCGCTAAATACGGATATGCAACCATTGGGACCTGCGTTAAGTTCACAACAGCTGATTTCACATTGGCTCCAAGATACCAGAGAAAGCCTACAGCTCGAGCTCGTGCCCAATCGTTCTTCGGATTCATAAGATAGTCGAAGGTGTCTTCGAAATACTCCCTGACTATTCCAGCAACGTCAGCATTAGGCACGACATTCGCAGCGTTCTCAGTAATAACTCCAAGCTGCTCGTTCATGTCGATATGGTATTCCAGCCGGGCAATGTGGTTGGCTGCATTCATCATGTAGCTTGAGTACACCCGGAGCACGTCCTCAGAGTATCCTGCAATGCCCTTCCGTCTGGTTAGGTGACGCAGGAACGACCGCCCCGGAGCCTGTCTGAAATACAGCTCTCTCAGGACTTCCTTCTGTGATTCACTCATCTCAGGAATCTTCATCACTAGCTGCTCATACAGCTGTGGACTCATCACTCCCATGAAATGGAATTCATGGTCTGAGATCTTTCCGAGCTGTAGCTGGTACGAAGTCTCGCCAAACTCCCCGAGCAAATCCTTGCGAGCAGCGATCTGCGACCGGGCGCTCTCGAAGGTCTCGAAGTAAACTACCTCTCCGCGTGTCCCCTCACGAGGGCCTCTATAACTCTTGCCCTCGAAGTTCAAGTCCTTCTTAGCCCGGATAGTAATCGCCCAGTTGCCGAACCGCATCCGTGGGAAGTAGTTCCTGTTCTCCAGCTGATGCATCTCGTCATTGATCTCACTCAACCTCAACATGGTCGGTGCACCAAGAGCTTGCCACATCGCTTTCCGGTCCGCAGCAGTACCAGCTAGAGCAGCGGTGTACTGCCTTTGAAAGGCCACAGCCTGCTCTCTAGTCAGCTTCTTCTTAGAGTTCTTGTCTCCCCGAGTACGAATGGCGTTGGTCTCGATACCTTTACGCAGGTCAGCAATTAGGTTCTGGAAGGACTTATCCATCTTCCTCCAGACCTTGATCAGCGCAAGGTCGTTTTCTATCCCTACTTCCTTAAAGACTTCAGCCTGCTCAGCTGAGGTCAACTTCCTTTGTACTTCATCCGACCTAATGCTTATCTTCAAGGTCGCTGCACTGAGCTTGATCTGGTCTCTTGGACCAAATGACTGGAACTCCTGTACGATCTGCGCTGCATCGTCAGTAAGTATTCTCTTGCGCGCCCACCATTGCTGGACGAACTCAAGGAACTCTGCGCTCCCAGGCACTTTGTACTTCGCTGCGAACTGCAATGGAGTGAAGAACAACTTCGAGAACTTGGCTCCCCATACCTTCGTCAGATCGGCAACCGCAGATTCAGCGCCCCCAGCAATGTCATCACCAAACAGGCGCATCATCTCGTTGTCGGCTGAGAAGATGTTTCTATCTTCGGTCAGATTACGTGGAGTAATTTGCCCGGTTAAAACCTTCGAGGTGTCCCGGAGCATGTACATAATGTCGTTGTCGCTCCAGCGAAACGTTGTGTGCTGGCGCAGGAACCGCCTGATCTTGGCAATCATTCGCTTCCACCAAGGCATTTGTACAACACTGTTGTTCGGGTCAAGGATAGCCGACTCCGCAACCTTTGCGATATACTCCTCGGCCTGTGTCCAGAGCGCTGCTGTCTCTCCCCGTGCAAAGGCTTCGGCTCGAATCGCTGAGACGTCAAACCCTGGAGGAGGATTGTGTAGAATGTCCCGCAGGATCTCGTGCTGTTCGTTCACCGTCAGGAAGGTGTTCATTCCATAGTGAGCCAACGTCTCATGGAGATATGTTGCATAGAGATCTTTTTCGGTGAAGTGGTTCGTCGGAATGATGTTGATAGTTCCAGCCTGCTTCGGGTCCCACCAACCGCGAACCTCTTTGCCGTATCGCTTGCTTCTTGCACGAACCTCTGGGTGGTCCCGACTTAACAGACGCACCTTCGGTCCGTACCTGAACTTGCTTGCGAACGCTGTCAACAGGGTCTGTGCTTTTTCGTTTGCAATGCCCTTCCCAGGCTCTCCTCTGGTTCCCGTTCGGGACTGTCCACCACGCATCCGGACTGTTTCATCACCTCTGACCTTCGTAGCAAGCTCTGCTGTTTCTGTCAGTTGAGCCTGAGTTTGTTTCACTCTCTCGATGGGGCCGAACTCGCCCGTGGCAATCCCAATCAACTCTGCGTAGGTATCCATCTCTTCTTGAGACAGACCCTCGAGTTGTTCCTTCTCTGAAAGAAGCTCCAGCCGGGCCTTCTGTCCTTCCGTTAGCCCTGCGGGTGGGGTCTCTACAAACACCTCTCCCGCTTGAACGTTCTCTGGCGTGGAAACCTTCGACTCCATCTCCACTGGTTGGAGGCCAAGATTCGTCTGTAATCGAGCGATACGGGCATCAACTCCGTCCAGCTTCTTCTGAGCTGCTACCTTAATCAATCCGTCGGTTGATCTATAGTTGTCAGCATCCGTGACCAGAGACTCACGCAACGCATACAAGTTTTGAAGACCTGGGTGTAGAGCAGCAATGGATTGACCCTCTGGAGAGCTTGGGTCGCTAGTCAGGTATTGAGGGTAAGCACTGGCTACCTCCAACTGCTCTCTTGTAAGCTCCAGCCCTACTGAGATAGGATCAGTCCCGCCTTCCTGCTGTAACATAGGATCAGACGGGGTGCTAGAGAACATCTCCCCATTCATGTCGATGTAGAAGGCCGTATCAGACAGAGCTGCTTCCTCGACTAAGGCAAGCTGCGCCGCTTCTCGGACGACCGGCTCTGCTGCAGTGGGGTCAAGTTTAGGCAGCTTAGGATCAACAAGCGGTACTATGTCGAAGAACTCTCCGAGTGTTGCTTGAGGCTCAATGTCCGGTTCTACAGAGACCTCGCCGACGAGTTCATAACTGGTAGGATCTTCGCCTTCAACCAGAGCAACCTTCAAAACCTCCTTCGTTTCAGCAGGCTGAACGTCAACTCCCTCTGGAGTTCCCTCAGTGGGACCTGGCTGGTCAGGTGCTGGCTTACGGATGGCCGCTGGGATACCCAACAGACCAAACGCCGCAGCTCCAGCCGCTGCATTAACGAGCTGGCTGACTTCCTCTGGAGTCAAGTCCCCACTGTACTCCTGTAAGGCCCGCTGTAGCGCGATATTCAAAGCCTCTTGGGCTGTCTCAGTTGGCACTTCCATGGCTACTATGGCCCCTGAGTGGCCCACAGCGCGCCGTATGAAGCCACGTTCAGCCAAGTGGCCTACCAGCGTCCTTTCAACACTCGCGCCAATCGGCAGGTTCTTTGCCAACCCCAGCCGCTTCGCTATGGCAATCAGCGGTACAAAGTCTAGTGCGGCCTTACCAACACCAGACCCAATTACACGAACGTCAACTGGACTGGCTCCACTCTCCCGAGCAATGCTAGTCGATTCACCAGTTTGCAAACCGACGTCACTCAAGAAGGCCGCTGAGGCACCAGCAACACTGGCACCGCGCACGCCCATCCCGGCGAGCTGAGCACCCTTAGTGACCAAACCACCGGGTACCAATAAAGACGCCAGCATAGGTGCTTGCTCGATAAGAGTCTCGACTAAGAACACGCCAAGATCTCCTGCGCCTTTAATGTTCTCAACCCTACCAATACTTGGCTTGTACTGCTGAGACCTCGTGGCGAACTCTTCAGCCTTCTCATAAAAACCCCGAGCGTATTCGTCGCTACCAAGGGTCTCCGCGATAAGCCCTGCTGTGTTAGTAAAGTCACTGGCCGTGTTCAAAGACCCCCGCTTCAAGGCCGACTCTACCATTCCAGGCGGTTCGACGGGAGGCGGCGGTGGGGTTTGCATCCACGGCACACGCATCACTTCATTCCCGTAAGGGTCTCGAAGAATAAACTCTCCAGGTACCTTGGGGAATAAGGTTCGAACTCTAGGGTCCTGTGCTGCCACTACTGAGCTCCTGCTAGTTTGCCATAGGCTTCAGTGAGAGGAGCCGTTGGCTGGACTGATGGTTTAAGGCTCTGGATTTTGTCCTTCAAAGCCTGGATTGTCTCATCGGACAAGGCCCACCGACGTTCTTTAATATGGGCTCTGGCCTCTTCAATCGTCATGTTCGGCAGTTCAGTCTGAACCTGCGAATCCATTGACCGTGCCGCACCAATGACCGCGGAATCTTCTCCAATCTTACGGAAGTCGGGTATCTTTCGTCGCAGTAACCTTGCTTCCAAGGCGTCATCCATTACACCCTTACCAATAAAGTGCTGAGCGACAGATGACCTGCCTTCTTTAGACAGCTCTCTAGCTGAAGGCGGTCTCACTGGCTCCGGAGTTGTAACTCCGCCAGGGATAGTTAGTTCCCCTTCGATCTTCTCTTTGGCATCCGGCACGAAATCCAATGCTCCTGGCGCTCCGCCAAGCAACGCTGCTCCCTGCATGGCCTGGAGTAAGAACGTTCCGTACTCCGGTGGTTCTCCCTGTCGTCCTGTACCGACCCAATTCAACATTGCATCGGAGAAGTCTTTTTGTGCTTGTAATACAGCTCTCTCTGCAAAGTTTCCACCTGCTGGAGGAGTCTTTGCATACTTACCAGCTGCAAGAGCCGCTGCCTCTCTTTCTTCTTCTGACTCTAGCTTTGCTCCAGCCGTTCCAGCTACCGAAACAGTTCTCTCTCGTGTGGCTTCTACCGCCGCGGCTCCGGTTGCTGCAGTCTTTGCCCTGGCCTCTGCAACGCTTGCCTGTTCTGCGTCTGCTTGTGCCTGCGTGTGGATGGCCTGATCTAGTCCGCCGCGGAACGCAAGCGCACCAACCCCACCTCGCAATGTATGGCCAAGGGCAGACCTCCCGCCTCGTCTAGGCTGTGCCAGAGCGCTTGCTAGAACCAGCATAGTTGCCAGGTTCTTCGGATCGGTGAAAAATTCTTTGGCCCTCGACGGTTCTTCATTGTCGATGGTTTCTCCAATCCCCGGAGTTTCCGGTGGGTTCTGGCCGCTGGGTGGGCTATGAAATTGATGTAATGTCATGGTTATCCCCTTATCCCAGGAAGCGCTGCCAGCAGTTGAGCGATGTCAGTCTGTTGTCCAAATGGCTGGGCAAACTGCCCTACCGGTTTTCCAGGCTGTCCACCAGCTACTGGCGCTGGCCTCTGTGTCGGAATAGGCTGTGGGCCCAATCCAAGCAAAGGAGCCGCTGCCACAAGTGCTTGCGGAAGCGCAGCGAGAATTTGTCCAATCCCTCCCGTCTCTTCTGGCTTTCCAGCTCTACTCTCCGGAGGCCCCTCAAGTTGAGGAGGAGTTGTGACTTTAGGTTGTGGAACCGTTGTCGCAGCAGCCGCAGTCGCCTTTACTGGCCCCTCTAAAGTAGGGACATTCGCAGGCAGGTTTGGGATTCCTCCCATTCCACCCGCGCCCATGATTGGCTTGATATCAGCAGGAGACGCCCCACCTGGAAGGGCTGGGGTTTGCTCTTCGATATCAGTAGACGAGGTCAAAGCACTAGCCGTGCTAAGCGCCGCCATGATCATCATTGCCCATTCAAAAGGACTCATGATTATACTCCTGGAATCGGTGGTGGTTGTTGTGGATTAACCGCCGGCTGTGGTGGCGGAGCGACTCCTACTGGAGGAGGCGCGAACTGTGGCGGTGTAGGCGGTGGCCCACCCGGCTGTGTCGGTACTTGCTGTAAGCTACCTTGGGCTCCCTTGCCCGGCTGTCCGCCCGGTGCTGTCGGTGGTACCTGTGGTGTCGGAGTTTGGATAGGCGAAGGTTGTGGGAGTCCATACGGCGGAGCATAATCCCCTACCGTGCTTCCATATGGGCCAGTAATGTATTGCTGATACTGACTCAAGAGGTTGAACGGAGCATTCTGATTGAAGTAATACTGTTCAGACAAAGCGTCAATAGCTGCTTGGTCTAGGCCGTACTGCTGCAATCCAAGTTGATTAACTGCACCATACTGTCCAAGGCTAGAAGCCTGGTATCCCGGGATAAGCCCGGCTGAGCCGAGTTGCTGCTGCAACTGAAGTGCGTTACCGCCAGAGAACAAGTTCCCTGCCTGTCCAACACCTGTGCCTATGGCACCGTAGCCCAGGCCAAGGCCCTGCCCCAGCTGACCGCCTACCTGTCCAGTGCCTTGTAACAAGCTCTGGATATACTGTTGATAGTTCTGGTTGGTCAGACTCTCAGCTGTGAGACCCGCCGTTACGTCGGCTTGCTGTGCACCCAGTATGCCTTGAAGAGCTTGACCCTGCGCCCCAAGCTGTTGACCGAAGGCGTTTCCATAGATGTCAGCAGTAGTGTTCCCAATGGACTTCGTCAAGTCCCCAGCCGCTATGCCCTCAGCGATTCCCTGCCGAGTACCTCCGATCTGACCCGCTTGCTGTGCTTCTGTCCGGATGCCTGGCAGCACGTTCCTGCCAAATTGGTCTACTTGTCCTTGGACAGCACTCTGGACTAACTGGTCCAAATACGGATTGACTCCGCCACCGCCAGCCAGCAACGATTGAATCGCAGCCTGCGCGTCGGCTTGTCCACCTTGAGTGCCGGGAGCAGTAGTGGTTCCTGGCTGCTGGCCAAAGAGCGTTTCATACGCTCCAGCCTGCGCCGGGAGCTGTGCTCCTGCCGCACCTGTCAGTAGATTGTCACCAGCTCCTAACTGTTCCGAAATGCCTCCTTGGATACCGGGAACCAGTGATTGTCCGAGCTGCTGACCTGGGCCTTGGCCCGTGATCATCTGTTGTAAGAGCTGTTGAATTTGCTGATTCTGGTCGATGTTCCCACCGGCTAAACCACCGATTCCTGCTTGAGTGTTTGCGATGTTCGGGTTGATGTCCGGCGTTAGCTGACCTCCCCCGACAACATTTCCCTGAGCATCCACACCTGGGAAAGCCTGTGGAACCCCTTGGTTGTAGAGATTTGCAGCTTGTTCAAACAGTCCTAAGATATAGGGTATCTGAGGGCCGAAGGGACCAGTAGGAACGGTTTCATTCGTTACTTCTGTCCCACCTCCTGCATATACCACAGGTCCATCGTAGTCTTCAACATCCCAGCGGAAGCCGGCATATTTAATCCTGATGACTATGTTTGTGAGAATCCTCATTAGTGGAGTCCCTTGCTCAAATTCTTAAAGACTTTAATTCTGCGGTGTTTCCAACCTTCTGCTCTAGCGATTTTTTCCAATCCAGGTCGTATTTCAGCCTCAGCTTGTGTAGCTCCGAGCTTAACAGCCCAGTGCTCGATGTATTCCATGTGTTCTCTGTAGTTTTCGTGGTTAGTTCCATGGATAAAATCGACGATCAGTCTCTTCACATTAGGATAATTTATGATCCTAGTGATCGCGATCATTTCTCCATTGCCTCCAATCCACAGCTGCGCTTTTTCTTGCATCAGCAAGTTGAAGACATTGGGCGTGTCAATCTCGACGAACTCCATCTTGTCCATAACTGCCTGAAGTCGGGGTTCGACAAGAGGCCATACAAGAGGAATGTTGTCCCGTGCAATTAGCTCCGGTATCTCCCCTACAGTAATGGCCAAAGGTGCTTCTTGTAAGTTCATCTATTGTCCTTCAAATTAAATATTAAATGACGTGCAGTTCAGAACATAAACTTTTGTCTCAATAATGTTCGAACCACCCGAGTCTGTTGCGATATTTAACGTGATGTTACACGTCTTACTTTGAGGCCCTCCCGTAGATAGATATGCCCATCTAAGGGAAGACATGGCATACCACACTCCGGGGGTCATCGAAGTTCCAACAAGGGCATCTCCAGAATTAAAGGTTAAGCGTACCCAGAAATCGTTAATTGTCCCAGTAATTAACCAGTGGGGTATGAGGTCATCTCCGTTTGTCGAGTCAGAAGCGTACATGGCATATTCGTTGCCATCTGGATCAAGAAGAATCCCGGCGTAGCAGAAGCCAATCCATGTCCTTGTGTGATGGCCACTCGTGCCGTTGAGTGTGGCTGAGAGCGCACTGAAGATTTCACGCCACACGCCACCTAACTTCACTTCGATAGTCTTAAGGGCGCGCCACACCCCTGAGTATTTAACCTCGGGGTTTGTAATGGTGCGCCATGCGCCGCTGTATCTTACTTTCAGTTCGCCCATAATACGTTCTTAATACTTGAAGTGAATGTCGCCGTTGGAACCACCAGAGGCAGCCGATGTGCTGATGGTCATGGAGCATCTGCTTTGGCCTGCGGTGGCCCAGTAGGCGATACCGAGGCCGGCCCTCTTGGGGACGCCAACAATATTCATCCCTACTGTGCCAAAGGCAGCTTTTTGCACTCCATTCTGGAAAACGTACAAACCTTCACCAACCGCTGCATCTGCAGAAGTGTGAGTCGCACGAAGCCAGCGAATACCGTAAGTGCCTGCGTTGGAGGAGTTCAAACCACCGGGCGAGCCGTTGTACGCTATGTCCATACCCCAGATCGTTCCGCCCCAGCCGCCACCGCCGCCATCACTGTAGTTGCCTATGAAGCCGTGAGAGGACTGTGGGGAGTAGGTGTTAAATTCCCAGACCTCTGCTTGGAGTTTATCGACGAATGCTGCTGTGGTGAGGTAGCGAACGAATGCATCCTGTGAACAATAGAACCGTGTCGGTGCTGTTGCCACGCCACTGACCGTGTTGAGCCAACCTAAGTAGGTGTAACCGTTGGTGTGTGACTTGATGATTTGTGAGCCGCTTGGAGGTGAGCTTCCAGCCGACGGGCCTAGTCCTGTCAGCAATGAGGAATTAGCAACTGGATTTGGAATTCGTCCAGCCGCCAACACCCCAGAGGTAATATCAGCGGCGGCGTGGTTATGTGCAATCAATGCATACACAGCGTTGGCTTCCGCTGGGGTCAGGAAGAACCCGTCGTAATCAGCTTGTAAAGCCGCAACAGCTCCAGTCCTGCCAATAAACGAAGTCACTCCAGATCCTATTGGAGCATACGCTGCATTTCCCTCAGCAGGGGTTAAGAAGAAACTGTCGTAGTCTGCTTGCAGAGCTGTAACAACACCAGTCCTGCCAAAGACACTGGTTACAGGAGCCGCTCCGCTTTCAACTGCCACAAACGTAGAAGAATCCTCATCGTACCGATAAAGACCTAATCCACCTCCTGGGTCCCAATCGCTCCCATCGGCCAGGTATAAACCACTTCTTGGCTTCTCTGGCTCCACATGGCGCTTGATTATCTCGCCATCTTCGATAGGAATCAAGGCCTCAGAGATCCTCTGAAGCTCCTGATCCAGGTAGGTTTCTATTGGCCCACCTGTGAATGTTCCTGGGATGTACGGCACCGCCCTGATTACTCCTTGTAATTAGCCCGTTTAAGTTTGTCCAAGACGCTCGACATTCATCTTATAGGAATCTAGCTTCCATAAAGACTGGTCAGTCGTCTCGAATCTGATACTGATATATCTGCCGGTAACGTCACAGTCGATCTTGTCGTCTGTTCCGGGCACGAAGGGGAATGGCCCTTGCCAACTGATGGCCTCCTTCAATATGTCTTGCCCACCGACGTATATATCAATACCAGCCCCACTTTGTTGGGACATCTCTGGCCACACTTCATTGACCTGCTTGATAAATGTGGCATCCATGACTGGAGAGCCGTCTCGACCAGTACCAGCAATAGGCATGGACGAGCGTTCGACATAGCCTCGAAAGTCACTTCCTTCATCGTTGAAGCCTTCTTCATACAGAAGGAATCTCTTTGTGCCTATCCTATGCGCACCCATCAATCGCCTTGCTCCAGGCTTTGACGTACGTTGTCCGAAGACTCCAAGCATCTCATCAAAAGGAATGGTCTGTGAATCAAATGTCGTTTGCCCAGCCCCTGGATCAAATGGTGCAGCTGCAATGAAGGTTGGATTATCTAAATCCCGGAGCGTGTTCGTTCCGTCCTTCAAGTTGACGATAAGAGCTATGTTCGGATGGGCATGTCCAGCCTGTGGGATACACATCCACAGTTCGTTCTCCTTCTCGTTCATTACCATGAACTGTTGTAAGGTAGCATCTGGGTCAACTTGGCCGTCGTACCATCGTCTCATTTTGTCGTCAAGGACCGATTCCTGTTGGAACCCATCGTGACGGATAATGTCCTCTGCTGTTGCGACATAGTGCTTGGCTCGATATTCCACGATACAACGAGGACTTACAACTCCTGTATTGAATCGTTTCCTGAGCTGGAAGATGAACCTACCTCCGATGTAGGCCATAGCCCATGTTTGATCTTCCTTGTAGACGAACATTATATCCCCAAGGATCATTCCGTCTTTGATGTGTCCGCCAGTTTCTGCAAGCGGGTACTCACCAGCGTCTAACGTCGGGTCAGTCTTGTCCCAACTCGACGGAACAGCCCCCGGATCAGCAACGTGGCTCCATTTTACTAAGAACGGAAAATGCGTTCCACTCGTAGTGATATCCATGGCGATTAAATACTGCTTGAACGACTTCACTATCCGTGCTGTCGTTGCCGCTGGCCAGTTCGCAAGATCGACAAGGTCCGTTCCAAGTGCCGGACTGATCCAGGCCTGAGGAACATCGATCCCGTTGTTGAGGATTTCAATTCCGCCAAGCATCGAACCCTGCCAGATATCGTTGATTCCACCAGTGTACGGAGTTGCTCCAGCCGCCCTTGTAATCTGTGTGTGGGTTGTTCCGTCAGTAGCATACACATGCGCCAAGCCTGGATATACCCAGAATACATTGCTCGGCCCAAGATGATGATACAGGTAATACGGATCAACTGTTGGTGTACCAAGTGCAGCGGACTGCCCTAGTGCCTTCCAAACTGAGTTGTCATAGAACCGCACTCCGCGCGCGTCCGTCCACACGTTCGCAGGAAGCCTGTGGCCCGGGATATCTTGATTGACCCCGAACTGGCCTACGTTTTCGATTGGTACTAACATCAGAGTTTAGTCACTCGCAGCCAAGAGTTCTCGTGGACTGTTGTATCCGAAACTTCCAACGCGTTTTGCGCCCACTGGAATGTAACAGTTCCAGCAGTGCCTCCGACCTTAACTGTTCCTGTTATAAGTAATGCCATGTGGGCTGAAGCAGAGGCGCCTGCGATAAAGTGAAGGCCTCCAGGACCATTAGCAACACTATGGTTAAATTGCACTGGCGCAGTTTGACCTGGTCCAGACACTTGCCAATGGAATGGAAATTCAAATCCGCTGGGTCCGGTGAATCTGAACTTGAAGTCAGCGTTTACACTGGTATCCAATACTACAAACATCTCGATTGCGTATCGAGTGTTTATAGCAACTGCCTTGGCTAAAGTATTATCGTCCTGATACGTAGTGCTATTGTTGACAACTTCGTCTACCGTCTTGACGATAGGTGTTACAGCCGCAGCCAGCTTTAGCGGAGTAACTATCCTCGTATCGTCTGTACCAGCATCCACCTCGGCCTGGTTGGCGATTTCCGCTACACCTTTCGTTGCTTCTGCTGCGTTCTCTGCGTTGATTGTACGGTTCGCAGTTAAGTCTCCGAGGCCTGTCGATGAAATTCCGACGCCAGCAGAGAGTGAAACAGACGCGTGGTTAATATGTTTATTTCCAACGAAGGCTAGCAAAAGATCATGACTGACAATTGCTTCAATCTGACCAGCCGTTTGGTCTGCCGTGGAGCCGTCTTCGACGTTGATGATTGACCGTGCGTTGGCAGCGCTTAAAACCTCCGGATCTCCATTTCCTCCTGTGAGTCTACCAAGGAACGATGCCGTAGCAATGTCCAGCAGCTTAGCCAGAGTGATTGCGTTATCGTTGATCTCTGCTGTGTCATGGGAATGCGCCGTTGGAGCCTTGCCGTTGAGCTGTGTCTGAATGGCCGAAGTAACACCATTGACCCACAGAAGTTCTGAGGCGGACAACCCAGCGGCCGCTGCACCTGCTAGGATATTGAAATCCGCCGGAAGGGCTGTTACACCGACGAGCTTGTTCAGTTCCACAACGGTGGCATTCATAGCCGCCGCAGTAAAGTTCGGGAACTGTCCCTGTAAAACTGCCTTAATCAGCCTCAGATGGTCGTCAGCCGTTGCGTAGTCATCAACTCCTCCGACCGGATTGGTCGCGACCAGTTGGCTAATATATGATGCGGATTCAAGACCCATTAGTCTGGACCTCCCATGACAAGATCGATGTCGGCAAATTCGTCGGACTCGATCTGATTAACCATACGACGACGTTCTGTCGCTGCAAGGTTTGAGTAGTATTTTAAAGCTCTGTCGTCACGGAGCCAGGTGGCAAGTTCGATTCCTGCCATGCCCATGATTAACTCACCCTCCTCACTGCACCATGTATTCGAGTTCGAACCGCTGAGCACTGTATCTTTTGCGTAATGTGTCATACGAAAGACAGTGTCTCTGGAGAGTTCCGGGGCGATTTCAATCACGGTCTTGCTGACTTCATACCAGAATATCGCACCACTGATCCCAGCGTTCTTCTTAGAGATCAGCTGATTGCGAGTATCCAGGCGAATGGCACGTCGTTCCTTCCCATCGTCGTCGTCATACACCAGCGCCTGGTCGTCGTAGGCTCTGATATAACCAGTAGGCGGGAGAGAAGTCAAAATCGTGTTGCCTGACGTCGTGATTATATCACTCGTCGTGACCTTCAACCACTTAGGCAATGCTCCAGCCTTTTCAAGCTTCTTCTGAGCCGCCTTCATTTCATCAAGAAACTCAGTGGTGATGGTCATACCACGACGGCCGAGTCTTCGCTTGGCCCGTGTTTCTAGATCGTCATAATCAGTCATAACTATTCCTATAAAGCCTGCCAAACATCGCGGAAGACCGCTGCTGAAGGAGGAACAACTCCTGCCTCAGTTATATTAGCAGCCATTGTGAGAGTAATCAATGGGGTTGCTCGGAGTTCACCGAGCCCTCGAATGTCTGCTGCCATAGCCGTGGTTAGACCAAGCGCTGCCCGCAGGACACCTGCTCCTTTTAGATCAGCAGCAAGTGTTACCAAAAGATTGGTAGCTGCTTCAATCTTGCCTTGTGCCTCTAAGTCCGCTGCAGCTGATATGACAAGTGCCGGAGCCGCGGCCAAAGTACCAAGTGCGTCGATATCTGCACTTACAGAAACACCGACTGGCAACGACGCAAGTAAATCGATAGCCGACGCAGCTAGAACGTTAGCGGAAAGTGTCAGGATAAGATACATTGCTGCTTCTACCTTTCCTGCACCAGTCAAATTGGCAGCGGCGATCAGACTTGTAGCGAGAGCCGTATCTAGCCTTCCCAAAGCCTTTACATCTGCTGCCACACTAAGGGTTAATGCTGCTGCTGCCCTGAGTTCGCCTGCGCCTTTCAGATCTGCAGCGATTGCTAGGACAAGCGATGCAGCGGCTTCTAACTTGCCTTCTGCACTCAAGACAGCAGCAACGGAAAGAGCCAACTGCATAGCAGTATCGAGCTTGCCCTCAGCTGTCAAAGCAGCGGTGATAGCTACAGTTAACGAAGGCGCTGCTGCAAGATCCTTCGGGATTGACTTGATATCAGCGGCTAGGCTGAGTGTAATTGAATGGGCAACTTCGAGCTTGCCCTGTGCGGTCAAATCAGCAGCCACTGAGAGCGCCAACTGCATAGCGGCGTCCAACTGTCCTAAAGCGTCCAGATCTGCAAGTACACTGAGTACCAGTGCATTTGCAGCTCGTAGTTCGCCAGCTCCTTTTAAATCCGCAGCTACTGACATCGCAAGAGCTAGAGCGGTGTCAAGTTTTCCCTGTGCAGTTAGAGCGGCTGTAAGGGAAGTGACTGTTGTTAAGACAGCGGCTATGTCCTGATCAACTGCTGAGGGCTCTCGGATAGCAAGCAACGTCCGTTCTCGGGCAGTACGCAGATCAGTACTGTCGTTTCTCCAGAAGATTTGAAGGTCAGAAGTGCCGGAACTGACTACGACCCTACCACCTGCGTGGACACTCATGTTGACACCGTCAAGGGAGCCTTCATGCTCTTGCATACGGTCGCTGTCGGTGACCTTCGTACCATTTTCTCGGATGGAGTATATGCCCTCAGCATTGTTATTGCCGATTGTTCCATAGAAATCAGAACTGGTATATGCAACCATGTACGTGTCAGCGCCCGGGTCAGTTAAAAGCATGTCATCGACTTGTTTGTCGGTCGTTGTGTTGTCTGAATCGTCTGCCGTTCCTCCTTCTTGGAAGATATCTGCGTTAGCACTCGGCATGAGTTGCATTGATCGGTCGTAGACATCAGCAGCGCCAGTTCCTGAAAGTCTTGAAAACTGAACGACGACAGCCTGCGATCCATTTGGTCTGACAAGCGCCACTATTCCTATGACAAGTCTATCATCTGCACTCGAGCTCTCCTGTTCGTTTCGTCGCACTGTATGATCGACGAGCGTTCCTCCAACTGTCACTCGCAGACCTAGTTCGCAAGTGGCTGGACCTTCAAACGACGTGGAGAAGGTTAGCAAGTACCAAGAGTCCGCCGGAGTCACTTCCATGCTATCTAATGTGGCCCAAGTCGCTGAGGAAGTAGTGTCAAGTGCTGTCGCTGTTTGATTGTATGCCGTTCCAGCCGGATGTGGGAATAGGTTCATCTCCCGTTCTTGTGCCACGTATGGCGTGGACGAGACGTTGGCGATGGATTCAATCGCTACAACCTGAGATCCGTTAGGACTGACCACAGCATTTATCATTATTGTGGTGGTATTAAGGTCGACACTGGTATCTTGGTCCATATAACGGATACTGGCAGGGACATCTGTGCCCCCGACAGTTACTCTGAAGTTAGTATTGACCGACCCACCAACCACGATGTTAAGCTGTATCGTGGCGAACAGCTGATACGTGCCGCTAGGCGGAGTCAACGACAACCCATTAATAGGGGTTAACGTCGTCTCACTTAACGAATCGTCGGCTGTAGCCGCTGCCCGTTCGATGGTCATTAGATGTCGACACTTTTGTCCTGAAGCCTCACGATTAAACGCAATCCTTGACGGAGCGCAGCGTCTTTCATCTGGGGATTAAGAGTGTCCCAGTCCTTGATACTGTTGATTAGATCAGGAAGGGAGTCTATATCCTTCTTCTTGGCAATCTGCAAGATACTCAACTGGGTGGCGTCATGATCAGACAAAACTCCATCCAGAGCTGCCTCCTGTCTAAACGTCAAGACTGTCTCGAACTTTATGCGAAGCTCTCCGGGATCAGCTTCTTTGGTTGTCACCGAACCGTCCTGTTCCGTTCTGGTGGCAATGACCTGACGCTCGAGATTCGGAGTATAATACGTCCGTCTGATCGATGTAAAACCAGCAAACAATATCCCTGCCTCACCAAGACCCGATTCTTCGAGTTGCTGTCGAAGCAAGGACAGGTTCAAGTCCTTGTTCGCAAACTTGACGTATGTTTCCATTAGGCTAGTCCCAATCGATAATCTTCCTCAGCATCTGTTAGGTTTGCTAACAATCCTCTCTGCCGACTAGTGTCCCCTGCCCAGGCTTTCGCTCGTCGTCCGGCTCGTCGGATACTGTGATGCAACTTAATGCCTTCCTCGTATCCTGTCTGAACGTATCTCTCGTCAAAGATCAAGGACACTAAAGCTCCTTTGAATCGTACATGACAAGAGTCAACGTTCGGAACCAACTTCGATCTGCGAAACCCTCGATGGGCTTTCGGACAGTCCTCAAGCGACTCCAGGTCTATCTCACGCCAGAATGTTTGTGGCGCTCGATCGAACCGGGCCGCCTGCTTGCAACCGAGTCTAAGCTCATGGGCAAATTCAAATGCCTTCTGATACGGAATCATAGGCCTTAGATCGCCCAGGCGAATGACAACCATATCCTGATTGTCATCCGCTCCCATTTGCATTGGCTTTAGAAGCATTAGTCTGATGTTACGTCAAGTGCTCCAGCAGCGTACTGTGGATTGACATTGTTGTTGACGATCAAATCTATGGTCACTTGACCCCAGATCTGCAACACACCAGCACCGGATGCGGCAAAACCAAGCCCGCAATCAGTGATAGTCACAGGACCACCCGCTGTCATCTCACCGAGCTGAAGCAGGTTGTCGTTATCGACTGTATCGCCAGTGACGGTCCAGTTCGCTACGTTCCTTGCAACGCCAACTCGGGCATAGCCCGTGTAGGTGCATTCAGTGTCCGTCTGCAACGTCGAGGCATCGGTGAGGGAATCTGTTAGATGCCCAGAGACATATAAGCTCCCTTCTCCGAGAGAAGCCTGCAGTCCGGCCGCGTCCCCGACGTTCGGGAAGTCCACGTTAGTGAAAAATAAGTCGAGAAAATCCGTCTCGGCTAAGTTAGTGAATCCGGCCATCTTAAGCTCCTACAGTTGACAGGTCGTTGCTTTCCCATAAACTGGCAGCTTCTGCACCAGCAGCAAGAGTCGCTGCTTTGAGAGCTTCACTAGCTTCGCGTTCGATCTTGCGGGCAGCCGCAGCTTCCTCAGCAATTCGAATTTGATCCGGTTGTTTCGCATACAATGCTGGGTATCCCGGAGACCCTTTGACTGCAAGCCGTGCAACTTGCACTTTCTTTGCAGCCTGTCGTTCTTCGTCTGACCTGATCACGGTTTATCTCCTGATCGTTCTACGGTTTCCAACAAGGCGACAAGTCGCAGGTTGCGTTGTTGCTTGTATGCGTACAGCGGTCACGGCTCCAAGAGCCACTTGAGCTGTATTGACCGTGACCACTCCTGTGGCCCACGGTACCCAATCCACGTTTCCGGGATCGGAGTCTACTAAATCTTCATCGTCTGCGGTGTACTGCAGTAAAGCGCTTCCACCAGCTCCTGGCTTCAAAAAAGCCGTTAAGTCATCCACAAAGCCAGGAATAATTTCTGGGTCACTAAAATCACCTGCGGGTGCAGAGAGCCCTCTAATCCACTTTCTGTCCGAAGTATCAGGATACTTTAACACGCATTCTCTCGAAATGTGGCCCGTCGTAAAACTTCTGATCGTCTAGATCAAAGTCATTATCCCAATCAAAACCACTGATAATAGAAATGCCAAGGCCAGCAGCGAGCCCTTTAATCCAAGAGGACCATTCCACCCAATATTCCCGATCTTCCCAATCCTCTTTCGTCGTCGGATATGGAATCGCATCCACGGCATTCGATGGATCGGAATTGTGCCCCGACTCTCCGGGGCCAAGTGTAGTCGATCCCTCCTCAAGTTCGATGGCTTGCTGTTCATTTGAACGGTATCCACAGATAATTGAAATGTTTCGATGTTTCTTTGCTTCGTTAAACAGGTCTTGGAGTTCCCAATGACAGGTATCCAAGTTCGCCTGCGACCTCTCTCCATAAGGATACATCGGTCTGATTACCTCTAGTAATTCGGTCGGAGGGCCGAAAGGCCCCCCTTCCGAAAGCTGTTACGCAACGCTGGTGAAGTTGCCGTGGTATCCGCAACTCAGTCCACCGTGTCGAACTTCCAGGCTGATCTCTGACAACCACTGGCCCTTTCGGGAGTCGTCGCCAGGTGTCTGGATGTTGTCCTCGGGGAATGTATCACGAAGCATACGATACTTCAACGCAGAGAAGTCGATGAGGAACGCGCTGTTTTGGTACACAGCGTGTCGATTCATCAACGGATGCGAGCGAATGAACAGTTGGCCTTGTGGCAGGACGAACCTTCGCAGGTTCATGCCAAAGACTTTGATCGTCTCCATGAAACGAATCTGTCCATTTAGAGCAGCGAGGTCATTCAGGGTATTCAAGTAGCCATTGCCACAGAATACAATCCTTTCATCGCCCGCTGACGTGTCCCAATCGAAGATTGGGGAAGTCGCATTCATGTACACGGATAGAGTGACACCCGTACCAAAGATGGTAGTCGTGTCTGTCGGGATGAACTCCCGAAGTCCGCCCATGTAACGAAGCGGTTTGCCGTTGGCACCGGTCGTCTCGAACTTCTGACCAAACATGAACGCAAGCTCAATGTCTCGCGAATGGTCGAAGACTTTACGCTTCTTATCGTTAGCGATCACGTCACCTGTTCGGGCGAAGGTCTTTTCCGCCGTCTTTGTGACTTCGTACGTCGACTTGAAAATCTGACACAAGTTGTTGTACTTGATCGGGTTACGAGTAGTAGCGTCCGCTGCACTCGTGCCTTCAGCGTAGGCTGAGCCTATCTTTGTTAGAAAGGCACCGTCAGCAATTGCTGCGGGCGTGGAGCCTGCAACACCACGATCTGCTGCGAATGCTGTACCACTCGTGACACTCGTGACCTGGACAAGTTCGTTGTCCATCACCGCCACTTCGGTCTTCTCAACCATCAGAAGATCGCCGGCTTTTAGGTGTGTTGCTAGGCCATACGGAATGCCCGGAGCACTTGCACTTGGGTCGGGGCTATCGACAACAAACGCTGTTACTGTTGCTGCTATGGCACCATTCATCTCCAAGCGGATCAAGTCATTCGGCTCATCCCACCAATTGAACTCAGGGTCATTTACTGACTCTGAAGCTATGCGTGCTGTTAATGCAAACAGCGGCGCGGAACCATTGGGGTTCCGAAACATGATGAGCTCCCGAAAGTTCTTCGGTCGTTCGTCTGTGCCCCAGTCCCCGGTACCGCGAAGTCCTGCTACTGCAGCCATCTTACTTTACCTCACAATTACCAGTCAGGATCCATCGCTAGATCAGCGAAGATATTCTGATTCGGATCGGTAGGCACGACAGGTTCGCTTGCTCCCCCACTTTGTGCTGGAGTAAACGGAGCCTGGGGTTGAACTGCGGCAGGTGGAGCCAAAGGCGGAACCAAAGGCATGTTTTGTGGCAGGGCTGGCACCTGAGCCGGCTCCTGTACACCACCTAACTTAGTTCTCAATCGGACTGCGGCTAATGCCGCTCCATCTCGCATCACCTCTTCTCGAGTCGCCTGTGGGTTGACCTGACGAATCATCGCCAGTGACTCCTGGACGGTCTGTTGATATTGAGGCTTGTTCAGCTCAGGGTACTGACCAAAGAAAGCTGTTTCGAGCTTATTCACTTTGTTGGCTTGCGCCAGCTGACCTTGTATGATCCCCGGAAGGATCTGTGCGATCTGTTGTGCCAATTGCACTTGCATTCTTACATGCATTCGTGCGGCCAATCGAGGAATTACCTGATCTGGTTCCGCGATTAACGCTGTCTTATCTGCTTCCGTCAGCGCGTACTCCGTAGTGGTCAGCTGTTCGATTGCCCTAGCTTCAAGTTCGGCAGGGTCAAACTGTGGCTGCTCAACTGGAGCAGGTACCTGAGGGGTTGGAACCAGCGCTCGTTGTTGCTGCGTCCACTGTTCTGCAGTCAGTCGGATTTCCTCCTCGACTATAGGCTGCTCGATCGCAGCTTCTAGCGGAACAGTCTCCACTACTGGTGCAGGTACCAGGGACTCCGGGATTTCTCCCGGTACGCGCTGGGTAACCGGAGGCTCGTAGGGCAACTCTACCACTGGAGCGATAGGCGCTTGTGGCTGTTGCACCGGAACCGCAGGCTCAGGCGGAATGCCAGAAACTTCGGCATCCATATCGGTGGCGAGCTGACCAAAGAAGTCGGCTGCGCCAGGTTCTAAGCCCTGCTCGACCGTCGTCGCAGGTTCAACTGCGGGCGGTGTCACGATGGGCTGCTCCGGTTGGAGCGGTTCTGTTGGCAATTTTGCAGCGACTTCAGGATTGGCTGGGATCTTCCCAGCCGCCTTGGTCATCATAGCTGCAATCTTTTCATTACTGACTGACATTTGCTCTTTCCTCTGCTAGTTTCTGATTAAACTGCTCTCGCAGTATCTCCACCAATGTTTCTGGCTGGTGTATTGCCAGTTGCATCCCTGCAACGATTCCCTTCTGATAGTTCTGGACCAGAGCGTCTTCCATTGATGCTACTGGCTTGTCTTTATAAATGATCAATCGAGCTGCACATTGCTTCTCAACTAAATCAACCACCTGGACCCACGGCTGGAATTTGAGGAGGGATTGGAGCGCCTCCAGCCTCTGCCGTACTTCCTCCAGGCCTTCTTCCTGATTGTTGTCCACTGATAGGCACCACATTTCCTGCAGCTGCTTGCTGCGATAAAGCCTCTGGGCTGTCAACTTCAATCTTGAATTGATTGATGTTTTTCAGCCCACCCAATTGTGCTACCCAGCTGAATATCTGACCGAGGTCAAACTCCTGTAGCACTTGTGGACTCTGAGCCATCTGTTGTAACAGCTGAGTCCACATATTTACTTGTGCGAATCGGTCGATAGGCAACGTGCCGTCTACTGGGACAAAGTCCCACCCACCAGCAATCATCTCTGGAGTTACTTCGAGAAAGCGTTGACCACCACGGTAATTCCACATATCACCTGCGATTCTAACCTTTTGTGCCTTGTCGTAGAGCTGTTGACTGTTTGCCACAAGCATATACGAAAGATCAGAAAAGCCAGTATGTGAGAACCACTCTGAAACTGTTTTCAGGCGATTAACGCTAAATGTGGATGAAGTCCGAATCTCAGTGGCGGTCTGCCGCCCCTTCTGACTTGGTACTCCCATCACGGGGTCGCTAACACCAGTAATGCGTTGAAGCATATTGGCTATCGACTGGACGTCATTCATGTGTGCCTGCGTCACGTTTGACGTCGGGAACTGTGTAATTGCCGTCCGGACATCTTGTCCAAACATCTCGTCCTTCAGACGTATAATCTTGCCAGGTTTCGGGTCAAGGACATCCTTCATTACGACCTTAGACGGATCGACAACGAACATATCATTGAGAGATTTCCTGGTGTTGTAGAAGTGAGTGTTCACGAGCCAAGTGATAATGTCTGTCATTGGCTTTGCGATCTCAAGCATAGACCGCTTGAACATGGCATAGCCGTCCGGTTCAAGTTCCAATGCGCTGAATGGAAACTTGTTATGGTACAATCCAAGCGGTTGTGCACCAATGATTATCTCGTCGTTGGCAAGCGTGAACACCCAGATCTCTGGATACGTTGAGTTTCCTAATTTCCATTGCTTAGGAATGATTTCAATGTACATCTCCAATAGTTCAACATTGGACATGTCCATCGTTTCGATCCACGTCTCGTCTCCTGGACGGACTGGACGTTGGATTTGAGCCCTGCCTTCTTCTACCGATCGATAGTTCTTATGCCTCCACTTTCGTAGTTGTCCGACATTGAAGTACCTGCCAGTGGCAGCTCGCTTGATAATCTGGTTCCATCCCACGGGTACTCGTCGTCCACAGAATTCTCCCTGCTGAAGATTGAGCATCGTGACTCGGGGATCGGGATAGAAATCGTATGGCCTAACATTGTAAATACGATTACCTTGGAATCCTTCAACGAGTACTCGCTTGATCTCCTTTGAGAAAGTGCCAAGCTGAACTCCAAGGTATTCATCGGGAACGTCAACGATCTTTGCGACAACAGACTTTTCTTCATCCCAGAAATCTCCTATAATCCCCACGCCGTACTTGCCGACATCCAAGAGCCAGATATACAGCGGAGGGATACACCGACCGGCAGTAACCTGGTGATTTATCAAAGCCTCCATGGCGAGAGTCGCGTCTTGTGCTTGTCCTTCTCTGCCAGCATACTGGAAGATGGGGTCCCGCCCCAAGAAGACACTGGTCCAGTAAGTATGCGCTGACATTAAGACAGCGTAATCGTAGGGTATCTTCAGCGTCGTCATTTGAGGCTGGCCCCCACTTTCACGGAGAACCCTTCGCGTGGCGTCGACGTCCTTCTCTGGCATATAGAAAATGAACGACTCTTCGTCCTTTCTCCAACGCTCATAGCGCATTCTCATCTTGTCTTCGGAGAACCGCTTTCGTTTCC
>LAZR01000555.1_pt1 | contig 28244 bp, 25 predicted proteins | sample 329461 | NCBI WGS metagenome assembly LAZR01 (sample SAMN03002196, study PRJNA259156) | marine sediment metagenome | biome: sea floor; feature: Hydrothermal impacted sediments; material: marine sediment; isolation source: Loki non-amplified sample from Loki's castle hydrothermal vent sediment ...
TTTTCCACAACTCCAAAGGGATCTATCCACATTTCGATGAGAATTAATATCATTCACAGGCAATCTACATTCAGCAATTATTTTCATAAAAAATTGAACATAAAGTTTAAAAAACACGAAATCATTTTTCGCCAGATCCTCTTTTTTGAGATTGGAAATACTATGAATTACACCCTCTTTAAAAAACATAAAAGCTCGAATAACATGCTGATCGATAATGGGATAAACCACGGGTTTAGCAATATGTATTATAAAGAAAATAATTATGGGCCCTTCGGTGCTAATAGGAGCAATCCTATTATAAAATTCGATAAATTCCGGACCAAATGGATCAGATAGTTCTCTATGTCTAAAATTATTAATGTGTTCTTTTATTTCTACAAGGCTTTTCCAGTATTTTTTGACGAAATGTTGTTGTTTCCATTGAAGAAGTTCTTTTATGTTCTCATTAGTAAGATCTTCATTTAGATTAATATTTTTAAAGTATCTCTCTTGTTCATTAAGTCTTTCTATTTTAGTGGTTATTTCCTCCCAGAATTGTTGAAATTTTAATGGGTCAATACTAGATATTTCTTGTCCCCCGAAAAACTCAGATCCTGTTATATTGTCTAAAATAAATAATTTTTCGAATAACTCTAAGAAATTAATTTCGCTCATGGTATATTTTTGACTAAGTGTATTATAAACTTAATTAAAAATATCTAAAGAATAGCTTCTGTAAAATGAGGGATGGATCTTTATCCTATGTATAGCTTACTTTCAAAATTTTTTCCTTTACTCTCTTGCATCTACTTTATTTGGAGATTAAGACTTTAGTCTGCTTAAATTCTGGCTCGGGAATGTAGCATTACTCCTGAGGGGGTATATTTTTACTAAGACATAATAAAATACGGTAGTGAAATAAGGACCAGTAATCAAGGACTAATGAAAAATTAAGTATTTAAAGCCCATGAAAAAATTTGCACATCATTAGTTTAATAATTATTTTAATTATCATAAATAAGTTATCATACACCTGTAGTAAATATTAGCGAAATTGGTCTTACTCATAGAAATTACTACATTTTTTCAATCTTTGTTATTATCGATAATCCATAAAGCTATGCTATTGTATAATTTTTGAGAGTGTTTCAAATATTTCAAAGTTAACTCTTGATCTGAGGAAGTAGAATAATAGGAGGTCAATTATATATGTTATGTTTGATAGATATGTTATATGATCAGAATTCTCATCAACTTCCTTAATTTGAGGTTGTATTATTTTTAGAGAAAGACCATATTTTTCTAAAATCCCCGCCATTGCTTCATAAATCCGCGCTAGCGAATCAGTATCTGTAGGATCCACTCTTGGTGGTAAAGTGTCTATGAAATGTCGTAATTCTCTTTGAATTGGGTACAATCTGCTCTTATCTAGGGTATCAAATAATTTCTCCGAATATTTGTCTATTACTTCAATAGGATTAAAATCTTTAATTAAATTGACTACTTTATCACGAGATAAAGGAATTGACGTAGAGGGGGTAAAAAAACTATGCGTATTTCCTACCAAATCTTGATAATATCCTCTTGAAAATGTTGGACCTGTGTAATTCGAATCAAGTATCATTAGTGACGGAAGACAATTAAAAACATTTAAGTAACCGATTAGAATTTTATCGTCCTTTCTACCCTCAATTACAATAGTATGAAAGATAGACTCTTCTTCATCCGGTAGAGGATTGAAGTCATTATACCAAATGCAAATAGGGAAATCGGTAGGCTCTAAGTCTCCTAACACAAATTTTATAAAGAGATCAGAAGAGGATTTATAATCACTGCAAATATAATGAAGAAACTCATAAGATATTTTACCACAACATCTATAAACTTGATCATTGATAGCTTTTATTTCGAAATCAAAGTGTTCTGTAACTTCATATTTCTCTCGTTTGGCTGCTTGAATGGTCTTTTGAATATCAATAGTAAGATCTTTCTTTTTCATTCTTTCTAATTGTCTTTTTAACGATTCTTCACTTGGAAACACCATTCCTGAAAACCCCTTAGTCGCATCATTCTGATAAGGATCTTTTAGTTTAATGCCCTCTGCTGTAAGTATATATTTTAATCCGTGTAATTCAACTTCAGTATCTTTTATTTTTAGATTAGGATTAAATAATCTTATAGGATGAACTATAAGAGAATATCTTTCTATAAGAGACTCATCAAATTCAGTTCCAAAAGTATTATTGCACTTTCTACAAATTATTGAATCTGACGTAAGGTTACCTCCCATACATTTTGGGATTATGTGTTCAGTTGATTTATTATCAACATCTAATTCTTGATTACAAAAAATACAAAATTGGGGCACAAATATTTCTAGGATAACACTCTTTAAAAAATAAAGTTGAAATTTAAAACTATTTCGTACGTGATTTTTTTCTATTGGTTCTCAATAATACTAATCGAGGAAGGTCATAAAATCTCATAACCACTATTATGTGGTGCTATTCATTGGACTTATTGATATATTTAGCCATCCTAATAAAAAATAGAGGATCATTATTTACTTGGTTTCGAAATTGAACAAGATTTATATTAAGTGCTATTAATTTTTAAATAATAATTCGTATAATATTCTCTTTATAGCATTTTTGAAAATTTGACTTCTTTAGAAGTTTTAAATTTAAGTCATAATGCAATAGAGTCCGTTCCCTCCTCTATAGGGAAAGTAAAGTCACTTAGAGTTTTAAATTTGTATTATAATAATATAAAGTCTATTCCCGATGAAATAAATACTCTAGAAAATCTTCAGGAAATAAATTTAGGATTTAATTCAATTGGAAAATTACCAAAAAATCTTGAAAACCTAACATCTTTAACTTATTTAACATTGTCGAATAATCATCTCTCAAGTATCCCAAATTCATTTAGCAATCTTAGATCTCTAAGAGAGCTAGATCTAGACCGTAATGAATTTATTACATTTCCTAAAGAAATAGAAAATGTTGAAGTTTTATCGTTTGCCTGGAACAATATTGAAAAATTCCCTGAATCTATAACAAATTTAAAAAATATTCGGTCTTTGGATCTTTCTGGCAATCGCATCGAAATTTTACCAGCTGTAATAACGAATTTAAATACAATTAAGAGATTGAATTTATCTTGCAATAAATTAAAAACACTTCCAGAAAGTATTGTTAACCTAAAATCATTAAAAGCTTTAGATATTTTTGATAATCCATTAGAAAATCTTCCAAAGGCTATTGGAAATTTAAAATCATTAAACTACTTGGTAATTAGTTCTGAAATTTTCAAAAAATTTAGAGAGACATTTCTATCTTTATCAGAATTGGGTGTGCGAGTTAGGATCCAAATAAAGTTTACAGACTATCTTTGAAGCACAAATTTAAGGAATTAGTAAAAGCTGGTGATCCCGTAGCAAGGGAAGTAATCAAAGTTTATCAAATACTTCAAGATTATCATCAATTTTTTTTATTTGAGGTTTAAAATTAATAGGGGGGATTTTTGATTTATCAGAAATCTGTCTATTGATGAATTCAATCTTTTGATCTATTTTTTTCTTAACATCAGAAAGATAATCTTTTAACTCTTTAGCTTCTATCAAAGTAATATTCAGTAAATGCTCAGAAACATGTAGTTCTCTTAAATTTTCAATATTCTCTTGAGATTCGGAAGTTTGAATAAAACTAATTTTCTTTTCAAACCTATCAATGAATTTCTTATTATATTCTTCTGTGTGTATGGCGACACCCTCATCATTAACAGATTCAAACCAATCTGTTATATCAAAGAAACGATTAACAAGTTTATCGATGTATTCGTCAGATTCAGTAGAATAATCAAAAGCCGAAATTCCTAACAATTTCCGTATTTCCCCATCAAGTTCTACTGGATTAATACAGATTTTATTAAATTCTGATTGATGAACATGGATATAATCTAATTCATTAAGCATATCCGCATTAGTTTCTATAATTGTACTTTCATCTTTTTGGTATAACATCAAGAAATTAGGGTCCAAAATCATTTTTTCAGTTTTTTCGTTGTATTTGGATCTATTTCCATGTAATTTTGATATTACATCTAAAAGTAGACTCTTACCAGATCCTCGGGATCCTATAACAGCAATAAATTCGGGATTTAGATCAAGATTTACATTTTTAAAGCAAACATTTCCATCTTGAAATAGTCTATTTGATCCTGTCTGTATCATTGAAAAAAATTGTTTATTAACTTTTAATGGATTATGATCTTGAAAAGCTATTTTTCCCTCACTGTCAAAAAATACTTGCTTTAAACCTTCAAATGAGGGATTAGTTTTTAACCAAGTATACTTAGATCCTACTGCAGCAATTTCAGGCTTTTCTGGATCTGGGTATAAACAACGACAATCACTGGCAACAATATGGATCATCTCAATTGATCTCTCATATGCACTTTGTGTATTTCTAACGATTCTCCCTTTAAAAGAATCCTCAGAATAATCCAGTGGATTTTTTGTCCATTGAGCAAATCTAATGAATTCATATTTCCATGCTTGGACGCGAGGTTGATCTGAGATGGTAGAATCTTTTATTACACCATTTTCTGTATTCACATGAGCGTATATAAGAAGGTATTTGTCAATTAATGCGGTTTTTAAAGTTTCATTTAATTCTTTAATTTTTTGCTCGCAGATAGGAATATTATTTTTAGTAATTTGTCTATTATCAGGAATAGGATAAATTTTTTTCATTAACGCATCAATTGTATCATAAGATACATCTTCAGAAAAAACCACCAATATATGAATTCCACTGCCTTCGTTAGCAGTAATTTCAACACCTTTCAATACCTTTATTCCTCTTTTCTCAGCTTCTTCAATAATCCTGGGGTAGTAACCTTTGGAGAAATCTCTATAATTATAGTGATCAGTTAAAGATATTATGCTAATTTCATTCTCCTCTAAAATATCTATATATTTTTTAATAAAATCATGTATTTCTTCCTCACTATTTGGTTTTCCTTTCCAGTTCTCATCATCGGGGGTGTGACAATGTAGATCCCATCTTAACCATTCAGAACCCTTTGGAAAACTTATTTCTGCTGTTTCAGGATTATCTGTTGAGTTCATAAATATTTTTAGACTCCTTGGTTTTTGTCTTTAATTTTAATTTCTTCTAAGTATTAATAAACTTTCCTTTCTATTTGGATTGAATACTTTATTTCATAAATATTTAAAAAATAAAATTTTCACGTAGAATCTTTCGTAGAGTTTTTCATAAAGGAGTAAGTTGTATGACTGCACAGTTTGAACGTAAAGGAAACAGTAGATGATTAAGATGAAAAAGAGCAGAAGCTTTGATTTATAATTCTAGATCTAATGCTTGGGTTTGTGGGTTTCATTTCGTAAGTGTTTACAAATTAGAGATACAACTACCGCTTTATTCATACTAGTTTATTGATTTTCTTTTATTTAAGGTTTTTTTATAATTAGATACCTAATACGTCATCAATAAAAGATCTTTTAATAAGTCCTTATTATTAAGAAAAATCAATTCACAGCTTTTCAGAATCTTTAACCGAGAGATAGCTGTTTATTTGAACCTGCAAGGATTTATACTCCTTTTCCTTAATGAATTTCCTGTTGGTCCCGTTTGAATAAATCTAATAAGTCTTTCCTGAGCTGCTTAAATTATCCTCAGAAGCAACTTCTTTTAAATCAGCGGGGATGGCAATTTCGACATATAGCTTATTATCCTTTAGCTGATACCTCATTTGGTCATCCACCATTTTAAACTCCTCTTCTATTAGGTCAACCATGTTAATTTTCAACTCTATTATTTTTGGTTTTGATATTGTTTGATATTAAGTATTTAACTAATCATTGAATATAGGATTTTTGATTTGTAGATACTTATTGGTGGGTCTTTGATTATAATGAAAATTTAATTAATAAGTTTTTAAGAGATCTTTAGAATTAAAGAATGATGAGACTTAAGGATCGATTTGAAAGATCGGATTGGTTTCTACTAAACGAGAATCATTTCTGGAATATTTAGTAAATAATTAATTTCTTTAATATCCTGAGGTTCAAATATGTTTTCTTGTAAAAAAAATAATATATCTATTGAAAATAATGATGCAAAGTTAAGAGATAATCAAACAGAAAGAGGTTAGAACTAGAGGGCTTATTATTTACAATCTTAGAAGAAAATGACATTAAAATAATAAACTCGCAAATTTTAATTTGATTCCAACTTCATAAACAGGGTAATCAATGTTTTTCTTTAGTATTTTAGTTGCCATGGTAAAATCTCAAGTTGTTCAGTTATTTAGGTTTTCAATTTATATTTAAAGAGGGTATGGGTTCAAATTTTTAGATTTATCAATGCTTATATAAGTGAAAATACACCTAAATAGTTGGATATGTTAATGTATATAATATAAGTAAAATTAAGATAAGATAGTAATAGATATTTAATATAAAAAAAATAATATGTAGTATAATTAATATGCCAAAAGAGTCAAAGAAGTCTAAAACTACAGAAAGGATTTGGAACCTTAAAATATTTAAACAGAAAACTATTACTAAGAAAGATTTTGAAGAGAATAAGGAAGATATTGTTAATATGATGGAAAATTTAGTTAAAATTGTTAATAATCCATCATTATTTGTCTATGAAGTTCATTGTGAAACATTTAAGCAATACTTTAAACTATCTACAAAGATATTACGCTATTTAGATGAAAAAGAGATGAAGGAAGTTGAAAAGATAACGAATTTTTATAAAGATAAATGTAAATCTAGCTGGTTTGCAAAACCTAGGGTCGTTGTTGATGAAGATTTTCTATAGTATTAATTTATTAAGGTTTTAATGAAAATTTTCTGGTTCAACTCAGAAACTACATTAAGCCTAATAGAGAGAAATTGCCAAAACCAATTATAGATTCTCTAATATTGGAGAAGAAACCATCTGCGGGAGAAAGATTAAACATTATCTTGAATTTCCTTGCTTTCTATGAATCTATTTTAAAATCTTTATATGCTTCTTGAAAGGTTTTTAATTTTTTCTTTAATTCTTCTGGATTATCAAGGGAAGCACCTAAAAAAGTTTTAAATATTTCTGGTATTTTAGATATCATATCTAATCCTGCTTTACCTTGCTCTAATTGAAGTTTTTGTTCATCTAATTTCTTCTGACGCTTATCAGTTATAATATCTTTTATCAAATGAGCAATAACAACACCGACAGTAACAATACTTAAAATTTCAGCTAACATTTTTAAAATTCTTGTTTTAAAATTTAAAAATTATTTGTCTTAATTGATTATTCAAAATTATTATTTATATTGTTGACTATTAACATTTTAATATTAAAAGAGATCAAATTTATCGTTTAACCTGTTAAATTTCCCACATCAATCATTATATGGAAAAGGGTTAAATATAGGAAGAAGTTAAAGGAGACAATGTGTGAAAAATGTAGTTTCATATCAAATCATAATACTTTACTTTAAATTTAAAGATTAAATAAAGATAATAAATCATTAAAATTTTTAATTGAAAACCTTCACGTTTCATTTCTTTTAAAAAACCTCTTGATTGAATATAATTCTTTAGTACTTGTCCTTTGCGATAGCCATGAATAATTGAAATTTCTTGAATTCCCTTAATCTGACATTCTTCTAAGCAATAAGAAATCTCCTCTAGGGCTTCCCAAAGTTCTAAACCCCTAATTTTAATTTCCATTTTAATATCCTAATTTTGATTTACTGAAGGTAATAACAATCTTGGCAGTAAGGATGCCTTATTCGAGAGTTTACAGACTTTTTAAACATATTAGCATTAATTCCACTCCAAAGGTCTTCAAAGGACATTAAATTGAGATTTCCATATATATAAGGATTTAACATATTGCAAACAGTTATATTTCACGGCGCAAGCTTCGTAATTTTCTAAGAATCGGGGCATTACAAGGTCTTTTCGCAATCCATAAACAATAGGTTTGGCTTTATTCCAGGTCACATCACCCCATATTTCAAATATGAGGTCTTCACTAAAAACGTCACGGTTAACGAATGCACCTACAAGTTCCCCATAACTACCTTAATTGGGTGTACAAATTAATGATATAGGATTTAGTTTTATTACTCTCGGTCATCAATAGAAAGTTCTCATTCCAGATATATAATTATTTTAAGTCCGTAAGTCTATCTTAAAAATTATTCTAGCAATGACAAAAACGTAAAAATTTATATAATACCAAATCAACATAAAGATCACTTAGAATCCAATTTTAAGTAGAATCAAAAAAGGGTGAAAAGTATGCCATATGTATTTATTACATCTATATTTCCACCTCACACAACAGAGCAGCTTTCGAAAATTTAAGTTGGTCTTTTGAAGGATCTTAGGTCTAAATTAAGAGCTACGGGTAAGGAGATAATAACGAACGCTGTAAAGGCTACCACTGAAGGTATAGAAGTTATAGGTGTGTGGGATATAAAAGAAGGAAAATTAGAAGAATTCTTATTAATAGAGGCACAGGCTATGACAAATTATCATTCGATTGAAAGATTTAGGTACCAAATGGATGTCCGATTTAAAGTAACAGAAGCCTTGGGAATGATTGGAATCAAAATGCCTGAATAGTTGGATTATGTGAGAGAAATTCAAACTTTAAAACTTTTTTTTTAATTCTTATCCTTGCATTCTTGTTTAATATGATATTTTGGATATGCCAGTAGGTTGGAAGAGTGCGCTGAGGATTTTTTTTTTTAGGTTTTAGTCGTAATTATTAATAATAAATTAAAATTTCTGAGGTACTTAATAAAGTATCACCTTGTTCTTCAGCTTGATTAATGTAGAGATGGAGTCAATAATATTGATTATTGGATAAATGCTCTTTTAATTTGAAGTGGAGCAGAAATAATGCGAAAAATTCATGCTTTTTAGTTTCATTTTACCAATGAAATTTGGGAGATTGACTTCTACTCTAGGCATTCATCAATAAGTTTATCTTGAAATGATTATGAACATTGATTAGTAATTGAGTTTTCAAATTATTTAAAAACAATTAATATTTATTTAATTAAATTAAAAAAATTCCAAGGTTTCAATAAAATGGCTTTTGAACTGGCTTCTTTAGGAATAAAATTATTTATTAATAGGTGGGTCTCATCTAAAAATAAAATCAAAAAGATGATTGATGAGTACCTTCATGCCGCAGCAAAGGATAAATACATAAAAAATACTGACGTAGTTATTATAAGAGATAATATTTTTCAAATGATAAAGACAACAGAAGAACTAAATAAATCTGCTAAGAAAGTTGATAAAGATCTAAAATACATTATTGATCCCGCTAAGAATTATATCAAATTGTTAAAGATTATTTCCGAAAGATTGCCATATGAACATTTGAATAGCTTACTACAATTGGAAGGAACAGTTAAAGAAATTTCATTTGGTGGTGAGATAGAAATTACATCTGATCATGAGGAGATAGCTTTAATATGTATATATGTTGCTGATATCGTTTTAACTTGGATTTATGATTTCTTTTTAGTTACGGAACATATTGAAGTAAACTATGATGCATCAATGAAAGGTATTAAATTTTTATTGACAGCTCAAAAGGTCTTATCTGGGAAACGTAAAGTTAATGAGAATTTAAAAATATTTGTAAATACATATTTGCTAATGTACAAAACCACTTCGCAATACTTTTTAAGTAGAAAAAAACTTAAAGAAATGAGGGGTATTACAAATCAATTGACTCCGATAGGAGATGGATTTAATTATGTAATTCGAAGAATTGAAAGTATTCTAGTTGATTCTGAAAAACAAAAGTTAAATGAACAATATATTCTTTCAGCAAAAATGATACTTGAACATTCGACTGCTCTTTTATGTGAAATTATTGCTCTAAAATTTAATGTGAAAGGGTTGAAATCATTTAAAAATTTAAATGACTTATCCAAAGCAAGTAAAGAAAAAACAGAATGGATCTATTCAGAATGGGAATCTCTTTATGATCAATTAAAACTTGATTGGGGTTTAGAGGAATTTGAGGAATCTGAAATTGATTATTCTGTTGGGGAATCTGTAAACCTGTTTTATGATTCAAATTCAAAATTTGATAATGAAATCGAAGGAATCAAATCATTTGAATTTTAGCACCTATAGTCTGCAGCTTTTCATGTGATTAGACATTATAAAACATTTTTCTTCCAAATCTTCAGTATAGCAATCTTTTAATTAAAAGTAAAGTTTGAGACTCCAGGATTCGAGCTTTCAATCCTTTTTAATCGAAAACCTTCGCGTTTCATTTCTTTTAAAAAACCCTCCGATTGAATATAATTCTTTAGTACTTGTCCCTTACGATAGCCGTGAATAATTGAAATTTCTTGAATTCCCTTAATCTGACATTCTTCTAAGCGATATGAAATCTCCTCTAGGGCTTCCCAAAGTTCCAAACCTCTAATTCTGATTTCCATTTTAAATTCTAATTATTTCTTTCATCTTTTCATCACCAAAAGAGAATGACTCTAAATTTTATAATTGGTTAATATTTCAAGACTTTTTATATCCCACCAAATCTTCTGATTAATTAAATTTTTATTGATGTTTTATTTTGAAATAGTCAAAATGACAAGAAATAGTAAAATTTAGAACATTTTATTTTTACCTATTTAAATTTGATTAGGAGGGTATAGATAATGCATTTTTTGTTTAAATCCGAAGTGGAAACAATCAATTTTGGTTTCGAATTCTTTTCAGAAGGATCATCTATTCCATTTTTTAATTTATTTTATGAGTTAGAATGTTTTATTACCCTGAGCTTTCATTAATCCACCCAAATCTAGAATGGATTTTTATTTATATTTTTATTAATACTAGTTAATCAATGCCAAAATCAAAAATTATATTGGTAGAAGTAACTTGTCCTGATTGCAATAAAAAATTTAAGACAAAAGGAGATTATCAACAACATCATTCTGCAAAACATCATATATCAAACGATGGAAGAACTAAAGAAAAAGTAAAAAAGGTCTTGTATTTCTGTTCTGACTGTAATTCAAAATTAAAATCTAATTCCGAGTTAGAAAGACATAAAAAAGAAAAAGTCCATTTGTTAGTTAATGAACTTATGGCATTATTATTAAAACATTTTGGCAATACAGATGTTCATAAAGATGCTATATCTTTTATACAAAATCTTAAATCAAAACGTCAAAAAAGAGAAAAATCTATTCTACCTCAAGTAATTGAAGAAATGGTAATTAAAACGGGTCAAAAGGATGCAATTTTAGATCTACATATATTATTAGTTAAATTTAATCCAGGAAACTCAAAATATCTAGATCTTCTTGGTAATATTTATGCAGAATATGATGACTATAAAAACGCAATTGCAACTTACAAGAAAGCTATGAAATTAACTAAAAATAAAAGCTTTATTCAATCGAAACTATTGACTCTTTACTTTAAAACAGAAGATCAAGAAAATGTAACTGCAGCAATATCAAAAATAATTCCATCGAGACCATATGTGAACCAAGCTAGACTTGATTTAAAGATTAAAAAAGATTGGAAGCGTTTGAAATCTGAGCTTATATCTCAAAATGAAAAAAAACCTAATATTCCTGAGAAAATCTTAAATGAAAAATTAAGGAAGTTTGAACGGTGTGAAAAGCAATATCTTTTCTGGTATTTAAATCACCCATCAACTCAGAAAGAAGTAGCTGTATTAAATAGATTTATAAATACAATTAAAGCAAAATTTATGCATGAGATCGATTCAGTGATTCACTATAGGACTTTTGTTGAAAAGAATAACACCAGTATTCACATCAAGGCAATCCGTAGAGATTGGGGTTTTGCAATTAAAATCCATCGGGATTTATTTAAGCATCAGCATGCGATATTTGATAAAAAGTGCCTTGAAGTCCTATCTAAGTTATATATTTTTTTGACCAAGAAGAAAGGGGGTGATAGATTCATTTTACCTCGGCAAGAGAAGAATTTTCAATCTTTTCTTGGAAATCGGTTCAATAAAAATTTCAAATATAAATAATTGGTCCAAGAAGCGGAACCATTGTAGCCAAGTATTGACAAAAAATTCAATTTTTGTATAATTTAATGGGGAGATTTCTTATCAGAAGATACTGTTTAATAGGGATTAAAGGAATAGGGAAAACCACTTTAATAAAAACAATTCTTAAAGAAATTCCTAATATTGATTATCTAATTGGTTCTCAAATTCTAAGACAACTAGTAGGGGAAGGCTTCGATAATTTTGACTATTTTCCTGAAGAAGTAAAAAAAAATTATAGAGAAAAAGCAATAGAATATATGATTCAAAGACAAAATGAAACTCAAAAAAAAATACTAGTTGATGGTCATACTTCACTCTATAATCCTATTAGTAAAGAACCAGAAAATGTATTTACTGAGTTAGATTGCACGTTTTTTACTGATTTGATTTTACTTGAAGTAAGTGATTTAACTGTACTAGAAAGAAGAAAAAGTGATTCAAAAAAGAAGAGAATTACAGATTTATCTATTATAACAAAAGAACTTTCTTTTGAAAGGAAAAATTCTGAAAATATTGCAAAAAAATATGGAATGAAAATGCATTATTTAAATGAGAAATTTTATGATACCCTAGATTTAGAATTAATTAAGATATTGAAAGGTAAAAAGCTGTGATCCCCCTTAATGAAAGTAGCAATTTGAAACTAGTGATAAAAGATATTGAGAATAAAACATCAAATTTCAATAAAGGTTGTGTTGTTCTATTGGATGGGGATAGAACTCTTTGTGAACCGGATACAAGTAGAATGTTTAATAAAATAGCCAATATCAACTTTTCAGAAATAAAGGATGGATTTGTTAAACATGGATATACTTATCCCGGTTTTAAGAACATGGCTGAGATTTACAGTAGATTAGACATTTTGGATTATAAAAGATATTCAAAAAAGACTGCAAAAAATATTGAATTATATCCCGGGGTATTAGAATTTATAAAATGTGCTTCAGAGTTTGCAGATATATGTATAGTTACGAGCGGTGTGAAAAAGATATGGGAAAATATTTTGAATAATAATAATTTAGAAAATGTTCTATTACTTGGTGGAACTCATAATAATGTTGACGATTATATTATCGGAAGGTATGAAAAAGGTCAGATTACTGAATTTTTTACAAGAGGTGGACAAATTTTAGTTGCTTTTGGAGACAGCGATGTAGATTCATTAATGCTTAAAAAAGCGGATCATGCAGTAATAGTAGTCAATCACAGGAATAATGCAGATTTACTTTCACATTTAGATTCCCATTCATCTCTATATCAAATTAGCTTTAAAAATTATCATCATGCAAATATTAGAATTACTGATTTTAAAAAAATTTCAAACATAATAATGGATTTATTAACCTGAGGGAATAAAAATGTTAAAACATTTTACAGATAGAAAAGCCGTCCAATTAATTGCTACAGATTCAAGAAGGACCGATATTACTCCTTATCGTTTATCTCAAGTACATATTGAGATGGGAAAATATCTTGCATACGAAATACTTGAAGAGCTAGATTTAGAAGATTGTGAAATTCAACATCCACAAGGAATAAAAATTGGGAGAAGACTAAAAAACGAAAGGGAGATCCTAATTTTGGATTTTATGAGAGCGGGTGTTTATTTAGGGGATGGCTTACGATTTATATTTCAAACCTCTCCTTATTTACATATCATCCCTAAAAGAGGTGAAGGGCTTTCTGAAACGGAATTAAGCAAATTAAAATCATTAGAGGGCAAAGTTTTAATTCTAGTCGATTCTGTTATAAATACAGGTAATACAATGATACCGGTTATTGAGCAGATTTCAAAATTTAATCCAAAAAAGATTTTTGTCACTTGTCAAGTAATGCCTTTTGATACTGCGAAGGTATTGGAAAAAAAATATCCTAACGTTTCATTTTTTATTTTTAGATTATCATATAATAAATATGTAGGAAAAGGAAAAACTGATACAGGAAATCGTTTATTTGGGACACTATAAATTTCACATCGACTTGGAGGATATTCATGATTAAAGGTCTTATTTATGAGAAGTGGAGGGGGAATTATTTTATACGAGATCTTGAGGTTTCTATCACTAATTTATGTAATCTTTTATGTGTCCAATGCGGATTTTTTGTACCTAATCAAATAATCCCTTATATCAAAGAACCAATAAAAGAAATCACAGATGGGATTCGGATTTTAAAAGATTTGGGCATTTTTATACATCGTCTTCCTATTCTTGGAGGGGAACCAACAATAGATAAAAAATTACTAGAGAATGCGGTAAGATCTTTTAGAACTGTAAACAATTTCGATATTTTAGAGATTGTAACTAATGGATTAATCCCTCAAGGACTAAGTCTAGATAGCTTGAAGCTTATCGATGAATTAACTATAAGTTTATACTTTAAATCAGATGAACTAATATCATTATGGAAAGAAATGCTCAGAAAAAAAGCGCCAAATGTAAAATTAAACATGAGGGTTCATAATTGGGATTATCAACTTGGAGATTGCACAGTTTCTGATTTAAAAGCTCAAGAAATGTATGAAAATTGTTGGTATCGAAAACATTGCACTACCATTGAGCGAAGCAGACTTTTTATTTGTTCAAGAATTGCTAAGTGCGGAGATGATAATGAGGGGTTGAATCTAATTAAATCTCTTACTCTTGAAGATATACAAGATTTTTTAAATTCAGAAAAATATTCTCCATCGTGTAAAAAATGTATACCTTTAATGGGATCTGATAAAATAAAACCAGGAATACAGCCTAACAATGGAATCTTTTCATCATTAATAGAAAAAGCAATTAACTATCTAAAAGAAGACCTAAATAGAGATGGTGTCTGAAATTAAAGAAGTAATAGAGAAAGTTTGTATTTCTCCAAATTCAGTGTGTAATTTTGCTTGTAGATATTGTTATTTCTATAATCCCGAAAATCCAATTATTCCACAAAAAAACCTAACCGAGACAGAAATCAAAACGATTTTAGATAAAATCCATGATTATACCGTTAAATTCAATTTAAAAAAGAAAATTAAAATTATTTTTGTTGGAAGTGGTGAACCTCTCTTATCATGGAAAGAGATCTCATTAGCAATAGAGGAATTTAGAAATGAGGGGAAACATGATAAAGTTAAATTCTACATGGTTACAAATGGCTCATTGTTATCAGACGAAATAGTTAAAAAAATGAAGAAACTAGCATTAATACCCAGTGTTTCTTTAGATGGTCCTGCTATGATTCATGACAAAAATCGTTTTTTTTCAAATGGTAATCCCACTTTTGATGCCGTTATGAAAGGAATTAAAATTTTAAGAAGAAATAATATTAGGATTATCATAAATCCAACAATCACAAGAGAACTTATTGATAATATCGATATATTTTTCAAATTTATAGGAAAAGAGAGGTTCGATAAGGTGATATTTGGAAGAATGATAGATGTTCCATCCTTTTATCCTCCAATTTCATATGATAACTATTATAAGATTTTAGAGGTGATTTATAATCTACAAAGAAAATATAATCTCAAAGATATTGAGATAGGGAATATAGAGGCATTTCGAAAAGCAGTAAAGGGAGAACCCGAAAGAGTATGTACGTTAATAGGGAGCGGTTGTGGTGCGGGAACATCAAATTTAATTTATCTTCAAAGAGAAGTCTATCCCTGTGGGAGAATGTTTAATGATAAAAACTGGTTATTAGGTGAATTCGATCAAGACCTTGAATTTTTTCAAGAAAAAATGATGAAAAAACTTGAGAAATATGAAATTGAATGCAAAGATTGTGATTTAAGAAAAGTGTGCGTAAGAGATTGTATTTTAGACACATTTTCTTATTTATATAATTGTCAAGCTAGAAAAGAGTTCCTAAGGTTTATGATTAATGAGTTAGAGAAATAATTTAATAGAATATTACAAATAAGTATAAATTTAAATTACATAATAAATATAAATAGAGTATGAGTAGAGGACACGGAGAAAGAGGTCGAAGCCAAGGAAGACGAAGTCGAGGTCAAGGAAGGGGAAGTCGAAGCTCAAGGACTTCTACGAGGATGACCAGTGAAAGAGCTCGAGCTATTCAATCTCATGCTGATAAAACTGGTAAAAATCAAGATTTTAAATCCCGAGTAATGTCTGCGGCTGATACAAATGAAAAATACTAACACTCTAGTTCTATTTCATAAGTAAAATGAACGTATGGCAAATAAATTCTAATCAGCTTTCTTACGAATTACAAATTCCTGAAAAAAGTTTGGATTTATTTAGGGATTATTTATTTCATAGATTTAGAGAATTATATTCTCAAGCAGATAATTTTATTTTACCTGATGATTGGTCATTCATCAATAATATTCTTGTTCTAAAATTTAGAGACACACAAGGATTAAAAATTGTTAAAATAGATGAACTTGATAAAGATTTAAAAGATTTCGAGTCAAATATCGAGGATTTTATAAAAGTTTTAAAGACATTGGCAAATCAACATGAACTAAACATAATGGGGTTTTCTCAATTTCTTCCAATAAAGGGAAAATGGGTTGTTCCAATAACCTTCTTTACAAGATCCCTCCAAAAACAAAAACTAGAAGAAGCTTTACAACGAGACATTAGATTTATAGATACATGGATCTCTTTAATCTTAAATAGATTAAATAGAAAAATGGATAAAGAGACCGCTGGTTTATTTAAACTAATAAGGGAAGCACTAAATGAACACAATTACTCAGAGATTCTAAAATTAACCAAGAGTTTCAAGATAAAGGAAAATCCATCCTTCCTCGATTTATTAACCGAATCTGAATTCTTCTACAAGATTCGTCAAATCTACAAGTTTAAGAAAATGTCCTTAAACGATGCTCCTTTTAAAAATATTCGAAAAAATGAAGATGTATTGGAAATTGATTTATATTTTAATGATTATCACTTTGGAAAGATTAAAAGACCATCTGTTCAAGAACTTTGGGATGAATTAATGGAAAATAGTCATATTACAAGACTGTTGGTTTATTCTAATTTGAAGACTCCCCCTAATCCCTTAAAAATCTTGAGAAATAATGAGAAAGTTGTTGAATGGATAGATTTGCATCGTGATCAACAAATAATCGTTATAAAAAATCGTGGAAAACCGTTGCCTAAAAGTGGTTTTCTATATGTGTATGAATTTGGGGATATTGATCAAATTCAAAAAAAGCGCAAATTTATTAATTTCGTAAAAAATCATCCAATTCTAGAAGATTATCTAAAAATCATTCCAATTGGAGAAGATGACGATTTTACTAACAATCATAAGAGAAAAGACCTTGCTGAAACTATTTGTAAAAATGAGGGATTATTCGTAGTTCAAGGTCCACCAGGAACAGGCAAGACCTATTTAGCTGCTGAAGTTGTAGCCAAATTTTTGAAGAACAATACATATGCGAAAATTCTAGTATGTTCCAAGGAGCATTTGGCTTTAAATTACATACTTAAAAAAGTTGTGGAGAGATTAAATAATGAGAACACAGAATTCCGTGCTTTTCGCTCTCTTTCATATATTAAGCAAACAACTTCAACAATTGAGTCTTATATTAAGGAATTTGTCAGTTCAAATATAATGAGAGAAATTGGTTCCTTTAAATGGAAGAATGGTTCAGAAATCTGGTATCATGCACAAGAAAACTTAGTACAAGAGTATGACCTTCGGAATCTTTCATTAGCTATTAGCTCAGCTTCAATTATTTTTTGTACTACTATGGATGGAATTTTTCATCAGTTAATTAATAAAAAATCATTCGATTTAGTCGTAATTGAAGAGGCTGGGAAGAGTTATCCAAGTGAATTATTACATACTATTTGCCTTGGGCAAAGAATATTGTTAATTGGAGATCAAAACCAGTTACCACCATATCAAATAAGAAAAACTGAAGAGGCTTTAAGGATATGGGAAGAAATTTTAAAAAAGATTAAGTCAAATTCTCGTCTTAATGAAGATTTACAGAAAAGATTCGGTTATGATTATTTAAAACTAAAGAATTTTTACAATAAATATTCTTCATTTAATATGCAACAATTATGCTGGTTAAAACCTTTTGAAACTCTCTTTAATTTGCTTCCTGCAGAAAAGAAATATGTTCTTGACCAACAATACCGAATGGAGCGTCCTTTATCAAACGTCATTGGTAGAGTTTTTTATAATCGAGAATTTATACATAAGAAAAAACCTGAAAAACCTCTAATAGGCATTATCCCGAAAAAATATGACGTTCCAATGCTTTGGATAGATACACCTCATATGACTGAAGATATGGATGCTACTGAGGACCCTGGAAAAATTGGAATGCGAGTCAATTTTTACGAATTGAGCATACTAATCACTTATTTAAAATTACTAAAACCTATCAAGAGTATAGATCTTATCATTTTAACTCCCTATAATGATCAAAAAGATTTATTTTTAGAATCCGAAGAACTTAAAAACGTATGTTCAGAGCTGACTCATGAACCGTTTAAAGAGATAATACGGACAACTGACGAATATCAAGGACATGAGGCAGATCTTACTATTCTTAGTTTAGTTAGAAACAATACACTATATGCAGCGTCATCTTGGGGTTTTATAATAGAGCCTGAAAGGCTTAATGTTATGTTCTCACGCACAAAATCGCGTCAAGTTATTATTGGTTGTACTCAACATATAATAAGAAATAGTCACGAGGAAAGAATAAGGATCTTTCATAATTTATATTTGGAGTATAAGAAGGAGGGGATATTTATATCTTCAGAGAAATTCTTAAAAAATTAAGAAAAAATTAAGGAGCGTGAGAATAACGAATAAATATATGGTTAGGATCCCAGGTTATTTCATTGAAGCAAATATCGATTTTCCAGAATATAGTCCTCATACTATTTGGTGGTTAGCTTATGTATCAGAACTCTTAGATGGTCGAACAATAGAGCAGATTGAAAAGAATCCTCCCTGGCCAATCCCTAATAATAAATTAATTACTAGACAAATCTTAAAGGAATTAATTGATCAAGGCTGGCTTATTCCTAATTGGACTATGTCTGAATTTAAGGTTATTCCTAAAATAACTGAAATTTATAATAAAGGAGGGGAATTTGCACTTGCGCAAGAATTTCTAAAATATTCCACGGAAAGGGGTCAATGGTGGGTAGATGCGCTTTCAGGTACACCACTCTCAGTTCAGAGGGCGATACAATTTGACTACGATTTTAATAGACCTGCTGACCCAAAAAATTTAATAAAACTAAAACCACAATTAACCGTAGAAAATCTAATTGAAAATCTTAATATTGATATAAAAATCCTAATAAATTTATTTAAGCCTGAGAAAATTGATGATTTTTTCAAATACAGTCGTGCTTTTCTTAGTAGCCCGTTTAATTTAGGCGGAAAGAAAGATATTGAATTCGAAATGTTTGGTAGTTTTAAGGGTGAACATCAGAGAATAATTCCTCAAGATCTTGCAATTCTAGAACCGATGCTCTGGGAGTTTGCACCAGAAATCTTCGGAAAAAAACCAAAAAGGAGAAAAAAGCTGTTTTTCTGGACTAAATCCATAGTGGAAAAATTTGCTTTGCTTTTGGAGAAATTTCCTAATTATATATCACTAATCACTTCTAAGCATTATTTTCAATATATTGTTGAAAGATTACAAGAGCTAATAGGGAGGAAAGAAGAGTGGATAAATTGGTACAATTCGAGTATTGACCTTTTACCATTAGCCGATGTAAGCGAGCTTTTTTTTGATGTTCTCTCAGAAATTTGTGAGGGAAGCCTTAAGATTAACAAAAAAACACCCAAATCTTCTCCCAAGAAGATTATCCTATATACATCTTTTCTTAATGTTAATCATCTATATGCTGATTTTGGATTAGTTAACTCCTTAAAAAATACACCATCTGAAGCTGAAATCTTATTGATTTATGGTCATGCTAATGATGATCCTCCAGAAGAGCAAAAAGAAGATATTTCGGAATATTATAGCAAAATAGTTCAATTAGCCCCAAATCTTAAAAATCGTCTCAAAGTTATCTCTTCTGTAAAGCGTTCTCATGAAAAAATTATTCTGAGTTCAAATGGTGATTGGTTGATAAGTAGCTGGAATCCAGGAAGTAGTAATCCAGATTCACAGTTATTCGAAGCAGGAATATATGGGAGATCTGCTCGATTTTCGCTAGAGGTCTTGAAAAAAGTCGAAGAAAATCTTGAAGGTCAAGAGATTATTGAATATCTAAGAAGTTTTAAGGAAACCCTTAATTCTAAAATTGAAATCGATTCAGATCTGCAAAAGTTGGCTAAGTTTTATTATAGTAGATTAAACCAATCCTTATTATCGTTTATTTCACTATTACAGGGGAGTACAGAATTCATGGAAATCCAACAGAAATATGAAAGATCGTTATGTAACGTCAGAATATGCTTACTTCCTTTTTTAAAGCGTAGCAAAGTGAAATTGGTTAATGAACATCAATCAAGGGATGTTTTAATAACACAAATTAAATCCTCAAAAGATGAGATCTTTATAGCCTCTGATAGAGTGGCTAAAACTGCCTTGGATCGAACTCTCTTGAATGATATTGTGGGAGGAGGAAATGAAAACGAGAGGTTTCTGAGAATTTTATGGGGGAGAGAATGGGAAACTAAAAGAAAATTAAGCCCAGGAATAAGAAATCAATTAAAGGATGCTAGAAATGCAATTAAAATGGCCCAATCAATATTAGGTAATCGATTAAAAACTAGTCTATATCCTATGGAAAATCACGCAAAATTTGCGTTGTTTGATGGTTGTAGAGGATTAATTTCTTCGGAAAATCTTTTGAGCTATGGAGGTGAGAAAGGGATCTATGAATCTCGGGAATTGGGTATATTTATTGAATCGCTTCCAGTAGTTAGACATATACAAGGATGGGCAACATTTCACAGATTGAATCAATTACATCCAGACCGTACAGTCTCAGAAATGGGATATCGCCCTTATGAATGGATTGTTTTCGGATCTGATTGTTATTTTTCTTTTGAAATGATTAAAGATAAACTAAACTTTGATTTTTCTAATTTAAGTTATATTCAAGGGGCAATAGAAGACTATTTAATAAATCCTAATCCGCGCGAGTTTGATGATTTCGATGCGAAGCTAATTCAAGAACGTCTTGCATGTTATCTAGAGAGGAATGAATTAGTACAAGATTCATTTATTGAATACTTGTGGAAAGAGGGTATGCGATATTACTTACTTAAACCTACATTGGATAAAAATTGGATTCCTTATATCGAACCTATAATGAAAGAAGAAATTCAAGAGATAACCATCTTAGAAATTGAAAATTTAGGAAAACCGATTCAAACACAGCTAAAAAAGAAAATGGAGAAAAATGATTATCTAGACATCGCACAAAAAGAGGATCCTATCATCAAAGAAATTATGAATAATATGGTTCTAATTAAAGCCGGCTCGTTTATGATGGGAGATAATGAGATTTTTTACGATAAACCAGTTCATAAAGTTGAAATAACCCAAGATTTCTATATGGGTAAATATATAGTAACTCAAAGGCTATGGGAAAAGATTATGGGAAAATTGCCTATAATCCCTCCTAAACAAAGATCTCCAAACTTTCCCGTTTTTTATATTAGTTACTATGATGTTCAAGAATTTATTAAAAAATTAAATATTCTTTCGGGAAGTGGATATTTTGATCTTCCAACAGATGCTCAATGGGAATATGCGTGCCGGGCTGGTTCGAAAGGGAAATATTGTTTTGGAGATAACCATAAATTACTTGATCAGTACGCATGGAGCCAAATTAATTCTGATAGAAGAATTCACGATGTGGGGTTGTTAAAATCAAACGACTGGGGTTTGTATGACATGCATGGTCTAATGTATGAGCTTGTTAAAGATGATATTAGAAAATTTACCAAAACATCTGTAAAAGACCCTGTTGGACCCCTAACAACTGATATGGGTTTAGCAAGAGGCGGATCATGGGGGAAATATCCATTCCCAAAAAATATTAAAAACCAGTTTTTTAGATGTGGTCGGCGTAGTCCAAATGCAAAAATAGAAAAATCTCATCGACTATCATTTAGACTAATAAGAAAAACCCGAAAACAAGTATAGAAGTTCTATCAGCTAAATAAAATCAATTTCTTATGTTTTAATCGAATTATTCTTAGAGCTATTTCCACTAAATCTTTTTAATTTAGTAGGTGATGACGTCTTTTTTAATTTTCACTGTTCTTGCAAAATTTCCTTTAGCAGCTTCGATGGCTTTAGTAAAGGTTTTAAACCCACAAGTTTTATAAATTTTTTTAGAAGTAGGGATTCCTAAAGATTCACAAACTGATGTATTTAGATTAGTAAGTTTTACTTCTCCTGGAGATTTCTTATTTTTTACTAAATCACGAAAAACTTTTGCGATTTCGTTAGTATATGAATTAGTATCAATGGATCCTATTTTTTTAATTGATTTTTCAACAACTTTATCATTAATTATCGTGTCACCGTTATTTTCTTGTATTTTATCAATAGTAAAATTTTCATCTATGCCAAATTCTGTGATTAGATCTTTATTACTTATTTTTGGAATTGTTCTAATAGGTATTCTAATCTTCTTAACATTAGGGATCTGTTCATCAACTTTTAATTCCTTAATTGAAATTATCTTATCTGATGGATGAATACAGAGAAAATTAAAATCTGATGTGTGTCCATAACCGTGACTCTTTATAAATATTTGAAATAATTCTTCAGGAGAAATTAATTGTCCTAATATAAGCGGCGGAACGTCATGACTTTCCAAATCTAGGAACGAGCTTTTCCACTCTTCAAAAGAGAAAATTTGGATGCTTTTATCTGCTTGCCTTTGGATTAAATTTTTGAGTGCGTTTAATGCATCTTGCATACTCTTTTCGATCGTATCAATGATATTTTCTCTTTCTTTGAGAATAGATTTGAATATATATCCATTAGATGTAAGATAAAACTGTTCTGAACAATATTGAGTTAGATCTTTAGAAACCTGTCTACGAGCAATTATAGATATTTTAATTCCTTTGTTCTTTAAATCCATAAGTAGAGCAGTAAAATCACCATCTGCTGAAATTAAAAAGAACTCATTATAGTGACTTTGGTGGTAAACATTAATTGCTGAGATGGTGATGGCTTGATCTACAGCATTTTTTTTTGTTTGGGGTACCTGAATTAATTCAAATCCTGCTTGTCTTATTTCAGTTTGAGTAGGTTCAGGAATACGTTTCCAATCTCCAAAACATTTAAAAAAACTACCTTCTCCTAAGTTTCTCTTTAAATATCTTCAAAATATACATTCCACAAATGACATTAAAGATATTATAAAAATATGTGAAGAAAAAATTCAAATGAACAAGAAATAGAAATTAATACAAAATTATTAAATAAAGATATTTAGATTTACAATTCTTTTAAAATTTAGCTAAATCCATTAAGGGAAGTCTGTTTATTATGAAATTTAAATATTTTTTGATCTTTTAAGGATTGAGAAAAACTTGGGATACTAAATACTTTCTCCCATCCAAAAAAAGGAATAATTAAGCATTCGTTATTTTCAAGGTCAATTTCATTCAACTTATTCTTAAACGCAACACCACTGATAACAAAAACTATGAAAAATTCAGGATTTTTCTTTTTCACCAAATTCTTCTCAAGAATTATTTTCTTCACCAAAAGATCTGCTTGATTTAAACTTTTTGCATAGATTAGCCTGAAGATTACTTTTTTCTTAATATCACAATGAACTATTAATTCAAACCTATGCACCTTTTTATCATCATCTTTATAACGGTAATCAAATTTTATTTTTTCTTTGGGAATATTGAATTCATTAATTAGACTATTTTTTACGGTCTCTTTCATAAGAAGAATATTATTAAGTTTAATTTTCTGGATGTCTTCAAAATTGTAATTTTCTACCTTACTATCATCGTGCGAACTACCCTGTTTCCATATCTCTTCAAGATTAGAAGTATAGGCATAATTACTTTGAAATTTTTCAATGTTATCTGCTTGACGCATTAAAGCTAAACGTTTATTTATCAAATCAATATTCTGTGTGTCAAGTTCTATTGAAATTGAGTTTCGTTCCAATTGTTTAGCCACGATTGAGGTTACTCCTGTGCCTGCAAAAGGATCGAGAATAAAATCTCCTGGCTTCGAAGATGATAATATTATTCTTGTTAATAGCTCAATTGGAGATTGTTGCTTGTGAAATCGTTCACCTTCCTTAGTAAAGAGTTTATCATTCTTTATTCGTATTGCCTCTTCTCCAGCAAAAAACCCTGATGTTAATTCTCTTATGTCATCCCAAATATCAGTTACATACATACCTGTTTCTCTCTCATATTCATGCATAGCTAATAATGGGGGTTCATATCTTAAGCTATTAAATGCTAAAGGTTTACCTTTAGTAAAGAAGGCAATAATTTGAAATTTTTTACTGAATCTGATTTTTGAAGGAATTGCGGATGTTAATTTACTCCAAATGATTAAATTTTGGAAAGTCCATCCTGTTTCTCTTAGAGTTCTTAAAACATATTCTGTATTTTTTTCTCTTTGCATAAAATAGATTGCACCCCCATCAACAGTAAGTTCGTAAATCTTCTCAATCACCCTTTCCATCCAATTCCAGTATTCCTCCTCCGGCATACTATCCATGTGACTATTGTATTTTTTTCCTTGATTAAATGGGGGATCTAAGAATGTCAAGTGAATGCCGTTAAAAAATTGTTTATCTTTTAAAGAGAGTAGAATTTTTTCACAATCTCCTTTAATAACTTCATTAATCATTTTTATTCTCTTTATTGAGTATTTTTAACTATTTTTATTTATTCGCCTTTTAGTTGTGTCCGTTACAAATGATTTTTCTGCTAACCAAGCTAATACAATGTTTCTGACAATGTCCGCATCGTTATCGCCCATTTCACCTCTTAAAATTTCAATCATCTTCCATTGTTTTTCGGTAAATGAAACTTGTACTCTTTTAGATTTTACCATTTTGTATTCAATTTGTGTATGATTTGTGTATCAATATAAGTTGATTATACTTATTAAAAGAATGTTTCCATTATGTAATAAAAATTATTATTAACATCTTATTTTAATAAAAATTTTTAAAACAAAATTTTGATTGAGACTCAAGATTTTTTATAATATATTGTATCTGATTTGTGTAAGTTTTGTGTCCACTCTAACTCATTCTAAACACTACAAAAAGATTTATCTTTAATCATTATAAATCTAGGTATAAATCCGTTAATAATTTTTAACATTACACAATACAAGCAGAAAACTATTACAATTATCTTATTTTAGATTAGGAATTCAAATATTGATTAGTAATTATAGGTGAATTATTTGTCAAGGAAGTCAATTGCGAGAGGAGAGAATCTAGGTATTAAATATGAAGAGAATATTAACAATATATTAAAAGATAAAGAACTACAACTAATATCTACGAGTTCAGCAGGGGCTTCGGATGCTCCGGATGGATATTTTTGGTTTAATCAGGAGAGATATCCAATCGAAATCAAAAAGCAAAATGCTGATTTTGCTCAAGTAGAATTACGCTGGGATAAAAAAAATGGCTTTTTTTATTCTGGAGCGTCAAAAAATCCCTATTTTTCAAATTTTTTAATAAATAATTCGGAATTTCTGGAAGAAATCAATAAAATTTGGACAGATTTACCAAGAAAGTTTACTAGTGGGAAATTAACTCCTGAAGATAGGCATTGGGATTTGGATCATTTCAAAGATATAAAAAAAAATATAGATATTTCATATATCGAACGATTTTACAATTTGAAAGAACCTCCTGTTTACTATATTCAAATTCAAAATAGAGGGTTCTACTTTTTAGGGAAAGATATTGTTAATCTTGGAATACCAAGAATTAATGGTAAACCCTATCTTAGAGCACGAGTTAAAACAAGATCTGCATCTACTAACAAATGGGGATTTTTAGTCGCAATTAAAATGCCTGGGATTAAATCGTCTGTATACGACATTGAGGAATTAGAAAATCGAAAATTTCCTTTTCCTGAAGGCTCTCATATAGATGAAAGACAAAAATCAATAAATGATTTTGTTTAATTCGTAAAAACGGGGATTAAAATTCCACTTAAACAAACAGATTTTTTCATTTGAATTAATTTAAATTCTTTAATCTTTTTGTAGAATATCGTTATGAAAGCTATAAAACTCTTAAAAATCTTTTAGTTTATAAGATTATAACTAAACATTATTAGGTGGATAGTAAATCTTATAAATTTGATTTTGTGCCTATTTCAAATGAGCTTACAGAGTTTGAAAAAAGTTTATCAAATTTAGAGTTAATTCGATATATTGAACATCCAGACTTGTTTTTTAAAGAAACAGCTTATTTAAAAAAGGTAGATGGTAAAGAAAGTTATTATAATTTATTTTCAAAAATAAAATCTAATAATTTTAATAAGGGTTCTGGATATTTAACTCATGGATTTGATTTTTACAGAGGAAGTTTTCATGGACAATTGATTCGGGGATTAATTAATTCCTGTAATCTTAAAGAGGATTCTATGATACTTGATCCATTTTGTGGATCAGGAACAACTCTAGTTGAATCAAGCTTATTAGGATTTAATTCGATCGGAATTGATATTAACCCAATAGCATGTTTGAATAGTAAAATAAAAACCCATTTATTAGATTACGAATTCGATCATTTTATTCAAGATAATGAGAGATATTTTAACCTTTCATTTTTTGAGGAATTACAAATTAATCTACCACATTTTAAGGTAATTTTGGATAAAGATATAAAAGAGCTCTTCTATATATTCATCTATTTAAGATCCTTATCAATGGAATTTCGTTTATCAACAGATAAAAAAAAAAACTTTAGAAGAATATACATTAAACTAATCAACGTTCTGAAATTGTTTTGTGAATTGAAAAAAGATATTGATATTAACCTAGGTAAATCAACCATCTTTTTCGGTGATTCCTTGGTTGAATTAAAAAAAATAAAAACGAATTCAATTGATGCAATTATAACCTCACCACCTTACCTTGATCTGATTGATTATATACAAGAAGATTTAATATCTATAAATTTTCTATTCAAAAAAAGTAAGATTGATTTAATCCGGGCTAAATCAATACCACTCCAATCATCATTATTTATTCCAGTACAGGTCAAGTTTCCACTAGCTACTATTGAGACAGCAAAGGTGTTAGCTCCACAATCAGTTGGATTTCCTGCAAGTGCTGTTGCTGTACTTGCATTTCCAGTCAAAGCCCCCACAAAGCCCGTAGCTGTTACTAGTCCACTTGAGGGGTTGTAGGTAAGTGTGCCGTCTGATTCTATGTTTAAGTTACCCCCTCCTTGTGCCGCACCTGCTGTAAAGAGAATTGCATTTTCTTCATCTGTGGATTCATTGTCTGTAATTGTGAGGGTTGTTGCAAGTGTTGCTAGGTCGATTGTGATGTTGTTAGGTACCTGTCCGTTTGTGACCGCACCACCTATGTTTTGAAGTAGTAAAACACTATCAATAGAAGTAGACAGAATATATATTATCGGAAGTAGTATAAGCGTAAAAACTGTGGAGCTGAATAGCCCTACTTCGGCTCGGTTACCTTTCCAAGTAGCCAGATCATGAGCATTGAAGCAATAAATGCTGCAATAACTCCAGTAACTAAAAGAGCTGTACCAATGAATGGAATTAATTTAGTTACCGAACTTGTAACAAAGCCTACTGGGTTGGTTCCAACCTTGAGCAGATTGGAGAAAGTTTGTCTGCCAAAAACTTTTCTTAAGCCTTCTTCTTTTTGTGATTTTGATAATAGTAATTGCTTTGATAGTCTTTGGTTAGCTTCGCCCCTTTCTTCATTGAAAAAATTTGAGACCTTTTCTAACTGCTTATCTATTTTATCTAGCATTGAGGGTGTTAGCTGGCTCAAGTCAATTTCTAGAATCTTATCTACTGCCATATTATACTCCTAACAAATTTTTTATCTTCTCAGCGATTCTGTCTTGAAACAAGCTTAGTGATCTATTTTCAAACTGCTTAATTGTTTTTTCAATTATTAGTAATCTTTCAATTCCTTTTGGATGGGATTTCTTTCTAAAGATAACTTGGTTGTTTTCACCAATCCATCTA
>LAZR01000556.1_pt1 | contig 28227 bp, 29 predicted proteins | sample 329461 | NCBI WGS metagenome assembly LAZR01 (sample SAMN03002196, study PRJNA259156) | marine sediment metagenome | biome: sea floor; feature: Hydrothermal impacted sediments; material: marine sediment; isolation source: Loki non-amplified sample from Loki's castle hydrothermal vent sediment ...
TCTACTTACTTATCATTTCTTTATTGATGGGAAGTTTCTTTTATTTTGGATCTTTCCTACCTTTTGCTCTTCCGCTGCTATTGATGAATTCATTCGTTTTCACTTATATATATAAGAAAAGTGGGAATATTTTTGCTGGTGTTATCACTAATGCGTTATTCTTTACATTGTTTATTTGCACAATCTCACCATTACAGAGTGGTTTCAGTTTTATTATGGGATTTTTCAGTTAATCCAAGCCTTTTTATTTTTTTTTAATTTTATTCTGAGATTAAGCATCGCTTTCATCCAGCTCATAATATAAATTTTAAATTTAAAGGGCACTTACTTATTCAATGATATTTTCATAAAATTTTACTGAAGATTTAAGTCATCAAAATGTCAATTAATCAAATACTTATTCAATGAAATGCCAATAGAACAAGTCCTTTGTATAAAATATTTCGACCAAGTACAAGGCCCCAGCACCTTATACTGCGAACCATTGATGGATAATATAGTAGGAGCGCCAGATTTAGACAAAGTCCTTGAATTTAACGATGAAGAAGGTACATTTATCTTCGCATATAGGAAGTATCAAACTGTAAATAGTATCTTTTATATTGATTCTAAATTAGCACGTGGTGGCAAGGAATTGATTATGGTTACCTATATGATCAAGACTGCTATTTTTAAAGATGAGATAGTAGATGTATTTAAATACTTAGATTCTAAAACACCCATTCTTGAAGATTTCGCTGAGGAAATAAAAAAATTAGATGAACTTCCCACACTCTTACATTCTGACAAAACTACAGTCTCAAGGGGAATATTATTAGATCTGGCAGGAGAAAAGCTTAAAACTGCTTTTTTGGACATTTTTCAAGAAAGTTTCCAAAGATTAACCCCAAAATTTGGCTTAGAAACCCCTATTAAAAGCAAAAAGCGAACTAAAAAGATTTTCATTATTGGATCTAATAGAGCAGGAAAAAAAACTTTTCTCAAAAATCTTGAATTAATTCAATTCTTAAGAATAAAATCAAACGATTTAACAAACCTAATTTATGAAGTTGTTATAGAAAATCTTGAGATTTTAAAATTTGATAAATTTTCTAGTGATTTCGAATGTAAACATTTCGATTCTTTTGAAGATTGTATGGATCACGCACAGGGATTAATATTTATATTCAAAGTTTCAAACCTTAAATCAATTGGTGAGACAAAGAAATTATTTAAAATTATTGTCGACAAACTCAGGGAAATGAAAATCGATCCTGTTCCTATTTTAATAATAGGTAATAAATCTGCTAATCTAGATAATGATAAAATCGATTTAATTAATAAAACTTTTGAAACAGAAAAATTAAAAGAAAAGGGAATTAGAATTAAATATTTCCCAATTCAGATTTTAGAAGAAGATTACAAAGTAATGAAAGCTCTGCGATGGATGATTAGAAATATTCTATAACTTTACGATAGAATCTTTTATTTTTTCATAACGTCTAAAAAATCTTTTAAATTATTGTATATATACTAAATAGATGACGTCTCATTCATTAAAAGGAATAGCGTGGGGTATCTTATTTTTTCTCACAGCGATCATCTATGGTTTTATTCCTACCTTTTTGATAATCCGGTTTTGGGTATGGCTGAATAGTTTCCCTGTTTATACTTTATCATTATTCATGTTATTTTTATGGATTGTTGCGATAATAATTTCCGTAATATATATTGTTGCTATGGTTCGCTCCTTTATTCAAAGGAAAAATGAGGAAGGCTTAGGTGTACCAAAAGGAGTTAAAGGATTTGGTTTAGTTTCTACAGTAATAATTTCTTTGACTATGATAATCTGGTATCTAATATTTCACCAGTTAGCTTTTCTCTCAATGGTCCCCCCATAGATTATAGATAAATACAACCAGTAAATGGTTTTTTCTATGATAGGGACATCATCCTAGTAAAATTTTAAATATAAAATTTACGTCAGTGAGAAATCTGAATAATTAAAGAAACAAGAATAAGGTATAAATAATAGCTTTCTTTAGTCTTTATAACTAAAAATATGATTTACAACATGACAACTGTAATTAATTCTACTTGGCGTTGGCATTGGTCTTGGCGTTAAAGAACGCTTTAATCAATGGTTTAAATCATATTCTTTTCTCTTGTTTCTGATTTTGTTTTTTATCATTACCAGAGTTTAAACTTTTTCTTAAATGTGTGTTTTTGATTTTGGCTTCCAAATTCGAAACGATTCACAGAAAGTTGATAATTATTATTAAGGACAATTTAAAATGGCAGAAGATGAAATAAAAATCATTAAGGGAATAAAAAAGGTCAGTCAACACGAGGATCTAGAAGCTCAAGAAGCAGAGGAGATCATGAAAGAGATTATGGCTGGAAAAGTGTTAGATTCTCAATTAGGAGCATTTTTAACAGCCTTAGTTATGAAAGGAGAGACTATTGAAGAGATTACGGGATTTGCAAGAGCTATGAGAGAGTTTTCTAATCGAATTGTGCCTCTAATTAAAGGAGAATTGATAGATACTTGTGGGACTGGAGGAGATAAAATTAAAACATTTAATATTAGCACAATTTCAGCTTTAGTAGTAGCAGGAGCAGGTTTACCAGTAGCAAAACATGGGAATCGTGCTGTAACTAGTAATTGTGGGAGTGCTGACTTATTGGAAGGCTTAGGTGTAAAAATTGATCTAAAACCAGAACAAGTCAAAGAATCTATTGAAAAAATTGGGATAGGGTTTATGTTTGCCCCTCTTTTTCATCCTGCAATGAAGTTTGCAATGCCGACAAGAAGAGCTCTCAAAATGAGGACGGTATTTAATATTCTTGGACCACTAACCAATCCAGCCAATGCGAGGTGCCATGTTTTGGGTGTATTTCAGAAGGATTTAGCACCAATTATGGCAAAAGTCTTACAAGACTTAGATGCAAAACATGTTTATACAGTCTATAACTCTTTTGGAATTGATGAATTGGCTCCATTGGGAATTAATTATATCACAGAATATTACAATGGTCACATAGAAACGCATGCAATTACAAATCAAGACTTAAATATTCCAGATTGCTCTATAGAAGATATTCAAGCAGGATCTCTGGAGGAAAATCTCAAAATTGCAGTTAAAATATTAAGTAATCAAACAACAGATGCAAAATATATGACAATCTTGATGAATGCTGCGTTAGCTTTAAAATGTGGAAAAATGGCTGAAGATCTACAAGAAGGTATATCAATTGCTAAAAACACTATAGATTCAGGAAAAGCATTCAAAAAGCTCGAAGAATTAGTAGAAATATCTGGAGGAAATAAAGATATATTGAAAAATCTAGTATAAGATGGAAGTTTAACATGATTTCAGATAAAATTAAAGAAATAATTATGCAACGAAAAAAGTATATTAAGAATGATTTAAATTATATGAAATTTATTGATGGTAAAACTCTTAGGGATAATCGAAAACCTTTAAGCAGAGTAATTGAAGAGAATCCTGAAGTTTCAATTATATCAGAAATCAAACCTGCATCCCCAACTTTAGGGGAAATTAGATCGAACTTTAATGTGAGCAAACTAGTTATTGAAATGGAGAGTGCTGGAGTGATTGGGATAAGTGTTTTAACAGAACCTAATTATTTTAATGGTTCCTATGAAAATCTCAAGATAGCTGTTAAAGATACTAAATTACCTTGTTTAATGAAAGATTTTATTGTTGATCCAGTCCAGATTATGATTGCTTCACAAATCGGGGCAACTAACATCCTCATAATTAATTCAATTTGTAATGTAATAGATATCTATGAACAAGCTATTGATTATGATCTTGAACCCCTAATTGAAATTCATGATAGGAAGGAAATACAAGATATTCGAAATTTATTCGAAATTGGCTTAAAACCAAAACTAATTGGGGTTAATAACCGAAACTTAAGAACTTTGGACATTGATCTGAGAACATCTATAGAAATCATCCCTTTATTAAAGGAAGAATTTGGTGATAAAATTCAAATTGTGAGCGAAAGTGGAATAAAAATTGTTGATGACATGAATTCAATAAAACATACGGGAGTTGATGCTTTTTTAATTGGTTCTTCAATAATGCTCTCCAACAATATTAAAGAAAAAATCTTAGAGTTGAGAGGTATTAAATGATGGAATATGTAAAGATTTGTGGGCTTAAAAAGTATGATCATGTACAACTTTGCATAGAACATGGTGCAGATGCAGTAGGTTTTATATATAATATCCCTTCCTCTCCAAGAAACATGAAAAAGTTAGAGTTAACTACACTGTTAAAATTAATAAAAACCAAAATTTCAACCGTAATAGTGCTAAAACCTTCAAATGTTCAAGAATTAAAAGAATTAATTAATACTTTAGATGCCACTTATTTTCAAATTCATCCTGACTTTGATAATAGTGAGTTCGAAAAACTCTCAAAGAAGCTTAAAAAAAAGATAATTTTGGCATTTACTGTTAACCAGGCTAATAAAGAATCAGTTATTAAATTTATAAATTCTTTTCGTAATCAATTCTTTGCTTTTCTTATTGACAATAGCGAAGGAGAAGGAAATAAGTTAGATCTAAACATAATTCAAGAAATCTTGAAAAATAACCTTAAAACTAGAATAATAGTTGCAGGGGGAATCACTATTGAAAATATAGAAGAGATTGTAAACGTTTTAGAACCCTATGGAATTGATATAAGCAGTTCCTTAGAGATGAAGAAAGGAGTTAAAGATCCTGAAAGAATTAAGAATTTTTTAATTAAAATTAATGAACTAAAAATAAAGTAGAATATTTGAAAAAAATGGATTATATAGGACACCATCCAGATGAATTAGGTAAGTTTGGGGAATTCGGGGGCATTTTTGCACCAGAAATTTTAATGCCAGCACTTGTTGAACTCACTAAAGCTTTTAAAAAAAACATTAAAGATGAATCATTTCAAGAGGAATTTGAGAACATCCTTAAAAATTATAGTGGAAGGCCTACCCCTTTATATTATGCCTCCAGGCTAAGTAAAGATCTTCATTGCAAAGTTTTTTTAAAACGAGAGGATTTGAATCATGGTGGAGCACATAAAATTAATAATGTCATGGGTCAAGCACTTTTAGCTAAAAAAATGGGAAAAACTAAATTAGTTGCAGAAACAGGTGCAGGACAACACGGATTTGCTACAGCGATAGCCGGAGCGTATTTTGGGATGAAAACTAAGGTGTTTATGGGTGAAATAGATATCAAAAGACAAGCCTACAATGTTTATAGAATGCAATTACTTGGTGCAGAGGTTATTCCCGTTAAATCTGGGTCGAAAACATTAAAAGATGCCGTAAATGAGGGACTTCGTTATTGGATCTCAAATGTAAAAGATACACATTATTTAATGGGTAGTGTAGTAGGCCCTCACCCATATCCAGTAATGGTTCGAGAATTTCAGAGAATCATAGGTAAAGAAACCAAAAAACAGATTATAGAACTTGAAGGAAAATTACCATCTGCGATTATTGCTTGTATTGGAGGAGGGAGTAACGCTATTGGTATAATGTATGATTTCATTAATGATGAGGATGTTCAATTATTTGGTGTTGAGGCGGCTGGCGAAGGAAAAGAAACTAAAAAACATTCGATTGCATTAGGTTTAGGACGGAAGGGAGTATTACATGGAGCTTTAAGCTATTTATTACAAAATGAATACGGAAATATCATGAAGACTCACTCAATTAGTGCGGGACTAGATTACCCAGGAGTAGGTCCGGAGCACTGTTACCTAAAGGATCTAAATCGCCTAAAAGTTGGGGATGCCACTGATAAAGAAGCTCTTGAAGCGTTTAAAAAACTATCTCTACTAGAAGGTATAATTCCTGCTCTTGAAAGCTCTCATGCTCTTGCATACTTAGAGAAAATAAAAGAAAAATTTGATAAAGATGATATTGTTGTTATTAATCTTTCTGGATCGGGGTCTAAAGACCTTGATATAATCAAAGAACATATGGAATTTACAATAAAATGAGTGATTCAAATAGACTATTAAAATTATTTTCGGATGAAAATCGGAAGCGAGATAAGTTTTTCATGCCGTTTTTAGTTGCTGGGGACCCAAATATTAATGAATTTAAAAATCTGATCGAAAAAATAGAACCACACGTCGATATTCTTGAAATCGGGGTTCCTTTTAGTGATCCAATTGCTGATGGTCCAACAATACAAGAAGCTAATGTGAGAGCTTTTAATGCGGGAATAAATACAAAAGTAGCATTAGAAGCTATTAAGGATATAAGAGCTAAGACTGAGAAGCCGATCGTTATCCTCACTTATTACAACATTTTAATTCAAGGCGCAGATACTATTGAAGAATCCTTGGATAAAACCTTTAAGAATTTAAAAGAGTGTGGCGTAGATGGCATTGTTGTAGGGGATTTACCTATTGAAGAGGCAGGACTGGCATTGAAAGCTAGTAATAAATATAATATCTGTCTGATTTTTCTTATAGCACCCTCCACAACCGAAGAAAGATTAGAAAATATATTAAAAATCGCCAGGGGTTTCATTTATCTAATATCTGTTATGGGAGTTACGGGAGCACGAGATATGGTCGCTCAAATAACAAAAGACACAATCAAGAGAATGAAGAAAAAGACTGAAAAAGTGCTCCCTATATTTGTTGGGTTTGGTATCTCCAAGCCAAAGCATGCTAAAGCGATAATTGATGCAGGGGCTGATGGTATCATTATAGGATCTGCGATTGTGAATATTGTTAAGAAAAATCTTAATGATTATGAAAAAATGGAAGCAGAAATGGTAAAATTTGTATCTCGAATTAAAGATGCTATCAAGAGAAAATGATAAAAGAAAAATATAATTTATGGAGTGACTCTTATGATAGTGACGATAATCCCACAAGGGATTTGGACCATCTAGTAGTAAGTCAAACTATTCACTATTTTAAGAACAAAAAAATAATAGAAATTGGTTGTGGTACAGGGAAAAATACAGTTCTATTATCAAAAGTAGCATCTCAAGTTCAGGCAATCGACTTCTCGGAAGGGATGCTTGAAAGAGCTAAGAATAAATTAAGGGATAAGAATAATATCAGATTTTTCTCAGCAGATATAACGAAAAAGTGGCCATTTACAAACGGTTCTAATGATGTTATACTTTGTAGTTTAGTATTAGAACATATCGAGAACTTAGATTTCATTTTTTCCAAGGCTAACAGGGTTCTAGTAGCGTCAGGTGAGTTTTTCATAAACGAATTCCATCCTTATTGCCAGTATCAAGGAAAAAAGCCTAATTTTCAGAAAAATGGCAATAAAATTGTTATAGAATCATATATCCATGACATTACTGAATTTATTAATTCAGGACTAAATAATAATTTCGAGCTAAGAAATTTAAATGAATGTAGAGAAAATAAACGAGATCTATTCCCCAGATTAATATCAATTATATTAAAAAAAAAAAATTAAAAAAGCAGAAATAAGTGGAAAAGAAATGGAATTTGATATACATATTGAAAAAATTGGGGAACTAAACGATATATTTGGTTTTTACAAGTATTTAGTTTCTCATTATGACTTAAAAAAACACGTCCTTTTAGAGTCTTCTTCTGAAAATAATAATGAAACACTGTATAGTTTTATTGCGTTAGAGCCCGATCTTATGTTAGAAGTTAATGGAGAGACTTATAGAATATTCGATATATCCACAGCCAGAGGGGATAATATTAAAGATTACGTAGAAACTAAGGATATCTCAGAAGAAAGGCCCCATAATCCATTACCCTTTAAGGATAATGTGGAATATAATATGGTTGCTTTGGATACTTTAAGTTCGCTTACTCCTTATTCAAATCTTCCATTTACAGAGTTATTTCCGAGAAATATTTTCTATGGCGGGATGTTAGGCTATATTGGATATGATGTAGTCGCTCCTTATGCGGGATATAAGTCTACAAGTGAGTTTCCAGATGTTTTAATGGGTTTATATACTAAGGTACTAGTGTATTCACATCAATCAAAAGCACTTTTCATGATTGATAACAGTATTGACGATTATTCAAAAGATATGGATATTAGATATCAATTAAGTTTATTCAATAGAAATAATGTACCTAGGAAAAAGAAGGAAATTTCCTTGGATATTGAGGATATTGACGAATCTGGGTTTCGATCTAATACAAGTAAGAGTGCCCATGGTCGAATGATTGAAAAAACCAAGGAGCACATCTACGCCGGTGATATAATGCAGGCAGTAATATCTCGTCGATTGTATACTGAGAGTAAAATAGATCCTATGGATATTTACGATGTGCTAAGAGTCCTTAATCCCTCTCAGTATATGTATAATATTAATTTTGGTGATATAAAAATAATTGGAAGCAGCCCTGAAGCACTCATTTCTAAAGATAAAGATATACTGAATACAGTTCCGATAGCTGGGACAATACGTAGGGGTAAAACTCCTGAAGAAGATTTGAAATTAGAAAGAGAATTACTAGATGATCCTAAAGAGCAAAGTGAACATCTCCAATTAGTCGATCTTGCCAGAAATGACTTAGCTAAGGTCTCTTATCCCGGCTCCGTCGACACTTATGAACTTATGACAATTCAAAAGTATCAAAAAGTTCAGCATATTGTAAGTAAAGTTAGGAGTAAGACACCCCTTGACGGATATCAGGTACTAAAAAGTGTGTTTCCTGCAGGAACTCTTTCGGGAGCTCCTAAATTAAGGGCGATGCAAATTATTCAAAAGTTAGAGACTGAGTCAAGGGGACCCTATGGCGGTGGTATCGGATATTTCTCGTTTAATGGTGATATGACATTTGCCATAGCTATCAGAACGTTATTTGGAAAGAATGGTACTTACTTCGCTCAAGCGGGAGGTGGAATAGTGTCGGATAGTCAGCCTCAAGAAGAATATTTGGAGACATGCAATAAATTATTCAGTGTTTTAAAATCGGTTAAAATTGCGGAGGTGAGAAATCGATGAATATACTATTTATAAATAATTTTGATAGCTTTGTTTATAACTTAGTTAATTATATTTGTCAGATAAAACCCGAAGCAAATGTTATAATCGAAGATAATAAAATTTCATTAGAAAAATTAAACCAGATGGATATCGATGTAATTATAATATCACCTGGACCTGGACATCCCAAATATGACTCGGGAAATGTTATACCTATTATTAAGGCATTTTCCTCTAAAATTCCAATTTTAGGTATCTGCCTTGGTCACCAGGCGATTATCGAAGCTTTTGGTGAATTAGAACATCCTAATAATGATAAAGAGTATGTTGGAAGGGCAAAAGTTGGTCCGATGCATGGTAAGATCTCAAAAATTTTCCATGATCAAGAAACCATCTTTAATAATTTACCTAATCCGTTAATGGGTGTAAGATATCATTCTTTAGCAGCTAAATCAGAGATTCTACCGAAAGACTTGAAAATAACAGCTACAGCTGATGATGGTACAATTATGGCTGTTCGCCACAAAAAATATCTTGTAGAAGGTGTTCAATTTCATCCTGAGTCAATTAAAATGAAACTAAATGGTATGGATATTTTAAAGAATTTCTTAGAATTAGAAATAGAATGGGGATAAGAAATTATAAAAGGTAGAATGATTATTTAAATAGTGAGAAAAGATGACTTCTAATCTTAAGGAAGAAATTATAGACCTCATAAGAAGATTACCAGAAGATGCTACAATTGATGATATCATGTATCATCTGTATGTAAAAAAAAAGATACTTACGGGTATTAAAGATGTTGAGCAAGGAAATGCAGTCCCTCATGAACAGGTCATGGAAAATGCTAAGAAAAGATTGGAACAATGGCTGAAATAGAATGGTCCATTATAGCAGAAAATGATTTGAATGAGATTATTGACATATTGCCCAAGACTCGGTTGAATATGCTCTTTCGTTTTATGAACAAGTACGTGAAAAGATTAGAAATTTAACTCAGTTTCCAAAAATGGGAAGAAAAGTACCTGAACTCGATGATCCTAATATTCGAGAATTAATCTTAAGAAATTATCGCCTTATTTATAGGATATTAGGAGAAAAAGTTCAAATAGTTAGATTATTTCATGGTTCCAGAGTTTTAGATTTTAAGACTTAATTAATAATAGTTTCATTTCCATCCCGAATCGATTAGAATAAAACCTCACGGAATGCAAATATTAAAAAACTTCCTGGAATTATAAAGTAGGAATTATAAGGAAATTCCCTTTGAACAAGGACTCCAATAAGTTACTGATTATTTGAAATCATTATACACGTGGGAACGTTTATACGAATTGAGAAAGTATTAAAGGTAACCCTGAACCTGAACTGTATCAAGCTCTCATGAAAAAAGCGGATTATCAATGAAACAACTCTCTTTGAACAAAGGTTTGTACAATTATATAGATTAGTGTTATTGAAGATTTCGTATCTTTTATATTAAATCTTCATTATTCTCAAATGAAATCAATTCATCAGACTTAACATGTAAAACCCGAACACTTTTACATTATCAATATGTTTATACAGGGTATATTTTCCTTTGTATAACAGGAAATTATAATAAATTTATTAATTTATATTTCTATTTGATTATTGATAAACATGACAACAATTAATCCTTTAAAAGAAATAGTGATTTCTCTTATTAAAAAACTGCCCGATGATATCACATTAGATGATATTATATATCACCTTTATGTTAAACAAAAACTTATAAAAGCCAAAGAAGACATCGCTCAGGGTAGAACATATTCTCATGAACAAGTGAAGGATATGGCAGAAAAATGGTTAAAATAGAATGGTCTGAATCTGCCAAAAATGATCTTAGGAAAATTGTAGAATATCTCTCTCAAGATTCACCTAGTTATTCAGAATACTTTATAAAAGGTATCCTTGAAAAAATTGATTATCTTATGGATTTTCCTAAAATAGGCCATAAAGTGCTTGAATCTGATGATCCAAATGATCGTGAACTAAATTTTCAGCGTTATAGAATAATGTATAACATATCTCATGAAGTAATCACAATTGAAATGATAATTCACGGTAGTCGACTTTAGAAAAATAATAAATAACATTTTATAAAGCTTAGCATATTTGATGCTTCTGCAATATTGATTTAACAAAAAATTAAATTTATTCCTTGGAATGAAAATCTTGGAGAATTGATAACTTAATTCACGTGTGTATTCTTTAATTCTACTTCCCGAATTTCTTTTTTCCTACTGGGCAAGATTGGATACACATAAAGCACTCGTAAAAGGATCCTTGAGAAAGTGCTTGCCAAAATTCCCAAGTTTCTAAACCCCGCAATTTCTTAAATAATTTTTGAGGTGAAGAATCATTTTCGAGGCTTTTAATAAATTTCAGAATACTCGGTAATCCGTTTTTCATTGCGTATGGGCTGCATACTTTTGGGTCACAACCAGATTCAGAAAGGGCACCAGATGGGCAAGATTTTATACATACTTGGCAATCTCTGCAATAATCTTTATCATCTTTAGGTGTTGGTTCAATATCAGCATCAGTAATCAATCCAAATAAACGCACTCTTGGACCATAATTCTTGGTTATCAGTAAATCACTCTTACCCCTACTACCCAATCCTGCTTCAACAGCAGCATGCTTTAAATTTAAATCTCCCTTTAATCCAAATGTTTCATAATTCATTTCTACAGGGAGGTAGGCTGGAATAAGTACAGCACGAAATCCCTTTTTTTCAAGAAACCTTGCTAATTTAATGCAATATCTTGCCCCCTCTGAATATAACGCTTCTAGGGTATACCGTGCTGGTCGAGGATTTTCTGGACAAGCATCTAAAACGGATTGGGGAAAAACTGTGCCTAATACAATTACACATTTAGCACTGGGGCAAATTCTATCGACATTTTCCTTATATCTCCTATCAGTTAAGAGAGGTTCAATAGGGGATACACCAATTAATTCTACTCCCTCTGTTTTTAAAAAATTAATAACTGATTCTGTAGTGAGTTCTTCCATATTAAAAATGTAAGAATGCACTAAAAAAAATAGTTTTGTATTTCTTAATTTCTTAGAACTAATATGGAAAATTATTTGTTCTTGTTTTCCTTATTAAACACCAGGCTCTTAATAGTAACCGGGAAAGCCTCTCCCTCTTTTAAGGGAGCACCAATATCAATCTAATCTCCCGCTTCTATATCTAATTCATCCAGACAAAAGAGATTATTTTTTATTGGAACAATTGCTCAAATCGAACGGTCCATTATAGCAGAAAATGATTTAAATGAGATTATTGTCAATCCTCGAATTCTAAATTATCAATTATTTTGTTTTGATAAACTTCTAACATCGAAATTGGTATTTTTCTAACATCCAAATTAAAACTCTCAGCTATTATCTTAGCTTTTTTATTATAATCATAATAACCATACTTATATATCTTTAATCACACTTTATTTGTGATAAAACTTCTCTAAGGTAAAACTTCTCTTAAAATTGTGAATTGAATTCTTAAAGCTAAAATAAGGTTGTGTTGATATGAGTCTAAGTATTGACCTTATGTTATTGGGAGTTTTCACTTTATTTTATATAGCAGTAGTGTTTATTGTAGGATTTATAATTATTCTTAGATATTTCCAAGTAAGGAATAAGACTTTCCTCTATACAGGTATAGGCTTTATAGGAATAGCATTTCCCTGGTCAGGGGTTGCTTTAAACTTTATAAGCTCGGTTTTTTTTAGTGTAGTCCCCCCAATGGAGCTACATTTCTTTCTTCACGGGGGATTTAGTGCGATATTTCTTTTTTTTTGGTTAATGGCAATTCTGAATCTGACCGGAATAAGTTCACAAAAACGAGAAAAATATCTAACTATCATAGGTATCATCGCTTTTGTTGTTGAAATTATGTATTTAAGCCTGATTTTTTATGATACAGCAATCCTGGGTGTTCTAATAAACGATATTCAAGTAGATTATGCACCATTCAGCGAGATTTATCTTATATTCGAGATGATCATAATCTTGATGTCAGGCTTTTGGTTAGCTAAAAAATCTTTAAAATCGGATGATAAAAAAATTCGATTAAAAGGAAAATTACTATTTAGTGGTTTTCTCTTATTTCCTCTTGCTACTGCTTTAGAGGTATTAGTTCCTTTTATCCCAATCATCATTTTGGCAAGAATATTAGTAATAATTACGATGCTCCTCATTTATGGAGGTCTTATATTGCCTAAATGGATGGAAAGGCTTTTTCTTAAAAAAAAAAATTATTAAAAGATCGTCAAGTTTTCCTAGAAAAATCACTCTTTGAACAAAGGTTTGTAAAATTATATAAATGGGGTTACTGAAGATCTCTTATCTTTTTTTTTAAATCTTCATTTATTTTTCCAAAAACGTGTAGATAAGTTTCTTTCTCTTGATCAATATCGAATTTTGAGGTTATTCCTCTATTTTTCATTTCATCAAATAAATCCCATAACGAGGCTCCAGAAATATTCGCTGCGCGCTCTAGGGTATCTCCTTTTTGATATAAATCAATGGCAACCTCTATTTTTTGTTGTTCAATTCCAGTGTTGATAATTTTCCTTACTATTGTAGCTCTATCAATTCCTAGCAATTCAGCAATCCGATCGAGTTCATCGAGTGTTTCCTTTTTCATTCTTACAGACAGGTTAGTCATGTTGAATTATAACAACTCCTTAATTTTTTTGACAAAATAGACTTCTTCATATGAAGGGTTTGCAGATTTTACCCATTTTATTAGATAATCCTCGAATTCTAAATTATTAATTATTTTGTTTTGATAAGCTTCTAACATCGAAATAGGTATTTTTCTAACGTCTAAATTAAAACTCTCAGCTATTCTCTTTGCTTTTTTATCCTCCATCATGCACGGACACTTGACATTTATTGAATTATGTATCACTTCAGTCTCTCCTAAACCTAATTTTAAATCCATCAATTCCTCTTCAACTTTATGGATAGTTATTTTTTTATCTTTAATTAATTTCTCTCCAATTATTGCCTCTTGTTTTCCTTTATTTTTACCATTAATGATTACTTCTTTATAAATTGCTTCAGTAGTAATTAATTCTTTGTATAACTTATTTAATACATCAATAAAATCCATTTTCAAAGAGATTATTAGTGAAGAAGCATCTATTTTTATCATCTATTACTTTTAAATGTGTGACAAAATATTTAAATGTATTCACGAAACAACAAAAAATCTTGGGACAATTCCATCCCGAATCGATAAGAATGAAATCCCATGAAATGCCCTAATTTATAGAGGTATCGCCTAAATGGATGGAAAGGTTTTTTTTAAGATTAGAAAAAAAAAATTATAAAATGATAGCGAAGTTTTCCTAGTTTATTTTAAAAAGAATAAAGAAAACTAAAAAAACAATTAAACTTGATTCTCAATCCATTAGATTAAATCTTGTAAATTTCATAAAAAATGCTAAACTTTATTTTAAAAAAATTTACAAATTAAAAATTTTATTAAATTAGAAGGAAGGATTAATATGTATAACCATAAAGACAACAAGAATACACGTGAATAATGCTGGTTTCAGCCTGACATAAAGATCATTAAGAAAAATTAGAAATAAATAAATTTTAGTCTTTTTATTTTGTAAAGTTTACTTAAAATTTGCTGAAGAAGTATCAATGAAGTGATTTATGAGACTACATAAAGTAAGGTTTATTATAGCGGGTTTTATCGTCGGTATGCTCTATTGGATTATTGAGGGATTGCTACACTATTTTATTTTCAATTTGGAAGGACCTTTGATGGAACATTTATTTTATCCAGATCCTCACGAGCTATATATGAGGTTGATAATTTTTTGTTTATTTATTTTATTTGGAGCTGTGTTTGATAATATCACTGAGCGTAAAGTTTACGAAGAAAAATTGATAGAATCGGAAGAAAAATTTAGAACTATTGCTGAACAATCGGTTATGGGGATTCTTATTGTCCAGGATGGCGTTATTAAATATGCGAATGAATCATTATCAGAAATTAATGAATATTCAATCCAGGAAATGATGAATTGGTCGCCATCTGAACTAACTAAGGCAATTCATCCTGATGAAAGAGGCATTATTAATGAAAGAATAGAGAAAATTAGTTTAGGAAGTAAAGAAATCCAACCCAATTATATATATAAAATGGTCTCAAAATCAAAAAAGCTCAAATGGGTAAATGCTTATACCAGGAAGATTAGTTATCATAACAAGGAGGGACTAATAACTACAATAATAGATATAACTGAAAAGAAAGAAGCAGAAAATCTGATTAAAGACGAATTACAAAAATTAAAAGAATTAGATCAAATTAAGAATGATCTGATCAGAAGAATATCTCATGAAATAAAGACACCTTTAACTTCTATATATACTACAACAAATCTACTATTAAATGTTTATAAGGAGGAATTTAGCAATAAAATCCTAGATTTTATTAAGATGATAAATGAAGGAGGGGAAAGACTTAAGGAACTTGTCGATAATATGTTAGATGTATATGATATAGAATCTAATATGATTAAGTTAAATTTTAAGGCTCATAACTTAGTTGATATATTGGAAATGTCCATAACTACTCTACAACCCCAGATAGTTAAAAGACAACATAAGGTTGAAATAAATTTACCTCATGAAGTATATATGGATGTAGATTATGATCGTATTAAGCAGGTTTTTTTGAACCTGTTAATAAATGCTTTAAAATATACTCCACCAGGAGGAAAGATATTTGTACAATTACAGGAAAACAATTCTCATATTGATATTACAATAAAAGATTTCGGAGTGGGATTTACGGAACAGGAAAAAGGAAAATTGTTTATGAAATTTGGAAAAATTGAAAGATATGGGAAAGGCATGAATGTAGATACAGAGGGTGCTGGATTTGGCTTGTATATTGCAAAAGAACTTACGCGACTACATAATGGAGAACTGATTTTGAAATCTGAAGGTCGTAATAAAGGAAGTACATTTATAATTAGATTATTTAAAGAGATTTATAAATAAGAGAACAATACATCAAAATCTTTTATTTTAAAAGGTTTAAGGAAATATCCATCTGCTCCAGTTTCTTTAATTTGCTCTTTAACTTCTAACGGGGGAACCGCGGTGATATAGTAAATAGAAACATTCTTAATTTTTGCATTGGATTTGATTTTTTTACATACATCGTACCCATTAACATTAGGTAAAATTATATCTAATAAAATCAATTTTGGGGTGAATACTTTTATTTTCTCGAGTGCTGTCTCTCCATCGATTGCATTTTCACATATGTATCCTTTCCTCTCAAAATAATCTGTTAATAGTCTAATAGTAGAGGGATCATCATCAACGATTAAAATATCATATTGAGGTCCTTCCGTGATTTTATCGATAGATAAACTCTCAATTCTTTCTTCAAGAATTATGCTTTCATCGAAAATGTTTCTAATTTTTAATAAAATATCCCAATTTAACTCATGTTTGTGATCTTCTATTAAAATTTCAGAAAATCCTTTTATGGAAGTTAATGGTTCTTTTAAATAATGAGTGATATTAGATATATTTTCAAAATCAAATTTTTTTGATTTAAATGTCATATAGAATTCAACACTTTCTCTTATTAATTTTGAAAGTGTGGATATATTATTTTTAGCAGCAAAATCTTGCCACTTACTTTTAATATCCTCACTCGCTAAAATGCATATCCTCTCTTTATTATCAATATATACTTTTTCTCCTCTTTGCCATTTTTTAAAACTCTCTGTTATATTTCCACGCCAAATTGCTTTTTTGTTAGTTTCTTTTTCATAAATTCCCATTATCTCTTCTAATTTCTCGTCTTTCTCGATTTAAATCACCAATTTAAATTTGTATTAATGTTACTTTCAAAAGTTGGATTTATATTAATTGATATATTAATACTTGTTAGTTAATATAAATATTTCTCCATTTATGTATAAATAATATTAATATAAAGAAAAGAGGGGTAATTTTTAATTTATTTATTATTATGTAAATTGATCAATGTATTAAAGAATGATATTGAAGAAAATAAAATCAGATTCAAAAAATTAAAAAAAAGGTATTTCATTGTTTTTAAGATATATTTAAGAATTCATGCAATAAAATTTCCTTAAACTCCATATCTCGTTTCCAAAATGGAATTAGTTCTTCTCCAGTGTATATATCTGGGGGGGGAGATTCATTCTCGTTAAATAATACAGAGAATGGAATGATTAAACTTGATATATTAAAAGAATCTTCAAAAATATTAGATTCTAGATCAAGAATAATTATTTTATTAAGTTTTTTTTTACTACTCAAGATTAAACCCCCTTTTATTTTCTCGCTATTTTAAATGCAAGGTTGTACTAATTTAAGAAGATCCTTCCCAACAATTTTAGTGATACTAGCATTGATTCTACATCTTTAATGAGATAATTTAATATCTTAATTTCTCAGATTATTAAAAAAATCGTTAAGTAGTTCTGAGTTGAAAAGGGGAGAAGATAATTTTTTACTTTCCTTTGAGATGTTATCAAATAATTCTATTACAGTTTTAAAGCTTCCATTCTTATGATATAAATTTGCCTCTTCCATTAAGAGAATTTTATCCAGCAAGGGGGATAATATAATTAAAACTTGTTCGAGCGAGTTTAAGATATTTCTAATTGCTTTAATTTTTTCATTAATATTTAATTCATCATTTAAATTTTGGTTAGTTTTCTCTTTTTTACTCATTTTAAGTTCTTCCTTTTTTATATATTATTTTTTTTCTTTTAATTCATCAGGATGGTATTATGTCTTCAGATCATCAATCCCTTGAGTCAATTTCTTAGTTACCACGTGAAATGATAATCTTTTATATTCTTTTGATATATTATCAAGTAATTGTATTATATCTCTTAAAGATCCATTCTTACGAATTTCTTTTGCATCTTCCATCAAAAGGGTTTTTTCCAATAATGGATGTAATTTAATAAAGATTTGCTCAAGAGAGTCTAAAATATTTCTAATTATTTGGAATATTTCATCATCGACATTAAATCCTTCATTTGTGTTTTTTCTATATTTTATTTTTTTTTCTTTCATCTTACCTTATTTTTATACAATAATTTTCCTTGTGGTGGATTTTGTTTATTTTAATTAAATTTATGGATTTTTATTGAATAATTTTAATAATCTTAAGGGGTTTATCTATTAATATTCTAATAGATAAACCCCAATGAAGAAAAATGCTTTGGGATTTGCATTTCTGTTAAATTTAGTACAATTATCGTAATATTCTGTTTCTTTCTGTAAACATTATTTTTTAATATGAAAAAAAAAAGTGGATTAATCACACACTTTAAAGTCTTATTTTAATTTTTTACTGCCTTAGCATTGCTAACAGTGTTAACCTGATTGAACACTTCCTTTTCTTGAAGCCGGAATATTTCTAAACTTGCTTTTAAATCGTCAGCTAAAGTCCCTAATTTGTTTGCTGTTGTTGTAACTTCCTCCATTGACGCCGTTTGCTGTTCAGATGAAGCACTAATACCTTCCATTGCTCGTGAATTTTCTTGACCTGCTGCTGTTACACTTTCGATATCTGCTGTTATAGATCCTATTAATCGAACTGTATTGGTGATTCTGGCTGTAATAGATTCCATCTTATCTCCTGTCTCTCTTACGGCATTTTGGGATTCTTCTGCCAATTTTCTCACTTCATCAGCTACAACTGCAAACCCTCGTCCATGTTCTCCTGCTCTTCCTGCCTCAATACTAGCATTAAGTGCTAGTAAATTTGTTTGATCAGAGATACCTGTAATTAAATCCATTATTTTATTAATGTCTTTAGTCGATGCCATAACTTCGTGAGAAAGTGCTTGAATTTCGTTTGCCATCTTATTGATATCCACAAGAGAATTGACTTGCGATTGTGTATTCTGAGAAACTTCTTGAGTTGTTGAAGATATCTCTTCTGAGGCAGCATTTACCTCGTTAGAACTGGCTGCTAGTTCTGTTGCGATATTGGCTACATTTATACTTGCTTGTTGGGAAGATAAGATTATGTCACGTATGTTAGTTGTCATTATTCCAAAAGAACGCGTTAGAACAGCGATCTCATCATTTCCTTTTCGAACTTTGCCATTCCCACCAGTCATTGTTAAATCACCATCAGCGACTTTTATAGCTTCAGCATTTAATCTTATAATTGGATCAGTGAATTTTTTAGCTATGATATAGCCAAGAACAGCGACAATTATTGAGATGATGACTACTATCCAAACTGATACAGTCATCAGGTTATTTGGCACCGCTAGAGCTTCTGCGACATTAATTTCAGCAACTATAATCCAGGCGCGACCATCATCAGTAATCACCCTATAATGGTAAACTCCCATAACAGCCATACCTCGATAACCGGTATTTGAGCTTTTCATAATATTCTTTTTAGCTTCCATACTTTCTACAATGCCAGCAGTACTAATTGATTCTGATAGGATTGTATCCATAATGGTACTATATTTTCCCGTTTCTATTGTATAATAATCGAATCTACTCGTTGTTAGCCAGAGCAAATCTTGATTTATGAGATAAGTTTCACCTGAAGTGCCTAGACCTTCAGTTTCATGCATAATACCATGAATTGTCATGGTATCTATATAGAACACTAATAATCCGACAAAAGCCATGGTTTCACTATCATGGACAAGTGATGCCGTCGTTATTTGAATATAATCACCACTACTTGATAGTCGAAAGTCAGAGAGATAAGTAAAATCCATATTAGTGCTCTGTAGTAATGCGGCAAGAAAATATTCTTTAGTTGATTGATCAGCTCCTACCGTATGTCCATAAGTCCAACCAGTTTTAGAGGTTTGAGCAACAATAATCCCACTTGTATTCAGTAAGTACATCTCATTATAGGTACCAGATACCTCAACCATATTATCCATTTCATGGGTTATCATAGCTATTGCTTCTGTTTTATTTGGATGAGATGGATCTCCTGCAATGGCAGCATAGCTGGTCAATGTATGGGATCTAGATAATAAATTATTATCCCCCTTCCTTTCAAAAAGCCATTCCTCGATATAATCAGCTTTGCTCATGCCAGTTGCATGCAATTGATCAAGTCGATCAGCTTCATAGGATTGATTTAAGCTTATAGTAGAATAAATTGTTATTCCAACAATAGGTATTATCGCAATTAATAAAAAATAAATTATTAACTTTTGTTTAATACCAAATTTTAATCTCCTTTTTCCCGTAGTTTTTGTTACCTTATTTGCTCCTGTTTTTTTTAAATTCATATATTTTTACACCTTTTTTCAATATTCTTAAAACTTTTAATGCAAAATCATTATGATTTTTTAGTTTTTTAGTATACAAGTCTAATATTGAACTAAAAAATATATATAATAAAGTATATATAAAGTTTCTGTTATAAGGAAATGTTATTTTGATGGAAATAACAATTGTTTTTTATCATTCTTCAATTTTTCTGAGGAAAATATATTAAAAAATAAACTAATAAGTTTTATTAGTTATAAATTTTGATTTCTATTTTTTTGTTGCTGTCCTTGGGTTTTTTCTTACTTTCCAGCTTCGTTTTTCTTAAGATTTATACATCACCTCATTAATACACATTACATTTTTTATATCTATGTAGAAAATTAGAGCCGCCCCTAATTTAAATCTTTAATAAAAAAAAGTGCTCCTTTTAGTAAAGATTAATATAAAATTAGTAAAACATTTCCTCTATTATAATAAATATAATTTTGATCTACTACCAAGATTTTGATGAGTTTTATTCGTCGGGAATCTTTTTTATGAAGGTCGTATCTTACCAAATGATCGGAAAAGTTTTTAAAAGTATGGCTAAATTTATTGGATGCGTCCATAGCCTCGTTTAATCCTGATTAATTGTTGAGTTAGAATATCAAAATCAAACTGAATATTCATTGCTCTTCTATGCATCATAGGCTCTAGAAAGAAGAATCTAACAGAAAATTTTCCATCGTTTCTAATGAATATAGGTAATAAGGTCCATTTCGCAAAGTAATAATTCTCGGAGCATAATTCCATTCCCTTTTGGAAAAATGTCATCTCTTCAGAGTTTAGGGCAGATTGATTTTTATATATAATATCTGTTTTTGAGAAATGAGATTTTTTTTTAAGACCTAATGAAATTTCATTTCCCACAATTTCATATTCATAAATAATGAAATAAAAGGGTAAAACTCCGGGGAAATACTTCTGATTTTCATTAAGTTTTGAAGATACCAACAATTTTGAAGCTATTCGAATGAGATAATACATTATATAAAAGAAAGTGTAAAAGTTAATAACTGCCATAAAAGTAAAAAATGTTACAGATGCGTTATAAAGCGAGATTAAAACAATAATTAATATAACTGAATTCAACATTGTGAATTGACTACCCGCTTTTTCTACATAAAAACTAAGTTCTTTTTTAGATAGGGGATATAAATAAGGAATTTTTGTAGTAGTAAGAAGATCCATGGAAACATGTAGCCCATAAAAAATTATTCCTATTAACCAAATAAAAAGGAATGGACGCTGAGTTAAAACTGAGATAACAACAGAAATTATAAATGATATTATCACACCAGTTATGTATGAATGGGATCCTCCACGATGTTCAAGGTAATTTGACTTAAAAATCTTTCTCAAAGGCATTATAAATATATCTAAATCAGGTAAGATGGCGAAAAACATTGCTAATAAGACATATTCAAAAGTTACCTCCTTTAAAAAGAGTAAATACATTAGTCCCCCAAAAACTAAGTGTGTGAAAAAATCCATGTCAAGAATATCAAATGTTTATGGTTTAGATAAATAATTGAAATAATAACTTTTTTACTAATAAATATAAAGATGGAGATAAAGAGGGGATGATAAGAATTTTGATAATGAGTAAGATTAAAAGAAAAAAACAAAAAAATTTTATTTTTGATTTATATTTTAGTCATCTTCATAAAGGGGGGAACCAGCCTTCATGAAACGATTCATATGGCGTATGGATGCAATAAGTTTTCCGCTTTTTTTTTCTCTAAGCTCGCAATCAGTCCAATAGAATTCTGTCTTACGGCTCACACCTGCGCAAGCAATTTTCCCTGTAGCTACATATGGAATCCCTACTAATACTGGTCCATTAATATTTCGAATTTCAGTCGCACCATAAAAAGGCACCGCTTTACTTTTTTCGGCATCTAACCTTTCAGAACCTAAAGCCATCGTACTATAAATAGCAGTTGGAGACAAAATAGAATTTCCCCATGGAGATTTTCCTTTGTAATAATCAAGATGGTCTGTTATTGGTTTTAATCCCTTTTCTGCATTTTCTTGGGTTATTAAAATCTCACATGATTTCAAATCATCACCAACTTTAAGTCCTTCAAGAATACGTAATTCCTTTGGATCGCTACTCTTAAGTTCTAAAGATTGTAAATATGATGATTCCTTTGGTTCACCTATTGACATAGTTCCTTTTGCAATCACTTGCCCATTTTTCATTTCAGCATGAGCCTCGACTTGAACATCATCAGCACCCTCTGGTGGTATTTTAACAATAGCTCTCACTTCTTCTCTATCAGTCGTAGCAAATGTATAATATAAACTTAAACATCCTTTCTCAAACCATTTATCACCAAATATCTCAAGAGCGATAGGTGCGAACATACTTAAGTGAATTGTTCCCGGAATTGTACCCCCTCTCATACCTACCTTTTTAGCGACACTATCAGCATGGATAGACGTTGTCATCCCTTGCCAAAGGTTTCTTGGAGCCCGCCATCCACCATACATAGAGCCTTCTTTTATTATATTATCACTCATATTTAACACCAATATTGATTGTTTATAAAAAATAATTTTTATCCTATTAAATCTTTTGATAAAAAGTACAAATATCTAAATGTAAAAACGCATTAAAGGGTATAAATTAGTCTATATTTATGGTTTCAGATGATCTTATGCAAGAAAATAAAAATACTACGATAGTTGATGCTTCTAATGGGTCAATAGAAGATACTATTAAGATTGCCCTACAAACACATGGAGGTTTGAAGAGATTTATTTCAGAGGGGGATCAAGTGCTCCTAAAACCTAATTTTAACACCGGTGATCCCTTTCCAGCTAGTACAGATCCTGATTTCCTCCATACAATTGCTAAGATGGTTTTAGAATTAACTACGAATGTCAGCATTATTGAATCATCAATGCTTCGATTGAAAACGGAAGAGGTTATCAATACAATTATGGGAGATCGGTTAAAGAAATTAAAAATCCCACTTATAACAGAACTAGATTTTAAGTATATTGAGATTGATCTTAAATCTCTTGGGGCGCAACATCTTAGGAAAGTTAAGCTTCCAGACCAGATTCTTAATCCCGAAACAAAGATTATCTTATTACCATGCCTCAAAACCCATTTCGTTGCTCATTACACAGGAGCCTTGAAACTTGCTGTAGGTTTCATGGGAAAAAAACAAAGGATACGACTACATATGAGCCGTCGCGTACCTGAAAAAGTTGCAGAACTCAATTTAGGATATAAGCCAAACTTGATAATAATGGATGCACGGAAAATATTTGTAACAAAAGGACCGATGAATGGTCAAATTGAATTTCCACAAAAAATACTGGTAGGAACAAATAGAACTAGTATTGATATTGAGGGCGTTAAAATAATCCAATCTTATGGTGCTGATAATAAATTGCAAGATATGAAACCGAAAGAAGTACGCACAGTTAAGCATGCGTTAGAACTTGAAATAGAATAACTACTTTTCCCTCGCTCACTATTTTTTATTCCAGTAAAATTTCAGAGATAATTAACAACACTTAAATTAAAATTTCAAGTTTCTTGTTTCAAGGGCTACACAGGTAGGGATACGACATCTAGATCAATTTTAATATTTTAAACATGATTTTAGGATTTTTTACAAAGATTTTTAGGAAAAAAGAAAACGCAATTGGATTTTTGATGAGCTTAAACATTAAAGCTTTAGGGAAATCCATGTCTCCATAAAGCGATATTAAATTTTCTATTTTATTTATTTTAATAACGCTTAATAATTTATCAAAGTCCTTAGTGGTAAATGATTCTAAAAGTGTCCGAATTATATTATGAACTCTTAGTTCCCTGCCAATGGTTTTTTTACATGGAGATTCATAATATTTTTTGAGAAATTTTTTTGAAAACCTTTTTTCACCGAAACACTTTTGAATGCAATTTGCTGCATATTTTGCAGCAGTTAAAAGCATAATTATTCCGCCTCCCGTAGTAGACTTGACTTGTCCTGCAGAATCTCCCAATAACAAAATATTATCAAATACTAGTTTATTCATGGTCCCATATGGAATTATACCTCCTTGCAAATCGATTTTTTGCTCAAGATTTATAGAATACTTCATAAGGAAGATGTTAAAATTTTTAGCTATGTTCCTTAATGAACCCAATCCAATTCTGTAAATATTCTTTCCTTCTGGAACAATCCAACCAAAAGATTCTTTCCATCGAGGATCAAAATACATAACTATCTCATCCTCATTGAAATCCGCTTTAATACGGACTTGTGTAGCATATATAATCTCATTTTTTATTCCTAAAGAATTAGCCACCGAAGATAATGGCCCATCACATCCAATTAACATTCTTGCTTTAATTATTCTATTTGTGGTTTCAATTAGTATGAGTTTTTTCTTGTTTTCTTTAATATATTCAAGTGATTTGAATTTTTCTCCAAGGAAATAATTAATATTATCCTTGTTTTTCACAGTTTCATAATAAAATCTATCTAAACCAATTCTATCAATGATATAGGGAACCTCTGCTCCGCTTAATTTTATAAATTTTCCTGAAGTGGAAACAATCTTAGCTATATGTACACGGTTTAAAATTAGCCTTTCTGGCAAATTTATTATTTTCCCTAATTTTTGTGAGACTACTCCGGCACATTGAAAAGGCAGACCTATTTCTTTATGCTCTTCGATAATTGCTATACTTAAATCTGAATTTGATAATAAATAACATAGATAATTTCCTGCTAGACTCGCTCCAATAATACATACATCAAATTTATCAAAATTCCTCTCCATCATTAGTTTTATGATTAGAATAAATTAGAAGTTTTGTATAAATTATATGTAGTAAACTTAAAGCTCACAAGATCTTCAAAGTGAGTAAAATTTATTATAATAATATAATTCCTCTTCCGAAATTTCTCGATAACCCAATGAAACCATCATTCCATAAACTATCCCTAAAGTAATTCCATTAAGAACGGGATTATTATCTATAGAGAGATCAGTTCTTGGATTAATGATTGGCTTCATTTTTTCTAGAACATATTTAGTCTCAGGTCTTTCATTGTAAAATTCATCAATTTTTTCACGAAATATTTTCATAAAACTTTTATGCTCCAATAACAGTGTTCGCACATTTTTCTTTCCTTGAACAACTCCAAAATGTCCAAAACCAGCCTTTATTGGTATCATGTTTCTGAGGCTTTCAAGTGTTCTCATATATTTATCATAGTTAAAGTAAATCGGCATTGAAGTTGGCATAGAAAGTAATTTAGATTTATGGTAGATGGTACCCACAGCTTCACCATAATGAATGAAATCTAAATCATCATCTTTTAAAAAGGCAGGGCTTTGATGATCTGGAGTATGACCAGGTGTTTGGATTATACATAATCTTACCTCGGAACCTTCGATATGGAATGTGTCGATAATTTCAATGTTATCTAAAGTACTAGGTTCGATAATTTGAAATGCGGAATCCGCTATTGGTTTCATAACACCCGTTAGATTTCCATAGGTTCTCGATCCTCGTTTCATATGATGTTCGAAATCATTCAATAACTCCTTTGTAATTGTATTTGTAAGGATCTTTACATTTGGATTATGCTTTTTTAATTCATTATATAATTTCCATAAACCACCATTATGATCAAAATGGTGATGAGTAGTAATTAAATACTTAAAAGAAGACAGAGAAATATTATTCTTCTTAAAGTATCTTAAGACGTTCTTTATATCCAAAGAGGATCCGCATTCTAGTAAAACTGATCCTTCATCAAACTCCCCGAGAAAAACAGAGAGCATTCTTTGAGTACCATAGGCTTTTACATCAATTAAATGTAAATACTCATTTACTTTACCTGATTTCGTTATTATTAAATCTTCTACCATAAAAATTAGTAATTAATTGAAAAATAATAATTATATTGTCAAGGAAGCAGAATTAGTATAGAGATAAAAAATTATTAGAGATCTAGCTTTTGTTTCCAGAATTTCATCGATATCTTCAAATTTTCTTTGTCTTGTGAGCTTAATTCTTCAGTTTTCTGCTTAATATCGTTAGATTTGTTATGTATATTTTTTAAAATGCTGTTATAACCCTTTTGCTTAACATATTCACTTTGAAATCGTTCTAAAGAAGCTGAAAGTTCAATTCCCTTCTTATTCTCGATACTATTCAAAATACTGTCAAACAATGTTAATAATACTGATGGTTCTTCCCTATCTTTAATTTCCGGTTCAACTGTTTCTGATTTCGTTGGTGGTTGAGCTTCAGGCGAGATTATCAGAGGTTCTTCAAGTTTCCGAGATACTGTTTTTTGATTAGAAGTATTTGAAATAGAAGTTTTTATACCACGCATAATTTCTTTTCGGGCTCCAACCCATGCGTCCTCGAGTATTGGGACGAAAATCTTAATATGTTCTTCAATGATACTTCCGATACCCGCAATTTCTGTGACCTCTTCTCCTCTAAATTCCGTTTTTGAAAGCACGCATAAAATTACTTCTTCATAATCTCGATTTATTCCCCATAAGTTCTGTAAAGTTCTATTTCTGTAATCGACATTATCCATTTCATCTAAGTCTTGTAAAATTGATTCGTGTTCCGCGATAGCAGTATTAATATGAGTAGCAATTCTGAAATTTATCCTTGAAGGCCTTGCCTTAATAGCATCAATATCAATATCTAAGAGATCAGGTGCAACAATTAATACCCTCATTTTAGTTTTAGAAATCTCATCCCTGATATGTGCTTTAGCTGCTTCTGGAGAACGAATGAACCAAATATCCTGCATAGAAATTGCTCCTTTCGCTCTTTTTGATTGTTCCCAGAATTGTCTGGTTGTTATCTCACTCAGTTCTAATTTATTCATAATATCACTTAAAGTCCGATCTAATGTTTCTACAATTCCTTTGGAAAATATTTCTTTGATATTTCCAAAGGATTCAAATATATTTCCAGATAATCCGTCGATCTTCTCTTCTGCTAACTTAGCTGCTTTATTAAAGTTTTCGATAAGAGCTGAGAAAGTTTTTTCTTGCTCTTCACCTGTCTTAATGGATATTCCGTCTATACTCTTTACAGCAGCATCAATAGAGCTTCTCAATTTAGAAGCAAATTCAGAATCACCCCCCTGAGTCAATTTCTTTAATTCATCAGTAAAAACTGTTTGACTCACGCTTAATTGAACATTGAGATTATCTGTAATATCTTTTAACCGTGTATTGACTACTTTTTCAATTATATCTCCTACGGTTTGTTGAATTACTCCTAATCGCAATTTTTGCAAATTATCTGTGACTATTTTCTTTACATCACCAAATTGAGTTCTTAATTCATCGACTTGATTCCTGATAATTTGTGATGTTTTCTTGTTTAGATTTTCAAAATGGTTAGTTAAGCTTCCCATTTGATCATCTGAAATATTTTTCTTAATTTCACCTAAATCGGTTATATCCTTAGTAATATTTCTAATATTATCAATGGCTGATATAGTTTCATCAAATTCCTTCTTTTGAGCTTCAATCTGAGTTATCATCCTTTCTTTTAGCTCTGTCATTGCTTCGCTGGAGTCCTTTAATGATTCCATGCCCTTTGCTTCAGATTCGAGTTTTGCAAAGGATTTGTCTAATTGTTTAGGTATTTTGGATTTAATATCAGAAATGTACGTGTAAAAGTTTCTTAATTGTGAAACTAAAGCCGCATAAGGAGGTAAAGCAGCATAATGAGGGGTAGCACCAATAATTTCTTTAAACAATCCTTTTTCGATAAATTTATCAACTACTTTCTTGCATTCGTCATTAGATTTACCTGTTAAAATAGAGATCTCCCCAAGAGATACCATTTCACGACCAGTAATTCGAAAATATAATTCTATTTCTTCATCTGAGAGATCGAT
>LAZR01000557.1_pt1 | contig 28219 bp, 27 predicted proteins | sample 329461 | NCBI WGS metagenome assembly LAZR01 (sample SAMN03002196, study PRJNA259156) | marine sediment metagenome | biome: sea floor; feature: Hydrothermal impacted sediments; material: marine sediment; isolation source: Loki non-amplified sample from Loki's castle hydrothermal vent sediment ...
TGGCGTCCCCTAGGGGACTCGAACCCCTGTTACCGCCGTGAAAGGGCGGTGTCCTAGGCCACTAGACGAAGGGGACGTATCCGGACTTCACAGTGCCGAGGTTTTAACCTTGGCTACTTGCTGCTCCCATGTTTCCATGTTCGCTGCAAGTGGCGCGCATTTTAGGCAGGGGCCAGGTAACCGTCAACCCCCAACCTGATATTTTTTCAGGTTTTTTCCCCATCACGCTGAAGCTGGAGTTCCTTTACGCGGCCCCTGCTGTTTATCATGCAGGGCAAGCGGCCACAGTGGAGTCAGTTTAGTACCGTAGGTCAGCTCTTGCGAGCTCCTTACGTCAAAAAAACGTGCTTGCAGAAGTCAGTCTTAAGTCGGATGCTAATGGCCTATCAACATAATTTTTCTAACAACAAAGAGAGAAATCAACCGTGTCCCCTTTGCTTATTGGCGCATTGGTAGCTGGCGGAATACTGATCCTGCTCAGCATCGGTTTCATCAGTCATGGACTGGAGCGAGCCCGGCTTGAACGCGCGCGGCAAGCTGCCGAACTGGGATCGCGCATCAGATATTGCGAAACCATCAGTTCGCAACTGCCCGGGCAGTTCATGAGCGCAGAGCTAAAGAACCTTCTGCTGGTGGTGCAACAACACCTGCTGGAACAGCTCGTCAGGCTCGATCGCAGAAACGACAAGGCAACGACGCATCTCAGCCAGGTACGCCTGCAACTCGCCTCAACCGAAACCACTGTCAGCAATCCCCCTGTGACCATTGGCGACGAAGCACAGGCGAAGGAAGCCCGGCTGCTGCTGGAGAACCTTCACAAGCTGTTGACGCAGGCCAGTCATGACGGGCTGCTCGACAAGACCAGTCTGCATGAGTGGTCCCGGCAGATTCAGCGCTATATCGTCATGACCTCGCTGGATATGTTCCAAGCACTGGCCAGACAGGGTTTGCAACAAGGCAAGCCCCGCGTTGCCAAGCTCCAGTACGAGCGGGCCATTGCCTACCTGCAGAAACAGAACGATCCGGCCTATAACGAACATCTGGCGAGCCTGCGGTACCAATTGAACGAGGCCGAGGTCGCAGCGGCGCAGAGTGAGCAAACCGCTGATGCCCAGTCCAGCGAACTGGTTGCCGGTCTGGATGCGCTGAAGCAGGATGATGATGGCTGGAAAAAGAAGGCCGTTTACGACGACTGAGCTGGCGGTGATTCTGACACGACAGTTGTGCTTTCAACGATACGACAAGGGATTCCAAAAAAATGGGCTTAACCCTCTACGGCGCGATACTTTCCCCCTACGTAAGAAAAATCCGTATTCAACTGGCCGAACAGAACATCGATTACGAGCTGACTCCCGTAGCGCCCTTCCAGCAACCGGATTGGTACTATGCGATCAGCCCACTGGGTCGCATTCCCGCCATCAAGGATGGCGATTTTACCCTCGCCGATTCGGCGGTAATCGCCCAATACCTACAGGATACCCGCAAGGCCGCGAGCCTCTACGGCGACACCGCAGAAGAAGCAGCCAGGGTGCGCTGGCTGGAAAAATATGCCGATTACGAACTTGCCCCGTATGCAACCTTCACGGTTTTCTACAACCGGGTGGTGGCGCCCGTCAAGGGCGAAACCTCAGACACCGCCGCAGTTGAAGCAGCCTTGACCACGCAGCTACCGCCACTATTCGATTATCTTGAAGCCGAGCTGGCCAACCAGCCTTTCTTTCTTGGCTCCCGCCTAAGCCTCGCTGACATCGCGGTGAGCTGCCAGTTGATCAACATGACCCACGCCGGAGAATGGGTGGACGCCCAGCGCTGGCCCGGACTCGCCGGCCTGCTCGGCAGGATGATCGAGCGTGCCAGCGTCGCCCTGTTATTGCCCGAGGAACAAAAACTGGTGGCCAGAATGACAGGCAAAGCCTGACATCCAGCCACGTCCGCTATTGACCTTCCAGCAATGCCCGCCCCGCATGGGAGCGGGCGAACTGGTAGGCGCAGCGACCGTTGCGATTACCCCTGGCGAGGGCCCAGCGTATCGCTTCCTTCTGCAAATCCTCGGACCATTCCCACTGCAAACCGTACTGATTGGCTAGCACCGCCATCCAGTGTCGAACCACGCTCAGGTAATGTTCCTGGGTGAAGGGATAAAAGGAAATCCAGAGACCGAACCGGTCCGACAGGGCAATCTTTTCTTCAATCGCCTCTCCAGGATGCAACTCTCCGTCCACCATGCTGGCCGCCTGATTATCACCTTGATGCTCCGGCAGGAGGTGTCGGCGGTTCGATGTGGCATACAGCAGTAAATTATCCGGCGTTGCTTCCACAGTTCCATCCAGAACGGTCTTCAGCGTCTTGTAGGCACTGTCATCGGCCTCGAAGGCCAGATCATCGCAGAACAGCAGGAATCGCCAGGGCTCTTCCTTGATCGCTTCGATCAGCGCTGGCAGATGGATCAGGTCGGCCTTGTCGATTTCTATCAAACGCAGATTGCTGGCCGCATACTCACTCAGCAAGGCCCTGACCAGAGATGACTTGCCAGTGCCCCGCGCGCCCCAGAGCAAGGCATTATTGGCAGGCAGACCTTGTACAAACTGGCGGGTATTGGTCTGCAGAAGTGTTTTCTGGCGGTCTACTCCGACCAGATCGGCCAGTCCGGTTGACAGCTCTACCGATAGAGGCCGGAGCCAGCCAGAAGCCCCCTCCCCCATCCACCGTGCGGCGAGCACGCTGTTCCACTCCACAGCAGGTCTGGCTACCGGGAGGGTCTGCTCGTAGCGATCAAGGAACGCAACGACCCTGTTCATGAACTGAGGAGAAGTGATATCCGACATGGTTTGCCCCAATCAACATTATTGACCCAAGCATGCCATGACCGGCGTTCCATAGCACTGATCCGCCAGAAAGCGTATGCACTCCAGGCAGGACGCCAGGCGCCAAACTGGGCTAAGCTCGGACCATGACAACCGCAGGATGCATCAAGAACAAATGAATATTCGCTTTACTGACCGCCTTTCGTTCAAACAGGCGAGACAGGGCGTTCTGGCGGCCTTTATCCTAGGAACACTGCTCGGCCTGATCCAGGTACTGGTCGACTACCAGTCGCAAGACGCGGCCATCGATAACGAAGTCGAGGCGCAAATCAACGTCAGCCTGGGCCCCGCCTCCCGGATCGCCTACAACATTGATGCTGAGCTCGCGCTGGAACTGGTTAATGGCTTGCTGAAAGCGCCGCCGGTGGTACGAGCAGAGATAATCGACAGCAATGGCATAGCGCTCGCCAGCGTCAGCCGACCCATGACTGAAAGCCGTTACCGCACCGTCAGCGACGCGCTGTTCGGCCGTCGTCGCAACTACTCCCAGCCATTGTATGTGGACCACGCACCGGAAGAGCTGCTGGGGCATCTGGTGGTCGAGGTAGACACCTTTCATCAGGGAGCAAACTTCCTGAGGCGCGCCGGCCTGACTATGCTCTCGGGTTTTATCCTGAGTCTGGTGCTGTCGCTGATTCTGGTCGTGCTGTTCTACAAAATGCTGACCAAACCGCTGGTCAGGCTCATTAACGATCTGCTGAACATGAAGACGGAGGAAGAACGCAGCCGGCTGCCCTGCCCCGAGGGCCATGGCCGCGATGAGATCGGTGCACTGGTAGAGGTGATCAACCGGCAGTTGCAAAGCATAGACGTCAACATGCGGCAGAAGCTGCGCGCCGAGGAACGTCTTCGCCAATATCTTGAAGAACTGGAAATAATTGTTGAAGCGCGCACCACCGAGCTGCAGGAAACCAACGTCCAGTTGCGTCTTTCGAACCAGGAACTCGAACTGTCGCGTGAGGAAGCGCTGGACATGGCTCGCGCCCGCTCAGCCTTTCTGGCCAACATGAGTCATGAAATCCGCACGCCGATCAATGGATTGCTCGGCATGATCGGTCTTACCCTGGACAGCCCGCTGAACGAAGAGCAGCGGCAACAGCTGGCCATTGCCTACGACTCGGGAAAAGTGCTGGTCGAACTGCTCAACGATATCCTCGACCTGTCCAAGTTCGAGGCCGGCAAACTGCAACTGGAACAGATTCCATTTGATCTCGGGGCGCTGCTGGAGGAGACATGCAGCCTGTTGTCCCAGAATGCCGGCAAACAGGACATAGAACTGACCTGCAGAATCGATCCGGCCCTGCCGGGCACCATGCTGGGCGACCCTACGCGCATCCGGCAAATCGTCAGCAATCTGCTCTCCAATGCGCTGAAATTCACCGAGCAGGGCCAGGTGTCCCTCCGCCTGGAGCTCGAACCCCGCAGCGGCGGGCAACAGTGGGTGCACATCAGCGTCAGGGACACCGGGATAGGCATCGCCCAGAACGCCCTGGAAAACATTTTCTCACCCTTCACCCAGGCAGACGCCCACATCTCCAGGCTGTTCGGTGGGACCGGACTGGGCCTGGCTCTGTGCAAAAGCCTGGCGGATGCGATGAATGGCACGCTCAAAGTCGAATCCGAGCTGGAACAGGGCAGCACCTTTACCGTCAGCTTGCCCCTCAACACGCACTTGACGGCTTCAAACTACAGCTACCCGGCCCCTCGTTCCGCGGTGGTATGGAATCGCATGGGCAAGCTGCAGGGAAGCCTGCTGGTGGAGCAGCTCGAATACTGGGGCATGGATTGTACGCTGGTGAATTACGGCGATGAGCCTCGCGAGGGCGCAGCCATTCCCCACGGCGATTTCTGGCTGCTCGACAGCGCAGACCTGGCCAGGCGCCTGGCCGGGCAGCACCCAGAGATTCCACGCCTGTTGGTCGGCACCTATACCAGGCTAATGAATGCCCAGGAAGCCCGTTCAGCAGGGATACGCCAGCAAGTCGCCAGCCCTCCGTCCCGTGCCCGACTGGCTCGGGCCATCGACGAAATTTTTGCGCAGGAACTTGTCGAACGCGCCGACGCCGGGCCAGGATTGCTCCAGACCGGACAACGGATACTGCTGGTGGAAGACAACATGGTCAATCAGATGGTTGCCAAGGGCATGCTGGGCAGGCTTGGGTATGAGGTGGATGTCGCGGAAAATGGAGAGCTCGCGCTTGCGCGACTGGCTTCCAACTCCTATGAGCTGGTGCTGATGGACTGCAACATGCCGGTCATGGATGGCTACGAAACCAGCCGGCGCATGCGTGCAGACCCGCGCTGGCAAACCATTCCAATCATTGCGCTGACTGCCAATGCCCTGCAAGAGGACCGCCAACGCTGTGAAGATGCCGGAATGAACGATTACCTGGCCAAGCCATTCAAGCGAGAGGACCTCCAGGCCTTGATGTCTAAATGGCTGGATCAGCCCGACGCGTAGCACCCCGACAGGCCGTTACGACAAACTACGCGGTGACCGGTTCAGCTTTCCAACTGCTGCAGCAGTGTATTCAGTCTGGTTCGTAGCGAAACCAGCTCATTCAGGTCTGCGCCGGTTTCGCACGCTAGCTGTTGCGGTATATGCCGCGCTCTGTCGCGCATCGCGACGCCTTCCCTGGTCAGCTCCAGATGCACTTGCCGCTCATCGTTGCTCGCCCGCTGGCGCCCGATCAGACCCAATTGTTGCAGGCGTTTGAGCAGGGGCGTCAGGGTTCCCGAGTCCAATCTCAGGCGCGAACCCAGCGCCTTCACCGTCGGCAGCTGCGGGGCCTCGTCATGCCACTCCCACAGCACCAGCATCACCAGGTACTGCGGATATGTCAGCCCCAGGGGGTCCAGCAAGGGCTTGTAGGCCTTGATCACTGACCTTGAACAGGCATAAAGCAGAAAGCAGAGCTGGTTATCCAGCGCCAGTTGCGAATCGTTGCCTTGTTCGCCCTTCATCAGAGCAGCGCTTCGATGTCTTTCGCCATGTCGTCCGGGCTGGTGGTTGGCGCATAGCGCTTGACTACCCGACCATTGGCATCCACCAGAAACTTGGTGAAGTTCCACTTGATTCGCTTGCTGCCAAGCAGTCCGGGCGCATCGCTTTTCAACTGAACGAACAAGGGATGGGCATTCGCCCCATTGACGTCCACCTTCTTGAACAGAGGGAAGGTGACGCCAAAGTTCAGTTCGCAAAATTCAACTATTTCCTGCTCACTGCCCGGTTCCTGGCCGCCGAACTGATTGCAGGGAAAACCCGCAACCCGCAGACCCTTTTCCCCGTACGCCTTCCACAGCGACTCCAGCCCTTTGTACTGTGGCGTGAAGCCGCATTTGCTTGCCGTGTTGACGACCAGATACGCCTTGCCATCAAGATCGCCCAGCGTCACATCGCGGTCATCCATCGTCTGACAGGAAATTTGCAGGATGTTGTCGTTACTCATTCGCTACTCCATTGATACGTCGGCTCGTGGTGCAACAAGCCTAACACCCGAAAACACGCTGTCAATTAAATTGCATACAATCTAATTTACTCGCTACCATCTCGTGGCTTGAGATTGAGCGCCACCGAGTTGATGCAATAGCGCAACCCAGTGGGTGGGGGTCCGTCGGGAAACACATGCCCGAGATGGGCGTCGCATTGACTGCAAAGCACTTCGGTACGCTGCATCCCAAGGGACATATCCTCCACATTGGTGATAGCTGCCTCGTTTACCGGGGCGTAGTAGCTCGGCCATCCGCAGCCCGCATCGAACTGCGTAGCCGTGTCAAACAGAGGGGCATCGCAACAGATGCAGTGGTACACACCTGGCGTTGTGTTGCCATTGTATTTGCCGGTATAGGGGCGCTCGGTGCCCTTGAGGCGGCAGACCTGAAATTGGTCGTTATCCAGCTGCTCGCGCCAGGCTTGTTCACTCTTGACGATTTTATTCATATTCACTCCTCAACTTGCTTCTATCAGGCTTTCCCACTCGGGCGCCCACGACGTATGATGCGGGTTTACATTTTCCGGCTTTGCCCCTATCAGCCCTCAGGATCTACAAGGTAAGCACCATGCAGGTTAGCAAGTCCAACAAATTGGCCAATGTCTGTTATGACATCCGCGGGCCCGTTCTGCGTCATGCCAAGCGCCTCGAGGAAGAGGGGCATCGCATCCTCAAGTTGAACATCGGCAACCCTGCACCGTTTGGTTTCGAAGCGCCAGAGGAAATCCTCCAGGACGTCATTCTCAACCTGTCCACCGCGCAGGGCTACAGCGACTCCAAGGGCTTGTTCGCCGCGCGTAAGGCAGTGATGCATTACACTCAGACCAAGAATATCCCCGGCGTTACCATTGAAGATATCTATCTGGGCAATGGCGTCTCCGAACTGATCGTGATGTCCATGCAGGGGTTGCTCAACAACGGGGATGAGGTGCTCATTCCTGCGCCTGACTACCCCCTCTGGACCGCGGCGGTAAGCCTGTCGGGCGGCAAGCCGGTGCATTATCTGTGCGATGAACAGGCTGACTGGTATCCCGACATAGAGGATATCCGCAGCAAGATTACGCCTAACACCCGGGCGATGGTTGTCATCAATCCGAACAACCCGACCGGCGCAGTCTATTCGCGGGACATGCTCGAGCAGCTAGCGCAGGTAGCCCGTGAGCACAACCTGATCCTTTTCGCCGACGAGATTTACGACAAGATTCTATACGACGGCGTCGAGCATGAATCTTTGGCTGCGGTGGCCCCTGACGTGTTCTGCCTGACCTTCAACGGATTGTCCAAATCCTATCGGATCGCCGGCTTTCGCTCCGGCTGGATGATCATCAGCGGGCCGAAACACAACGCTCAGAGCTACATCGAAGGGATCGACATTCTCGCCTCCATGCGCCTGTGTGCCAACGTTCCGGCGCAGCATGCTATCCAGACCGCGCTTGGCGGCTATCAGAGCATCAATGATTTGATTCTGCCTGGCGGACGACTGCTTGAGCAGCGTGACGCGGCGTGGGAGCTGCTTAATGATATTCCGGGCGTCAGTTGTACCAAACCCAAGGGTGCGCTCTATCTGTTTCCCAAGCTTGATCCCAAGGTCTATCCGATACACAACGATGAGAAGATGGTTCTGGATCTGCTGCTCAAGGAAAAGATTCTGGTCGTTCAGGGCACCGCCTTCAACTGGCCATGGCCGGATCACTTCCGTATTGTCTCCCTGCCACGCAAGGATGATCTGGAAGTGGCGATCGGCCGGATAGGCAGCTTCCTGAAAACTTACCGGCAGTAATCGCGAGGGATACAGCGACATGGCTGACCTGCACATTGACGATTTTTACCACGATGTGGCGGGTATTCTGCTGAGTCTGTATAACGGCTTTCCGAAGCCAACCATTCTGTTTGTCGAAGATCTGATCGGCCCCCAGGAGCCGGATGCGTTTGGCGTACCGGCGCCCCGGTCACAGGCCTGTTTCAGCGCCATGTTGTGGCTGGCGGAGGAAGGATTTCTGCGCTACAGCGATTCCATTCGCCAGGAAGGCCTGGATCAGTGCTGCCTTACTGAGCGGTCCTTTTTGATGCTGTCGACGCCGGTCGGAGACTGGCTTGACCGCTCTTTACCAGCCAGTGTCGCTCGCCAGCAGGCCACCCCCGCGCAGCAGTTGCGCGATGCGCTCGCCAGTCGCTCTTCGACTCGGCTAGCGGAGGTTATCCAGTGCTGCTTCGAGCGCGCTGCACCGCGGTTTTGAGCGTAATGATTTGAAATAGACTGCCGATTGAAAGCCAGACGGAATCACCCAATATACCCACCTGCAACACAGGGATATGCAGGCTGCGGGAAGCAGCCCTCAACGCCCTCTTATCATTCTTGAACGGAGCTTTACCTACATGATGCGCATCTTGCTGTTTCTGGCAACCAACCTTGCCATTGTTCTAGTCGCCAGCATCACCCTGAGTTTGCTCGGGGTGGGCAATATTCATGACGGCCAGGGCGGCATGAACCTGCAGGCGCTGTTGATCTTCTGTGCCGTGATAGGTTTCGCCGGTTCTTTTGTTTCTCTGTTTCTTTCCAAGTGGCTGGCCAAACGCGGCACCCGGACCCGGGTAATTACCCAGCCACAGACCCGCCAGGAACAATGGCTGGTAGACACCGTAGCGGAGCTAGCGCAAAAAGCTGGTATCGGAATGCCTGAAGTCGGCATTTTTCCCTCCCGCGCGCCCAACGCCTTTGCCACCGGCTGGAACAAGAACAACGCTCTGGTTGCGGTCTCGGACGGCATGTTGCAGCGCTTCAGCCCGAATGAAGTAAAGGCCGTCATGGCTCATGAAGTCGGCCACGTAGCCAATGGAGACATGGTGACTCTGACCCTGATTCAGGGGGTGGTGAACACCTTTGTCATGTTCTTCGCGCGAATCATCGGTAACTTCGTTGATCGCGCCGTTTTCAGGAACGAGGGCAGCGGACCCGGCATCGGTTATTTCATCGCCACTATCTTTGCCGAAATTGTGCTGGGTATTCTGGCCAGTACCATTGTCATGTGGTTCTCCAGGCAGCGGGAATTCCGGGCAGATGCCGCCAGCGCGCAGCTGGTTGGCAGCGGCAGCATGATCGCCGCACTGGAGCGCCTGCGCGTAGAGCAAGGCATACCGGTAGAAATGCCCGGTGAGATGACCGCGTTCGGCATCAACGGCACGTTGAAGAACGGCTTGGCGGGCTTACTGATGAGCCACCCTCCGCTTGAGCAGCGCATCGCCGCACTCAGAGCGGGCAACTACCGATAACAGGGTAGCAACCGGAACTAGAAAGGCGGCCTCTTGAGCCGCCTTTTTTATTCCCGCTCGGCCTTCCAACTGACCGGATACAGCATCTCCTCCTGATACCCGCTGAGCACTCTGCGCAGACCTGTCAGTGCCTGATCCAGGGCGACATCCCCCGTATCCACCAGGAACGGCCTGCCCTCCAGCGTCCTGAGCTTGGTCTTGGTCGCTACGACCAGCAGATTGTCCAGGCCCACTGCCCTGATAACTCGCGGCGACAGCTGCTGATTGCCACGTCCCAGAATGTGTCCCTGCCCACCGATTGCGGTGACCAATATTCGCCAGCTCTCGCCCTTCTCTATCAGTTCCCAGAGTTGTCGCTCGGTTGCATCTCGCAGCAGCAGCTCTCCATTGCGGATCACGTCCACACCCAGCAACGTACCTTCGATCCCCATGGCTTCAAGTAAACCGAGATTGGTTGAGCCAGGGCCGAGAATCCAACCGGTGTCCTGCTGTTCCTGAAGCCATGCGGCGATGTCGTCGAGTACCAGGGTCTCCATTTCGCGACCGCCCTGCTTGACCTGCTGCACGAACCGCCCCTCCTCCGGGATCGAAAGCTCGCCATACAGGCGCGTGCGCACCTTGCCCTGGCGGAAGGCGTCCTCGTCGATATCGCGCACCTCCGCTTCACCGAGGCGTACCAGCTCGCCCTGCACCAACAGCGCCACCAGCTCGCCCGCCGCGCGCGGGTTTACCGCGTAGACGCCGGAATGGATCTTTACCCCAGCTGGTATCCCAAGCATTAATTGTCCTGGCCGCGCGCTGTCACAGACATCCCGCGCGGTCCCATCGCCGCCGGCGAACAGCAGCAGGTCCACGCCTCGCTCTTGCAACAAAATGGCCATGCGCCGGCTGTCCTCTGCGGTGGTGCCCGCATCGCTCAGGGCGCCGATGACCTCGTGCTCGAACTGCATGTCCGCCAACAGGTCGGAGCCCATGACGCCGGGCGCGGTGAATATCTGCAATCGATCCTTTAGCGGTTCCAAGACCGCCAGCGTCTGGCGAACCCGCTCCTGAGCCCGTGGCTCTACGCCCATTGCCAGCGCCTGCTCTGCCACGCCGTCGGTTCCCTTCAGCGCTGCCTGGCCACCGAGGCCCGCGAGGGGGTTGATAATCAATCCGAGTCTAAAAAAATGCTTCATAAGGATATTTCGGCCTATATGGCTGTCACAAAACTATCACCCACGTGCCCTATCCTGCGTCACAGGGTCAGCCGTAACAGAGTGTCTACCCGACATGAGACTTCAAAATGGAGAACGACATGAGTCTACACACCCTGAAAACACAGCGCGCCAGTACTCAGACCATCAACCCGGAAACCCGTGACGCCGTTGGATACCTGATTGACGAGCATGGCCGAGAAATCGCCATTACCGAGCAGATGATTCAGCTTGCCTGTGCCAAGCTGGAGCAGCACTGGATGCCCGCTTCGGCTGCTCCGCAGGCCGCTAGAGCCTGAATCCAGCTGCACAGAGGAGCCGGCGAGCCGGCTCCTGTGATTCATCGACCTCCACTCTCAGCGATGAACATTCGCGACGTAGCGGATAGTGCTTGCGCAGGGAATCGAATCCTGCCCGGCGCGCCTGATCATCTAACGCGTCAGCCAGCATAGCCCGGAAGCGGGCATCATCGTCCCTGACGTCATAGACGCAGCGCAGCGCCTTGGCGAGCAACCACCGCTCTGGTGTAGGGGTACTCAGCTTCAGTTGGCCCGTCCCTGCAGCAGGGAGCAGGTTGTCCAGACTCAAGGCTACCGGTACGTTCAGAAACTGACAGAAAGCCTGATAGATCTGCGCCGTTCCGCGGAGTTTTCCATCGAGACTGTACCCGGCAACATGGGGGGTGGCGATCCCGCATCGAGCGGCTAGCAGGCTGCTTACGCTGGGCTCCTGTTCCCATACGTCCAGCGCTATCAGCAAATCCTGCCGTGCGCCTAGAAGATCACACAGCGCCTGATTGTCGACCACCGGGCCGCGACTACTGTTGATTAGCCAGGCGCCCGCTTTCAGCGACCCCAGCCGCCCCGAGTTCAACAAATGCCAGGTGGGGTGTGCTCCTGAGCGGGTAAGCGGTACGTGGCAAGTGATCACATCGGCCAGAGCGATCAAGGTCTCCAGATCGACAAACCCAGCCTCTCCGCGCTCTGCTCGCAGCGGATCACAAAGCAGGGTTCGCACGCCAAGATTTCCCAGCGTGTCGGCCAGCCGCGAGCCCACCTCGCCTACCCCAAGGATCCCCACCACCTTGTCCTGCCAGTCCTGGCCGCTGCGTTCGGCGAAGGTGAGCAGGCAACTGAGCACATACTCAACGACCCCGCGCGCGTTGCAACCCGGCGCGCTGGCGACTTGAATACCGGCCTTTTCCAGCCCCGGCAGATCAAGGTGGTCAGTCCCTATGGTGCAGGTTCCGACAAACCTTACCGTGGTGTTCTCCAGCATCTGCGCGGTGACCTGGGTGACCGACCGCACCAGCAACACATCCGCCCCATCAAGCACCGCGCGGGAAATGGATCGCCCCGGCAGCCTCGTCAGCGAGCCAAAGCCGGCGAAGAAGGCCTCGAGCAGTGGTATGTTTTCGTCCGCGACAATGTGCATGGGATAAGTCCGCAGAAAGGGTTTCCATTGTCAGCCGCCCGTTTATCCCTGTCCACCCGCGCAGGTACGCGGGAAGCCAGGCCGCTCAGATTCGGTCAGCAGTGAATGTCTTGGGTGCCAGTTGATGGCCTGGACGATAGAAATCCAGCAAAGCCTGGATAAAGGCCGCGGGTCGTTCAGCCACGCCCTCGCTCAGATAGGCTTGGACCTGCTGGGCCACCCGCTCCTTGAAGGGCGCCGCATCGGTGTGCTCACCACTGAGATTGTCCAGACTTATCCTGAACGGATGCCCGGCCGCTTCACAGAACATCCACTCCAGTGCCTGGGGCTTCACCTCGACCTGCTCGAATTGCGCTTGCTGTCCCGCCGTTCTGCCATCCGGCGCGTACCAATAGCCAAAATCGGCCAGCAGCCTTCGCTGCGCGCCCGCCACGCACCAGTGGGCTACTTCATGCAGGGCGCTGCGATAGTAATCATGGGCAAAAACGATGCGGCTACGCGGGGCACCTGTGCCTGCTGGGACATATTCGGGTTCGACCCCGCCGGCAACCAGCTCGGTGTTGTAGCGGGCGGCAAAGGTGGCGGCGAACAGGCGGATCAGATCCTGGCAATCGTAGGTCATGACTGGTAGACAATATCGGGCAAGTTGTTAGGATGGGGCGCTTTTCTTCAGACCATAGCCATGACAGTCATCCGAACCTTTACCCGCTGGCGGCGCAGTGTAACAGAACTGCGCAGCCTGATATGGCTAGCCCTGCCGATCATCGCGGCGCAGATGTCGCATACCCTGCTCGGGTTCGTCGATACCGCCATGGCGGGCCGAGTCAGCGCCGAAGACCTGGCCGCCGTAGCGCTGGGCAATGCTTTCTGGGTGCCGACATTCCTGTTCCTGACCGGCGTTCTGATGATTATCACCTCAAAGGTCGCTGCCAGTAGTGGTGCAGGGCATCTGGACGAGACCGGGGCGTTGGTCCGACAGGGCGCCTGGCTGGGGCTGGGCGTGGGTTTGGCCTGCGCCGCATTTCTTTTTTCGGTAGAGCCCATCCTGCACTGGATGGACGTGCAACCCGAACTGATTCCGCTCACCATGGGTTATCTCAAGGCCACCGCTGTTGGTTTTCCGGCGGTAGCCGTTTATCAGGCGTTGCGCGGCCTGAGCGATGGTCTGTCGCGCACCAAACCAACCATGCTGATCGGCTTTGCCGCCCTGGCCCTGAACGTGCCGGCGAATTACATACTGGTATATGGCAAATTCGGCATGCCCGCGCTAGGAGCAATCGGCTGCGGCGTCGCCACCGCCTTTGTCATGTACTTCATGCTGGGCTGCATGGTGATCTACCTCAAGCGCGCGAGCCTGTTCAAGCCGTGCCGGCTGTTCGAGCGCTTCGACTGGCCACACTGGCCCACCCAGCGCCACCTGCTGGGCCTCGGACTGCCGATTGGTGTAGCGCTATTCGCTGAAACCAGCATGTTCTGCGTCATCGCCCTGTTGATCGGAGGGCTGGGTGCGGTGGTCGTGGCCAGCCATCAGGTAGCGCTGAATTTCTCTTCGCTGACCTTCATGGTGCCCTTTAGTCTCGGGCTGGCCATTACCGTCAGGGTGGGTCACAACCTGGGCCTAAACGGCGCCCGGGCCGGCCTGTTCGCCGCCAAGGCCGGCATTCTTGTAGCGCTGGGCTATGCGATTTTTGCCGCCGCGTTCATGTTCGGGCTGGCGGACTGGATTCCGCTTCTGTACACCAACGACCCTGAGATCATTGCCCTGGCCGCCAGTCTGTTCGTCTATGCTGCGCTGTATCAATTTTCAGATGCGGTGCAGGTGGCTTGCGCCGGAGCATTGCGCGGCTATCAGGACACGCGCCTGCCGATGGTCTTTACTCTGATCTCGTATTGGGCGATAGGCCTGCCGAGCGGCTACGTGCTCGGCCTGACCGATCTGCTCGGGCCGGCGCGCGGCCCGGCCGGTTTCTGGCAAGGGTTGATCATCGGCCTGACCGCCGCCGCCGTGTTCCTCTCACTGCGCCTGGCTATCGTCGGCACCCGACGCAAACGCCAGCAGCCACGTGTTCTCAAGCGCGCTGCCCAGTGACATGTCCGGTTACCACCGACCACGTCCAAGGTAACGACAGCGTGCCATACTCAGCCAGAACGCGTTATGGAGAGGGTTGATGTGGCGTCTGGTTGGCATTCTCGGAGTGGTGCTCGGCTTGCTGGGGTGCGAACGCGCACCGGAAGCCAGCCGGCAGATGGACAACTACCTTGATCGGCTGGGCCGGGTGCTGGACCAGCCCTTTCAAACCTGGAACCCCGACCAACTGAGCCTGTACCGAATGCCGGAACGGCGTCAACGCCTGCTCGATGTGCCAGAAATTCGCCTGAGCCTCTTTGATCTGCTCGTCGAGTCGCGACGCTGCCCCACCCTTCAGCAACTGGTCAGCGAGCGTAACAGCAGCCTGGGCAAGTTGATGCCGGCCAGCCATATACTGGGGTTTGAGGGCGAATTGCTCCGCTCCATCGATGCCTGCCTGCTGGTGATTGACGACGACCCAGGCCGGGCGACACTGGAAGAGCAACTGCGGGAAATTTCACGGATGAAACGGGACAATCTGCAGGCCACATTCTGGAATGCCTTGAACGGCAGTCCCGAATTCGAGCAATTCCTGCGATTTTCCAGCCAACCCTTGCCGGTCTCCGACGCGACGCTGACCGACCATCAGGCGATACAGGCGCTGACCAGTCTGAGCGTTATCGGGCACGCTCTTCCTGAAACCCTACCGCCTGATCGATCGTCTCTGGCTCCCCTCTTCCTTGCCTTGCAGCGTAGTGATCGCAGCGGCCAGTTGATCCATAATTTAGCTCGCCTGACCTACACGCTGGACCAGGCAACCGCCATGCTCAGAGCCCGCCCGCCTGATTTTCTATGTCCGCTGGGCACCGTCACGCCAAAATCCCGCATCCTGCTCACCGTCTTCAATACATTCTATGCGGGTGAAGTACAGCCGCTGATGGCCCAGACGCAACGCCTTGGCCTGCCCTGGCAGCAGGCGCTGGACAATCTCGTCCTGGTCCAAGGCATCCCGCCGGTAGCCCAGAATTACCTTAAGCGGCTGATAGGCGAAGCCGGGTTGTGGCCGCGCTACCAACGCAGTACGCAGAAACACACCGAGGCATGGCAAGACGTTCTGGGTGCCTGCAAACTCATGCCGGGACAATCGGGATGGCATGATATCCGCACAGGCGTATGACCCATGCCGCTCAAGTTTTCCTGATCAGATACCGATAAACATCATCATGCACAGTCTGTTCAACCAGCTCATGTCCAAGGAAACTGCAAAACCTCGGAATATCGCGTTGCGTTGACGGATCGGTTGCCAGCACTTCCAGCAGCGCACCAGCTGCCAGATCGCGCACGGCATTGTGCAACATCATCACCGGCTCTGGGCACAAGAGACCTTTGGTATCCAGCTGAACAGTGGTTGGATCGGGCATGGCGACGGTATCCGGCAAATAAGCGCCGATTATCCGGGAATTATCCGGCTCTTGCCAGCGAGCCGGCCACCGCCGACACTATGCGTGTTGGGTTAAAAATACGACTAAGGAATATCCATGATCAAGGTGTTGATAGAGCGTGTTATAGCAGAAGGCCTGGAACAACCTTATGAAGCCGCAGCGCGCAAAGTCATTCAGCAGGCCATTCAGTCACCGGGGTTTATCTCGGGGGAATCGTTCAGGGACCTGGAGCGCCCCAATCACAGAATCGTCACGGTTACCTGGCAGAACCGTCATTCCTGGGAGCGGTGGGAACACTCGCAGGCACGCATAGACAGCATCAGCACCTTTGCGCCGATGCTGATGGAAGAAGAAAAAATCACGCTTCTCGAACCGCTATAGCGACTAGCGGCTGCGGCTGACTGGCGCTCGCGGCGCCAGTTGGTCAAGCACCTCAGACTGCCGACTGGACCTTGTAGCTGCCGGCCTGCAGAACCCGAACGTGGCAAGTCACCTCTTCCCGGTCCGAATAGAGTTGCTTGCAGGCGATGGTCGCTCTGATGCCCGCCTCATCCAGCGCAGACTGCACGTGATCTATGCATTGCTGGACTTCGTAGTAGCGCCGCTTCATCGGCAACTTGAAATTGATAATCGCCTCCCGACACCAACCTCTGGCAATCCAGCGCGCCAGCAAGGCACTGCTGCGTGCAGGCTTGTCGACGATATCGCAGACCATCCATTGCACCGGCACCTTTGGCTTGAACATATAGCCATCGGCCTCGATGTGTTCTACCTGACCACTATCCATCAGCCGCCTGTCCATCGGTCCGTTGTCCACCGCAATGACCTTCATGTGACGGTTGACCATCTGCCAGGTCCAGCCACCCGGCGCAGCGCCCAGATCTACGGCCTGCATGCCCGGTGACAGGCGACTGTCCCACTCGTCCCGCGGGATGAAATGGTGCCAGGCCTCCTCCAGTTTCAGGGTCGAACGGCTGGGTGCCTCGCGGGGTACCTTGAGACGCGGTATACCCATCGGCCAGGGCGCCGAATTGTTGGCCCAGGACCAGCCGACAAAGATCCGCTGACCGCTCTCGAAACACAGGTGCAGGCGGGGTGCGTCGGTTTTGGTCGGCCGGATAAAGCGGGTCTTCAGCAGCGCGCTTTCCAGGGGCTTGCTGAGCTTTTTGGTCAGCGCGGCCATCGCCTTGCCGTCATTGGTGTCGGCTGTTTCCAGCCACAGGCACGACGCCAGCGGACCCTGGGCGCAGGCGGTGATGATCGGGGTGATCCGGTCTTCTGCGGACACATCCAGCCAGCTTCCGAGGGCCCACTGGCGGACGAAAACAAGCTTGTGGAAGCTCAGTTTGCGCATAAGCGTCGCTGCTTCGCCCTCCTCCGGACAGACGAAACGCACCAACGCCGTTCCCTCACGGGTGACGGCGTAGCCGGCAATGCCCTTGGCGGCAGACAATTCCTGCATTTCGGCAGCGGCCTCGCCCTCGAATCCCGGACGACAGTGCAACAACAATTCCTGCATGGAAAACCCCAGATAAGTAACCGGCCGCTACTTTACAGGCTGCACCGGGACTGGAGAAGCAAATGCGCATCCGAAGCGACGATCAGGCCAGCTCGGCTCGCAGCTGTTGCGCCGCGTTGACCATCGACTGCAATGCCGCCCGGGTCTCCCGCCAGCCCCGGGTTTTCAAGCCGCAGTCCGGATTGACCCACAGCCGCTCTGGCGCAATTACCCGGGCTGCCTTGCGCAACAGGCGCACCATCTCGTTCACCTCGGGCACCCGCGGTGAGTGAATGTCATAGACCCCCGGCCCAATGGCGTTGGGATAGGCGAACCCGGCAAAGGCATCAAGCAATTCCATGTCGGACCGTGACGTTTCTATGGTGATGACGTCCGCATCCATCGCCGCAATCGAATCGAGGATATGGTTGAACTCGCTGTAGCACATGTGGGTGTGTATCTGCGTCACATCCCTTACCCCCGATGCACTTAGACGAAAGGCCTCCGAGGCCCAGCCCAGGTAATGGGCATGCTCGACCTGACGCAGCGGCAACCCTTCCCGGTAGGCTGGTTCATCAATCTGGATAACCTGAATTCCAGCCGACTCCAGATCCTTGACTTCATCGCGGATCGCCAGCGCCAGCTGTCTGGCGCTGACTTCACGCGTTACGTCTTCGCGCGGGAACGACCACATCAACATGGTCACCGGACCAGTCAGCATGCCCTTCATCGGCTTGCTGGTCAGACTCTGGGCAAAGCGTGTCCACTGCACCGTCATCGGACGGGGGCGGCTGATATCGCCGACTATGATTGGAGGCTTCACGCAGCGCGAACCATAGCTTTGCACCCAGCCGAATCGACTGAAGGCGTATCCGTTGAGCTGTTCGCCGAAGTACTCGACCATGTCGTTACGCTCGGCTTCGCCATGCACCAGCACGTCCAGCCCCAGCTGTTCCTGCTCGGTAACGACGCGGGCGATCTCGGCCTGCATGGCAGCCACATACTCGGCCTCTGCCAAGCGGCCCTGCTTGAAAGCCTGGCGACTGGCGCGGATGTCCGGCGTCTGGGGGAAAGAGCCTATAGTGGTGGTCGGTAGTGCCGGCAGGCCGAGCACCGCCTGCTGAGCCTGAGCGCGCACGGCATAGACGGAACTGCGGCAGCTATCTTCGGGCTCGATTACGGCCAGGCGCGCCGACACCGCCGGATCGTGGATCCGCGGCGACGCCTGCCGGGCGCGCTGACTGGCCTCGGATTGAGCAAGAGCAGTGCTGATCAGGCGATCTTCCGGGCTGTTCAGCGCCCGGCTCAAGATGTTGACTTCAGCTACTTTCTGGGTAGCAAAGGCCAGCCAACCGAGCAACTCGTCATCCAGCTGATCTTCCCGGTCCAGATCGGCCGGTGAATGCAGCAGCGAGCAGCTCGGCGCCACCCACAAGTGCTCACCCCAGCGGTTTTTTGCCTGCTGCAACAGGTCCAGAGCCTGGGTCAGGTCGCAGCGCCAGACGTTTCGGCCGTTTACCACGCCCAGCGACAACACCTTGTAGGGTGGCAAACGGTCCAGCACCGCCGGCAACTGTTGCGGCGCCCGCACCAGATCCACATGTAGCCCATCCACTGGAAGCCCGCACGCCAGTCCGAGGTTGTCGTCCAGAGCGCCGAAATAGGTCGTCAGCAGTTTTTTCAGCGGGGCGCGCTGCAATTGATTGAAGGCACTCTCGTAGGCCGCCTTCCAATCGGCTGGCAAATCAAGAACCAGCGCAGGCTCGTCGATCTGCACCCACTCGACGCCCTTCTCCGCCAGCCGGTTGAATATCTCGCAATACACCGGCAACAGTCGATCCAGAAGGGTCAATCGGTCAAACGCCTCGCCCTTGGTCTTGCCCAGCCACAGGTAGGTAAGCGGGCCCAGCACTACTGGTTTGATGCTGTGCCCCAGGGCGATAGCTTCGTCGACCTCCTCGAACAGCTGGGCCCACTGCAATGAGAAGGTCTGGTCGATGGTGAATTCCGGGACGATGTAGTGATAATTGGTATCGAACCATTTGGTCATCTCGCAGGCGAAAGTTTCGTTCCCCTTGTTTGCCACGCCGCGCGCCATATGGAACAGCGTATCCAGGTCGGGCTGGCCGCCGTCAGCAAAACGTGGCGGGACGGCCCCGACCATCAGGCTGTGGGTCAGCACCTGATCGTACCAGGCGAAATCGCCTACCGGCAGCAGGTCCAACCCTGCTTGCGCCTGGACTCGCCAATGCTCCGCGCGCAGCTCTCGCCCGGTGTGCTGTAGGCCGGCCATATCAAGCTGGCCCGCCCAATAGGCTTCCAGCGCTTTTTTCAGCTCGCGGTCGCGGCCGATTCGGGGAAATCCAAGAGTGTGGGCCAGTGCCATGTCAGTCTCCATGCGATTGTCGTGTTGAGAGCCGCCATGGTCTGGCCAATCCACTCCTGAATCAAACTCATCCTATTAATGTTAAACTGCGATTTCATTCATGTTGAGGAAAACGGCATGCTGGAGTTTCGTCACCTGCGCACGCTGATTACGCTCCGGGAAGCGGAAAGCCTGGTTGAAGCCGCCGAACGGCTGCATCTGACCCAATCTGCACTGTCCCACCAGCTCAAGGACCTGGAGGAGCGCCTGGGAATGCCGCTTTTCGCCCGCAAAAGCAAGCCCGTGCGCTTTACCAGTGCCGGGCTTCGCCTGCTACGTCTGGCCGACAGCGTGTTGCCGCAGATACGCCAAGCCGAGCGGGATCTGCAACGGCTAGCGGGCGGACAAGCCGGACGCCTGCATATGGCTATCGAGTGCCACAGCTGCTTTCAATGGCTCATGCCGACCATCGACCAGTTCCGCAATGCCTGGCCAGAGGTGGAGGTAGATTTTGCCTCCGGCTTCTTCTTTGCGCCGCTACCCGCGCTGGCAAGGGGCGATCTGGATCTGGTGGTAACCTCCGATCCGCAGGAGATTTCCGGCATCAGTTACGTACCCCTGTTTACCTACGAGGCGCAGCTAGCGGTCAGCAATCAGCATCCCCTGGTGAACAAGTCGTTCATCGAACCGGCCGATATCGAGGGCGAGACACTGATCTGTTATCCGGTCGACCGCGACCGCCTGGATATCTTCAAGCAGTTCCTCGACCCGGCGGGCATAGAGCCGCTGGCGGTTCGCAATGCCGAACTGACCGTCATGATGATGCAACTGGTGGCATCGGGCAGAGGGGTTTGCTGCCTGCCCAACTGGGCCATGGCCGAGTACCTGCAGCGCGGCTACGTGAGCGCCAGACCACTGGGACCAGAGGGGCTTTTCGGCACTCTCTACGCGGCAGTACGCGAAGACATGCTCGAGGTGTCCTACATGCAGGATTTTCTCTTGACCGCCAAGGACACCTCCTTCGCCACCCTGGAAGGCGTGAGCGCCAAGATCAGCAAATGACAGGCTTTGCGCCGGCTCGCCTGTTTCACCCAAACAGGCGAGTTCAAATTTTCCGCAGCAGGAATACATTACATTCGTCCTGAGCACTGCATTGGGTGGCGTGAAAGCCATAGTGCTCGGTAACCCTGGATAAAAATAACATCACAAGGTAACCACGAATGAACGCACCTGTTTTCAAACTGACCGGTCTTGCACTTGGCCTTATGCTTTCCGCTGGCGCAATGGCCACTAACCCCGCTCCCACGCCCGATCCGACTCCGGATCCAGGAACTGGCTCCGGATTCCCTGCGGTATCCGACTTCAGCCGCGCTGGCTCCTTCTCCGTCACCAGCGGTAACGAAGGCCCTAGCTGCACCATTTACCGGCCACGCACGCTAGGCGAAAGCGGCCGTCGTCATCCGATCATCATCTGGGGCAACGGTACCGGCGCATCGCCAGGCACCTACAGCGGTTTGCTGGAACATTGGGCCAGCCAGGGCTTTGTCGTAGCGGCCGCTCGTACTTCAAACGCGGGCTCCGGCACCCAGATGATCGACTGTCTCGACTACCTGGTACAGCAAAATGGCCGCAGCTCCGGCACCTACGCTGGCAAGCTTAATGTCAACCGCGTCGGCGCCGCCGGTCACTCACAGGGCGGCGGCGGGACCATCATGGCCGGCCAGGATGACAGAATTACCGTAACCGCTCCCTTCCAGCCCTACACCATCGGCCTGGGTCATCGTTCTTCCTCACAAAGCAACCAGAACGGTGCGATGTTTCTGATGACGGGTGGCAATGACACCATCGCAGCTCCCTCCTCCAACGCCGCGCCCGTATTCAACCGCGCCAATGTGCCGGTGTTCTGGGGTGAGCTGGAATCAGCCGGCCATTTCGAGCCGGTTGGCAACGCTGGCGGCTATCGTGGACCATCAACAGCCTGGTTCCGCTATCACCTGATGGATGACCAGAACGCCCAGGGCGTGTTCTACGGCAGCAGTTGCACCCTATGCACTGATCGTAACTGGACAGTGCGCAAGAAAGGCCTCTGATCAACCTGACAAATCCGTTTTGTGCACTTTACCGGCTGCCCAGGCAGTCGGTTTTTTTTGCTCCTGCCCCATTGATGTAAAAAACATCGCTATCTGTCACAAACAATAACTTTGTCTCTTTTTTCACCCGAATAGGCGAGTGTCTCTGGCGCGACACGGCGTTATGGTATTTTTGCAATGAGCACTGAGCCGTAATCAGGTGCCATTTCGCTCAAATGATGAATCCGTCACAACAATGTCAACAAGAGAGATCACCATGAAAGCACAACTGTTCAAGCTGACCGGTCTTGGCATCGGCCTTATGCTGTCCGCCAGCGCCCTGGCCATCAACCCTACTCCTGATCCCGGTCCTGGAACTGGCGATGGAGGTTTTCCATCCGTCTCGGACTTCAGCGCTTCTGGTCCATTTGCCACCACTGCCGGCAACGAAGGCCCCAACTGCCGCGTATACCGTCCACGTACCTTGGGTGAAAGCGGCCGCCAGCATCCGATCATCATCTGGGGTAACGGCACCGGCTCCAGCCCGAGCACCTACGCCGATCTGCTTGAGCATTGGGCCAGCCATGGCTTTGTGGTCGCCGCCGCGCGCACGTCCAATGCCGGTACCGGCCGCGACATGATCGGCTGCCTCGATTACCTGGTGCAGCAGAACGGGCGCAGCACGGGTACCTATTCTGGCAATCTGAACGTCAACCGGATCGCCACATCGGGCCATTCCCAAGGCGGTGGCGGCAGCATCATGGCTGGACAGGATAGCCGAGTCACGGTCACCGCTCCGTTCCAGCCTTACACTATTGGCCTGGGCCACAGCTCCTCTTCCCAAAGCAACCAGAACGGCCCAATGTTTCTGATGACCGGCGGCTCGGATGTCATTGCCGGCCCCACGCTGAACGCCCTTCCCGTATACAACCGTGCAAACGTTCCGGTTTTCTGGGGTGAGCGCACTACCGCCAGCCATTTTGAGCCGGTCGGTGATGGCGGAGATTATCGCGGTCCTTCCACCGCCTGGTTCCGCTATCACTTGATGGACGACCAGAACGCCGAAAGCACTTTCTACGGTAGCAACTGCGAGCTGTGCACCAGCTTCCGCTGGGATGTGCGCCGCAAGGGCATCAATTAATACTGCTGCAAGATAAGTACCTAAGGCCGGTCACTGTATAGTGACCGGCTTTTTTGTCTCTTTAGAAACGTTGCGATATCGAAAAAGTATCATTTTGCTACATTTATTGATATTGACTCGCCTTTAACCTGTATGTGCGAGTGTATCCATTTGTGTCAAACGTTACCTTGGTTTTGCTACGAGCGCTGCTGTTGGCCCTGCCCAGCTTAGCCTGGCCGGAATAACCATTGAGCTCAGTGATCTATCCGAAAACAACACCAAGGTAAAGAGAGACAATAATGATGAACTCCCCTGTTTTGAAATTTAGCACCTTGACCCTCGGTCTGATGTTGTCAGCGGCCGCGTTTGCCACCAACCCCACACCCGGTGAAGAACCTGTCGAGTCAGGCTTTCCCGCGGTCGCCGACTTCAGCGCAGACGGCCCCTTTGCCACCACCGCAGGCAATGAGGGTCCGGACTGCCGCGTTTATCGTCCACGTACACTTGGCGAAGATGGACTGCAGCATCCCATCATCATCTGGGGCAACGGCACCGGTGGCACGCCAACCACCTATAGCGGCCTGCTCGAGCACTGGGCCAGCCACGGTTTCGTGGTAGCAGCGGCCAGAACCTCCAATGCAGGCAGCGGCGAAGAGATGATCGACTGCCTGGATTATCTGGTTGAACAGAACGGCCGCAGCAGCGGAACCTATGCCGGCAATCTGAACGTAAACCGTGTCGGCTCGTCGGGTCACTCCCAGGGTGGCGGCGGTTCGATCATGGCCGGCCAGGATAGCCGCATCACAGCTACCGCACCCTTCCAGCCATACATCCTCGGCCTGGGCCACGACACCGATTCCCAGGATAACCAGAATGGTCCCATGTTCCTGATGACCGGCAGCAGCGATACCCTCGCGGGCTCAGCCCTGAACGGTGCGCCCACCTTCCGCCGTGCCAACGTGCCGGTGTTCTGGGGTGAACTGCAAGGTGCTGGGCACTTTGAGCCAGTAGGCGATGCGGGTGATTTCCGCGGCCCATCCACTGCCTGGTATCGCTATCACCTGATGGGTGACCAGAACGCGGTAAGTGTGTTCGTAGGCAGCAACTGCGAGCTATGTACCTCGCGTGACTGGGAAGTACAAACCAAGGGGATCAACTAAGGCGCGGGCAAAGCAACCGCTTTTCCTCTTGTGGCCGGCTATTTTCGAATAGCCGGCTTTTTTATTTGCTCCCATTCAGCTGCCCCATTGGCACAGTTGCGGGTTGTGATAGGCAGCCGGTCATCCATACTTGTGCACTTACAAAACGGTGATAAACAGACACCGCTATTTTACAAGGAGCCGTTATGTCCGCAGAAACTATGAAAGTCGCCCTGGTGACGGGGGCTGGAACAGGGATCGGCCGTGCCAGCGCGGTGGCATTGGTCAAGGCCGGCTACAAGGTTGTTCTGGCGGGCAGACGGGTTGCACTGCTGGAAGAAACCGCAGCCGCTGCTGGCGGCGATACCCTGACGATGGTCACCAATGTGGGCGACCCCGACTCGGTTCAGGCTCTGTTTGCCCGCATCACCGAAACCTATGGTCGCCTGGATGTGCTGTTCAACAATGCGGGCACTGGCGCACCGCCGTTGCCGCTGGAAGATCTGAGCTTCGAGCAGTGGAAGATGGTGGTGGATACCAACCTGACCGGCGCGTTTCTGTGTACCCAGCAGGCCTTCAGAATCATGAAAAGCCAGTCGCCGATGGGTGGACGCATTATCAACAATGGCTCGATCTCAGCCCATTCACCGCGCCCCAATTCCGCGCCCTATACTGCAACCAAGCACGCCATGACCGGGCTGACCAAATCGACGTCCCTTGATGGCCGCAAATACAACATTGCCTGCGGGCAGATCGATATCGGCAATGCCGCGACCGACATGGCCGCACCAATGCAGCGCGGAGTACCCCAGGCACACGGCCAGATCGCGATTGAAGCGGTGATGGATGTCGATCATGTAGCCCAGGCGGTGGTGCAAATGGCCAATCTGCCGCTGGAAACCAATATTCAGTTCATGACGATCATGGCGACCAGGATGCCTTTTATAGGCCGAGGCTGATCAACTGAACCAGCTCGGGCACAGAAAAGTCGATGTGCCGGCGCCGGTGTCGGCTGTGGTGGGTATCGCGTCGAAAGACTGGCAACACCGCAGCGATGTCGGTTGCAGTACGTGCCTTGACAACCACAGACTGACCCACCATCCATACTTTAAATGGATGGTCATCCCATGATTCATGCTTCAATAACGGGACACTTCTATTCTTGGTATCACTCTTGCTACTATAGGTGCCGACAATACACATCAGCTTCTATATAGGCATTTCACAATGAGCAACGCCCCCACTCCTCTAGCCATGGCCCTTTCGCAGCGCAAATCAGATGAGCGCGCGACACCTCTGAGCGCTTTCCGCATGGCCCGACGCTGGTGGCTTGAGGGTCGTCGTCTGAATCTGTCGCTACTGGCGGAAGAACTGGAAATAGGCCGCGCGACCCTGATGCGCTGGGTTGGCAACAAGGACCTGTTAATGGGCGAGATTCTCTGGTCGCTCTACAAAGCGGTGTATGACGAGGCGATAGAAAGGGCGCAGGCCGACCCGAAGCTTAAAGGGATCGACTTTCTGGAGCAGATTTATGACGACATCAATATTGCGCTGATCAAGGCAAAGCCAATGCACGACTTTTTGCATTCCGAGCCGCAGTGGGGCCTGCAATTATTGACTTCGAATATCTCGGGACTGCAGCGCCGGTTAGTGGATACCTGGACCAGTCTGTTCAATGAGGAAATTCAGGCGGGCCGGATCAATCCGGAAATGGACGCGGAGAGCCTGGCCTATTTCATAATCCGTATTGGTGAGGGCGCGGTGTATTGCGATCTTATCTGCGGCCGCACGCCGAATACCGAACCAGCCCGCCAGGCCTTCCGCCTGCTGGTCAATGGCCATAGCCGCTAGACGCGGCGCACCGGCCAGTCCAGCACGAATGCGGCACCGCCCAGGGTCTGCGACTGCTCCACGCGAGCACGGCCCTGGTGCCAGTAGATAATCCGTCGCACGATCGACAATCCCAGTCCATATCCGCCTGATGAACGGGTACGGCTATCGTCGAGACGCAGAAAGGGCGTGAAAATTCGTTCTCGGTAGGCTGGCGGAATGCCGGGGCCGTCGTCCTCCACCACCACCATGCAGCGGCCCTTCTCGACCCAGGTAGTGACCACCACTCGGCTGACCGCATGGCGCATGGCGTTGGTGACCAGATTGGTCAGCGCGCGTTGCAGGTAGCGCGCTTCAGCGTCTATCTCCCGGGCCTGGCCTAGCGAGCGATCATGGTGCTGGACCTGCAATGCGGGACCAAGCGGAGTCAGTTCCGCCACTACGTGGTCGACCAGCTCGGGAATATTGGTGGGTATCAGGGTCAGGGCTGGCGCGCCCTGCTCCAGCCTGGCGTAGGTCAGAATCTCATCGACCAGCTTGTCCAGCTCGCTCAAATCGCCGTCCATGCCGTCCATATAACGGCGACGGTCCGCCTCATTGGTCGTGGTTTCGACCATTTCCAGCCCGAAACGCAGGCGTGCCACGGGGGTGCGCAGTTCGTGTGAAACCGCGCCAATCATTTCTTGCTGAATACGCATCAGGCGTTGCAGATGGCTGGCCATCTCGTTGAAGGTTCTGGCTAACCGCCCTACCGAGTCATTGGTGATGGATTCGACCCGGGCATCCAGATTACCGCGGGTGATATGGCTGGCGGCGGCTTCAAGCGTCAACAGCCGCTGCTCCAACTGACGCACCAGCAGGTAGATCAAGAGTCCGGTCAAGGTCAGCACCAATACGCCGGTAATCAGCAGCATTTCAGGCGGATAGTCATTCATCTGATAGAGCGGACCAAGGCTGAGCACCCAGTTGCTGTCGGGAATTTTCATGTACAGCACCACGGAATCCCCATCCGGGCCGAGCGTCATCACCGTATCGCTTTCTTCGAGCCGGCGACGCTGATCGGCGTCCAGATCGGCCTCGCGGATCTGCGTGAGCTGCAATGGATAGCCGAAGCCCTTCTGGCCGCGTAATCGTTGCAAGCGCTTGGGCATATCGGTTTCGGGATGACGCACCAGTTCGTCAGCGATCAGATACAACGTGGCGCGGCCCAACTGCTCCGAAATCCGCTGAATAGAGGTGGTCAGCACTACCCCTTCCGGCAAATCCACCAATGCATAGATGCGTAGTTCGGGCATTTGCTCCGGCCTGACCAGCACCTGTCCGCGGATCAACCGGGCCCAGTAAGCGGACTCCAGCCCTAGCTCATCAAGTTTTCGAAGTTCCAGCGGAACCCCGATCAATCGGGTCCAGGCCGCCAGGGCACGTAACCGCTCGGCGTCATCCATCGGCGCCAGATTATCGGCCATCAAACGGAAGGTGCCGCTGGCAATACGCTCGCGATAATCCTCCGCCCGCACGTCGTTCAGTAGCCGAATACCCACCAGGGCCAGCAACGAGACGGTAATCAGGACCAGCAGCATGCCGCCGTAAATTCGAAAGAAGATCGAGTTCACTATTTGCCTTTCTCGGGCGCTACGAAGAGATAGCCCTTGCTGCGTACCGTCTTGATAATCCGCGGAAGCTCGGGATCGTCGCCTATTTTCGGACGGATACGAGAAATGCGCACGTCGATGGATCTGTCTTGCCCGTCATACTCGATGCCGCGCAGCGCGACAAAGGTTTCTTCACGGCTGAGGACGCGCCCGGCATTACTGGCCAGTAACCACAACAGATCGAATTCCGCGCCGGTGAGGTCGATCAAACTACCTTCCAGCCAGGCCTCTCGCCGGGCACTGTCGACGACCAGATTGTCGAACTCGAGGCGCTTGGGAGGCGTTGTCGGCAGATCCGCCTCGCCACGGCGGCGCAACAACGCCCGGATGCGAGCCAGTAGCACCTGCGGACGCACCGGCTTGTTGACGTAGTCGTTTCCTGCTCCATGCGGGTTGGTTGCAACATCAGAAGGGATATCACCCCAACAGGCACAGCCCAGACTGACCTGAATGGTAGCATTTGTAAGATTCGGCACAACAGGGGTGCTATCTTTCATAACAACACCGGCAGCCTGATCATCGGCGGTTTTGCCGCAGCGGACACCATTAACAGAAATACTCAACGTGCAGGATTCGGAAACTTTGACCTTGCAAAGTAATCCGCTGAGCGGCGGCTGATTGCCGTCCTCATACAACGCACCCATCTCAATAGTTACACCGCTGGAATGGTTCTGTGCACCAGGCGCACAGGGATGGGCTACTGGAGAGCCCCAACCGAGAACCACGCCGGTATTTTGATTAATGGTAATACCGTTGATCTTGTCGAGGAAGATACCAAAGC
>LAZR01000559.1_pt1 | contig 28126 bp, 25 predicted proteins | sample 329461 | NCBI WGS metagenome assembly LAZR01 (sample SAMN03002196, study PRJNA259156) | marine sediment metagenome | biome: sea floor; feature: Hydrothermal impacted sediments; material: marine sediment; isolation source: Loki non-amplified sample from Loki's castle hydrothermal vent sediment ...
ATTCTCAAGTATTCAAATTAATTCTTGGCGTTAATGAGGTGAAAGATAAAAAAGAGCGGGTAGAAAGATTTTACAAATGAATAGCGTTGAAAGACTTTATAATTCTTCATTCATTTATAAAATTACCCCAAAAATCTTTTTTCTAAACTTATTCAATTTATCTATTAAACTCTCCAGTTCATTTATTATATTAAACCTATAATCGCTTATTATACAAAAATATCAAAGGAAAAGGCAAACTTTTTAAATCTTAGAATGAAATTACCAATAAGTTATAACATCTTTTTTATCATGATCTATGACACTTGCTAAAAACCTTGGTTGGAGTTGGCAGTGGCCTTGGCGTGGGCGATAACGTCTCTTCATTGGATTTCATATTCTTAATACCTTAAATTTTAAGGCTCTCATAACTTGAAATTATACTTTAAATGTGCATTAATCTGTTGTTCTCCAATGTTTTAATGATACATAATTTAAATATTAAAACGATTAAATGTGATAAGAAAATGGTAGATTATTATAATGCAAGGATATTTTTAGAACCTAGTGAGATACCGAAGGAGTGGGTAAATATTTTACCTGATTTACCGTCACCAATAACACCTTTGGTTAATCCGATGGATGGAAAACCGGCCCCACCCGAAATGGCATTTGCGATCTTCCCTAAAGAATGTGTAATGCAAGAGGTTTCTCAAGAGCATACAATTCAAATCCCAAATGAAATAAGAGAGATTTTTGCAAAGACATATAGACCAACTCCACTTCATCGCGCTTTAGGGTTGGAAAGAGAATTAGGAATAGAAGGAGATAATATTAAAATTTTTTATAAGAATGAGTCTCTATCCCCAACAGGATCCCATAAACCTAATACTGCAATAGTTCAAGCCTATTATGCTAAAAAAGATGGGTTAGAAGGTTTAGTAACAGAAACTGGCGCTGGTCAATGGGGCTCTGGATTAGCTTATGGATGTAACATGTTCAATATAAAATGCACTGTATACATGGTAAGAGCTAGTTTCATACAAAAACCAGGAAGGAAAATATTAATGAGATCTTATGATGCAGAAGTTCATGCAAGCCCTTCAAAATTCACAGAATCAGGAAAAGCTTTTATAGAAAAAGATCCAAATCACCCAGGTAGTCTAGGGATTGCGATTTCCGAAGCTATAGAACATAGTTTAAGCAGTGATAAAATTAGATATTCATTAGGAAGTGTTGTTAATTTTGTTCTTTTACATCAAACCATAATTGGACAAGAAGCAAAGATTCAGCTAGAAAAAGTGGGTATTAAAAGTCCTGATGTAGTAATTGGTTGCATGGGGGGTGGATCAAATTTTGGTGGTTTAATGATTCCTTTTGCTAAAGATAAATTAGCAGGTATTAATTCAGAAGTTGAGATTATAGGCGTAGAACCGCGTGCCTGCCCAAGTGTGTGTAAAGGAGAATATCGTTGGGATTTTGGTGATACTTCTATGAAAGGTCCTATTGTAAAGATGCATACTTTAGGCCATACTTTTATTCCCAGCCCAATTCACGCTGGGGGATTAAGGTATCATGGAATTGCTCCCATTGTTTCAATTTTATACAACAATAAGTTAATATCAGCAACAATGCATCATCAGAATGAAGTTATTCAGGCCGGAATTCAATTTACAAAGACCGAAGGGATCCTCCCTGCACCTGAAACTGCCCATGCAATAAAAGAAGCCATCGATCAAGCCCTAAAAGCTAAAGAGAACAACGAAAAGAAAGTAATTCTCTTCAATTTTAGCGGTCATGGGTATTTTGACTTATTAGCTTACAAAGAATATATGACTGGTGATTTAGAAAATTACGAGTTACCCACTAAACACATAGAAAATGCATTAGCGTCAGAAGAAATGCCAAATATTGATGAAACTCAATTTTAACATCAATTTTTTTTTTTTTTACTGGAAAGTTTTAAAATTTAGGGATGTTTTAGATATTAAAAATTTAAGAGAATGTTAATTAGTGAATATCCTTTCACTCTTAATTGTTAGTTTTTTGTATGTATATGCTTTCCTTCTATTTTACACAACTTTTCTATCAAAGAAAAAGGGTAGAAAAGGAGCCTTTATCAATAATTTAGCAAACACAATTGTCTTTGTAACTTCAATTACTATTAATTTAATACTTATACACTGGATAAATCCTCTTCAACCTCAATTTCTTGCTTTTCCGTTTGATATTTTATTCTTAGGGTTTATAATCTTATACATTCCCCTTTTTATTATTTTGGTAATTAAAGAAATGAGAATGATAAAGGGGGGAAAACGACCTTTTGAAGAATATAAAACATTAAAATTGGATTTACCCCTAAAATATGACATTTACAGAAAAATAACACATTTTATCGTCATAGGGATCATCTTTTCATATTTTACTCTTGGGTTTTTAATTCAAAATTTTTTTATTTATCTCTTAGACCTTTTACCAAATTTCGTTATTATTATGTTTGATACAGGCGATAATATAATGAATTTCACTCAAAATCTTGTTGTTTTTCTAGTAGGGATCTCTCTAATTGGATTACTAACAGCAGATTTTAGTAGGATTTTAATACCCAAATATTTCCCTTTAAAGGGTATAAACCAGATATTAAAAGAAAAAGAGTTACATATGAGATTAGGACCTCATATTTCAATGAGTATTGGATGTTTTTCCATAATTCTTTTATTCGGATTAATCCAACCAATTGGTCCAATAGTAATCTGTACCTCAATGATTATGGGAGTTTTTGGGGACACAGCATCTAATTTAATAGGCAGAACCAAGGGAAAGAGAAAGATTCGTAATACTAATAAAACTTATGAAGGATTACTCGCAGGTATTATAGTAGCCTTGCTTTCAGGGTTCATTGTGTTATATATATTACAAGATTTTTACAAGCCTAAGAACTTTGGTTCATTCTTCATACCCATAATTGGAGCACTTCTTATTGGACTTATTGATTACTTGGATTTGGAAATTGATGATAATTTATCAAATAATTTCATATTATCGACTTTATTATTTTTTACTTCAATTCTTTTTTTTTAATTCGGTAAGGATACCATTTTTAAGACTTTAAAAATGGTTAGTCCAAATTTTTATATCAAATCTTAGAAATTGAGGAGGATAAGAAATTTATTAATATAATATATCAAAAATTTTTTCAAGTAAGGTGATTTTATTATTGAAAATGATAGAAGAAAAATTAAAAATTGATAAAATCTCCAAGGGAACAGTTATTGATCATATAGATGCGGGATACGCTCTAACTATTATAGCTTTAACAGGTCTTGATGAATCTAAAAATCTAATAACTATTGGTGTTAACGTCAGTTCTAAGAAGTATCAAACAAAAGATATTATCAAAATAGAGAATGTATTCCTTAATAAAATTCAAATGCAGCAAATTTCGATACTTTCTCCTAATGCTAATATCTCTTTAATTGAGAATTTCAAAGTCATAGAAAAGAAGAAAGTGAAATTACCAAATACAATTAAGGAACTTATCCTCTGTGTTAATCAAACATGCATCTCAAATTCAAGTGAACCAATAACAACCGAGTTCATGGTTCTTGTAGAAAAACCTTTAAAAATTCAGTGTATATATTGTGAACGAATATATAAACTTGAAGAAATAGTCTTCACGACAAAAGAAAAAAAAGAAAAAATTGTCAAACAAAGAATTCAGTTATAAGTAAGATATAAATCAATATTAAATAAGTAATTCTAAGACTGAAGAGAATTTAGGAAAGAAGCGAAGCATTGTGTGTGTAAAAATACCACCAATCATAAACAAAAAGAAGAATATCCCTACACCAGGCATTATAATTCTTTTCCAATTCCACTCTTCTGGATCATACTTATATTTTAAAATTATAAAACTAACAATAAACGGGAATAAAAACCACCAAATTAACATCCAAATTAACATGAACCAACCTATTAAACCAAAGATTAGTCTTCCTATAATTGCACTTGAAATACCTGTTATTGCCCGAATCCAGTATAACTTTGTTTCTTTTTCTAATCGAAGATCTAATTCTTTTGATGGTCTTTTTTCTATTTTAATGGATTTTTTTTGTAACTCCTTCTTTTTCTCCTTTATTAACTTTAGTCTTCTTTTTCTAATATCTACCTTCTTGCTCTTTCCCATAATTATTAATATAAATATTATTTACTTTAAAAATAATTATATATCTTAATAAACTAGTAAGTAAGTGAATTATGTTTAAAATCACTAAAGGATTTTCTAATTTCGATGTATTCGCCATAGTTAAAGAATTAGAAGCAATTCTATTAAATGGTTCAATTTCAAATGTGTATGAAATACAAGATTTATTGATATTGAAAATAAAAACGAATGTGGGGAAAAAAAACTTAATCATCAAGAAGGATACAAGAATAAATTTCACTGAATTTAATTATCCAATCCCCGAATTTCCCAACCAAAATATTAGAACATTTAGAAAATTTCTTAAGAATAGACGAATAACAAGTGTTTCTCAATATAAATTTGATAGAATTATAATAATAGAGTTGAATCGTAAGGAGGAAGGATCCTGGAAATTAGTAATTGAATTGTTTAATAAAGGAAACTTCTTACTTCTAGATCAAAATAATACCATTATAATAGCAAAAAGATATAAAAAATTTAAAGATAGAGCTATACTTGCTAAAAGGGAATACATTTTTCCAAAATCTCAGGGAAAAAATTTCTTAACTCTCAATAAGGAAGAATTTAAAATTTTGTTTCTTACTTCGGAAAATGAAATAGTGAGAGACCTCTCAAGGAATTTAAAATTGTCAGGTTTGCATAGTGAAGAAATATGTTATAGGGCAGATGTAAATAAAAAAAAAATTGGGAAGAATCTTAAGGATGAAGAATTAAACAAGCTATATGATTCCTTCAAAAATTTAAGAAATCAACTGTTATTTGGATCAATTAATGCTCATATTGTATTGGATCAACAAGAAGAAGAGGTTACTGTATTACCATTCGAACTTGAGATTTTAAAAGAATATAGAAAGAAACGATTTTCTAATTTTAACGATGCTGTTGATGAGTTCTATTCAAAAATAGATTATAGATTGATTACAAATCCCAAAGATCAAAAAATTAATGCACAGATAAAAAGTCAAGAAAAAATTCTATTAAACCAACAAGAATACCTTGAGGAGCTTAGGTTGAAAAAGAAGAGGAATTATGAAATAGGAGAATATATATATGCAAATTTAAATACATTCGAAAGGTTGACTTCAGTAATACTAGAAGCCAGAAAAAAAGGATATCGTTGGGATGAGATAAATAGAAAATTATTAAAAGCGAAAATTGAAAAAATAAACGGGGCAGAATTTTTTAAAAAAATATTACCTTCAAAAAACCAAATTTTAATTTCTTTTAATGAAAATGAAGTGAACATAGATTTAAAAAAAAGTGTTGGAGATAATGCAAATATATTTTATACTCGTGGAAAAAAAGCAGACAAGAAGATAACAGGCACACTCACAGCTATATTAGATACTCAAGAAAAACTAGAAAAATTTAAAAATGAAAAAGAATCAATCGAAATCGGAATTGACTTCTTAATTAAAAAACGTAAGAAAAGATGGTATGAAAAGTTCAGATGGTTTGAATCTACCGAGGATTTTTTGATTATTGGAGGAAGAGATGCTACATCTAATGAAATAATTTTCAAGAAATATATGGACATGAATGATCTAGTATTTCATACCAATATCCCCGGTTCTCCCTTAGTTGTAATTAAAAATCCAGAAAATAGAAATATTCCTTTAAACACTATTGAAGAAACAGCAGAATTTGTTGCTAGTTTCTCTCGAGCTTGGAAAGAGAACTGGGGTGTAGTTGATGTATTTTATGTCCATACTAACCAAGTGACGAAAACACCATCTTCAGGGGAATACATTCAAAAGGGATCTTTTATAATATTAGGCAAAAAAAATATTATAAGGAATGCAAAAACAAGACTAACGATTGGCTTGAAGTTAATCGAACTAGAAGATAAACCTAAAAATAATAATAAAAAATATATTCCTCAAATTATAAGTGGACCTGAAAGAGCAATCAAAATAAGAACAGATATGATCAGAAATATCGTCCCTACTAAATCAAGTAAATTGTCAAAGGGTAAATTCGCTAAAGTAATAAAAACAAGCTTTATTAATAGTGTGGATAGAAGCTTAAAAAAATGGGTAGAATTATTATCTATTGATGAAATTCTTTTATATTTACCAAACGGTCTTTCTGAGTTTAGAATCGGATCTTAAATGAGTTTAAACCATTCTTTTATTAAAGGGATATTCTGATGGTTATCAAATAAGATACCGTTAAAACCTAATCTAATTAAGGCTTTTATTTCCTTTGATCGGTCATTATAATTAAGAAAATCTCAGGCTAAAAATCTAAACTTATTTCTTTGACAAACTTCCACAAACTCTTTGGAAAGCAAAGTAGACCTAACACAAATAATATCAAAATTGGTACTATGGCTATTTTTCATACTAAGATTCATAAATTCTCTTAAAGTCAACCCAGATCCATAAATAATGTTGAAACATGTTATTATATTAGCGTAATCCTTTTTAATATGTTATAAATCTTGTAAATTCTTTCCGCTTATAATAGAATCCCCAAAAAAGTCAAACTCTTTAATTATTTCTACAATCTTATTGAGTATCTTCTCATTTTTTACCTCAATAATAAATTTGATTTTCCCTTTTAAGTTTATTAATACATTAGATAATAAAGGAATATTTTTTTGATCAATAATAGTTTTGAAATTTTTAAGTTCTTTATATGTAAATTTTCATATAAATCAGTTCTCGTTCCTCTATGCCTAATAAAAAATCTTTTTCCATTATTTTTATCTTTCTTGAACAACATACAAATAAATCAATAAAATAGTTAAACCCAATAATGTAAAAGTAAAAACCAAAGAATCTAATATAGTTTGCCCTAAAGAAAGAATAAATAACAGTAATAATTCTTTCCAATCCAACGGTTTACCGCTCAATTCCTTAAAATTTCCAATACTAATCATCATAAACAGAAAAAATAAGAGGATTGTGACAACCTTTATTAGAATATTAATTAAATCTAAAAGGAGATTATTTTTTGAAAAAATAATAATTACTTCACTATTAAACAAGAAAGAAACTACATAAAAGATAATTCCAAGAACTGTGGAAATGATTACAGTTCGATAAGCAAAAGTTTCTTCAAATTTTCTTTTATTTTTTAAACTATGCTCTCTGCTTTGATCTTTAGGAATTTTTGACATGTTATCATTTTAATCTTTCTATAATTTCCTTTAATTTAAAAATCTTATAAATGTAGAATCCAAAAAGAATTCCTATAATAGAGAAAACTGATATTGATAAAATTCCGAGCGTTAAATCTATAAACAGAATTTCCTCTTCCGTAGGAGCAATAATATTAATCAGAACTATCTCGCTCTTCTTAACTCCTTGGGGATATAATTGTGATTCTCCATAAGTTATGTTAAATACATACCCCTTTCCATAAGTTAAATTGACATCTTCATCATTTCTCTGTAAACTAGATTGAATAATTGGGATGGAAAATTCATAAACAGAAGTTGTTCCATCCAGTTTTGCAGCGCCTGCACCATTAGATATTGTGTCATTTAAAAAAGTGGTATTGTTAATGTAATAATCAAAATAACTGAAATTACCCTCAGTAATATTAGAAAATTGAATAACTTTAGCATCTATAAAATCTTCTTGACTCTCTGAAGAATTTTTGGAAATAATTAACCCCATGAATTCATTTAAGCTATGATACTCTTGTAATAAATCGAAGAGAATTGCTACATAAAGATCCAGATCAGTTTGCATTACCCATAATTTTATTGGTAAGTCATTTAAATTGATTTGCTTCTTTGTAGCTTTTTTCCATTCATTTGAAGAATCATCAATATTTCCATCAATCACAGGAGCATCCCCAAATCTAAGATCAATTTCCGTAGCTGCCCCATAACTATTAATGATGGGAATGATAGAAAATAATGAAATATTTATTAAAAGGATCCAAGTAAATGCTTTAAACGTTAATTTGTTCAAGGGAATTTTGCCAATTATTTATTATATTGTTCTATTTTCTGATTCTTTGAATATTAAAATTGATAATTAAAATTTGTTTTTTAAATTTCCTATGGATTAGTTAAAATATAAAAGTATCTTTAAACATTCTAAAAAAAGTATAGAAAATATCTAATAAGGTTGGCAAAGAAAAAAAATCCTTTCTAATTACTTATAATTTTATGTGTCAAAAGAGTATCTCCTTTTAATTTTTATAGTATAATCTCTACCCTAATAAAATTAAAACAACGCGCATTTCGCTGAAATCCCTAACAAATAATTTCGGATTTTAAATTTATAATCTATCATATAACTTCACCTAAAAATTAATAAACTAAAATTATGGTTTTTAGTAGAATTAGAATCTATTTTGGATTTTTCTTGATTTATTCTATTATTGGAATTTTTGATGCATTTTTAGTCATTTATATCCCATTATTCTATTTAAACATATTAAACGTTAATCGATCGGAATTAGCTTTCATCCAAGCTTTAACTTACACTACACTTTTTGCTTCACCCTTGTTAGGCTTTTTATATGATAAATATGTTAATAAAGAAATTCAAGGTAAGATTCTTTTAAACGCTTCAAGCATAATTTTGTGTGGAAGTTTTCTGATTTTTATTTTGCTTAAAGAATTTTTGATTATGTATGGCGTTTTTGTAGTCATCTACTTTTTTTCTAAAACATTGATTAAAACAGGAATGAGTTCATTATTTTTAACTGTGGTAAAAGAATCTAAAAGTACCAAGTTAACAATTATTCTGCTGGTTAATACAGCTACTATTGTCAGTTATTTTGGAATATCTCTTTTATTTAATTTTAATTTATTAAACATAACTTCTCAAAACTATTGGAATATTTTTTTCACAATAGGATGGATTTCTTCTCTACCGATAATTATAGTATTTCTTATCTTTAACAATAAAATCGATCTTCTTAATTTAGGCAAGAATAATAAAAATACGATTATTAGTAATTCTAAATTTGATACGAGAAATTATGAAACGCTCATTATAATCATTATGTATTTTTCTTATGTGCTTGCGGCTTCTGATTTAATTATATCATTCCCACTAAGCTCTTGGATTTATGAAAAGTTTAATGAAACGGGATTCCGGATTTATAGTTCTATGTATATTATTTTTAATTTATGTTCAATATTAGGGCTCTATTTTTCAAATCTATTATGTAAAAAATTCAATGAAAAGAAGATAATGTTTGTACTTATCAACTTATATATGGTTGTGTTGTTCTTAATTACAATTTCAAACTTTCCAATATTTATTATATTAAATAGCTGCTTATCTTTTATTGGATATGCTATTACGGTTGCTTACTCCTCTTTTATTACAGATTTTTCAAATAAAGGTAAATATAATAATTTTAAATATCAATTCCTTCAGACTTATCATTCTTTAGCGGCTATTATTTTTGTTCCAATTGGAACTTTATCAACAAATTTCTTGAGAGTTGAAACTCTTATGTCAATCTCATGCATTTTAAATGGAATCTCAGGGTTATTTATTTTGTCTACAAACCTGTTAGAAAAAAAATTTTCATCTAAAAAGTATTTTGAGAGAGTTTAACCGATTATATTTTTGTTCTAACCCTCATTACCTCACATAAAATTTCTAACTTAAAAATAAAATTGGAAAAAATAACAAAATAAGCAAAATAATTCCTTTTAGTATAATTTAATCAAATTTTCTAATAAATAAACCATTTAGAAATATTTCTTCTATTTAAACCATATCAAAGATATGATTTCATACTTTGGGCATTCATTAAGGTTTAAATTCTAAAAATGTATTAATTGAGGTTATTTCTCCTTATTTTAAACATTGTTATCAATTAATCTCACCAAGTACAATTTCCGTCCATCATCCTCCTCCTCATCCAAAACCTCTAATTTTAATTGATATTTACGACAAAATTTCGGTAAATAATTAATATTAAAGTAGAGCCAACGGAATTTTTTACCATATTTTCCTTTCCATAACGGAAAATATTTCGAACTGTAATATTTTTTTCGATAATCGGTATGACGGATTATGGCAATTATTTTTCCATTTTTTTTTAAAAATTTAGTTAATATTTTAAATAGTTTTTGAGTTTTTGAAAATGTTCCTCCTAAACCAATATTATTTTCAAATAAGGTGATTGTGTCGTATTTTTTAGGTGGATTATATTTAAAAACATCAGCTACATGACACTCTTCAATACCCCTTGCTTTAGCAATTTGTATTGCTTGTTCTGAAATGTCTATAGCATCCACATTCCCATTCATCTTTAATATAGGGATATAATATCCTGTTGCACACCCTACATCTAAAATTTCACCCTTAGCAAGAGAAAGAGCTTTTTTCTCTAAATTAGAAAAATCTAAATATTGCCGAAAGTAAAAGCTTAGATCAAGCACAAATTTAGTTTTATCTTTTTTAATTAGGATTAACTTGGTAGAAGGATTCTTAGTATATTCAAGAATAGCTTTTCCAAAAAGTTCAAAGGTCTTCATCATTCATATCAGTACGGGTTAATTTTGATTAATTTTAAAGAATACAAAAAAAAATAAAATTGCGTCATATTTTTGTAAGAATATACAATCTACGGATTGTGCTTGAATCTCCACAAACTCCATTTTATTTCACTTTTTTTGATTTTAAATAAATTTATTAATCCTGCTTGAATCTTTAAACCCTTCATAATCGCTAAGACTCATGTTATCTCATCTTAATATAATCTGGTAATAAATTCTTTTCAAATTGTAAGATTAACAGGAATAAATCTGTAGAAATATATTTAAACTCCCAATAAAATGAAAAAGGTCCTTTTTTGGCGTATTTAAACGAATATGAGACTGATGACTTTCTAAATTTTTAACATAAATTTCAATCTACCAACATTTCACAAAATATTAGTTTTGATAAGGAAAAATTAGGAGATAATAAAAAATTGAAACCAATTTTATATGTCTAAATAACCCTCGTCTATAGTATAAAATTCGGAAGTAAAACAATACAATCAAATTTGTTCACATAAACAGTGATATAATTTATTAGGCGTTTAATTTCTCTATTTGACTCTGTAGATTTGTTATTATTATATTCTACAAATGATTTTGGTCCGATTGCCACAAGAGTGCCAGATAAATCTTTTTCTCTTTTTATTAAAAACCAAAAAGGCATTTTCTTTTCATTATCTTTAACAATTATTAACATCCACGGATTTAGCGACCAATCTTCATCATCCGGCGCCAAAACGTTATATATTGCTTTCTTTGTAAAATACTTTTTCGTCATCTTAATAGACTTAACAAGGGAATCAAAATAACTTCTTTTTATCTTTAAATATCCTCCAAAATATGTTTGTATGTCAAACATTTCGAGTTCCTTGTTTGTTCCATCTGAAAACTTTAAAGTAATTTTCCAAGGATTCATTATTCAAGACCTTTGTGATTATTTAGCTTAATTTCTTCTATATTTATTTCCTTAAAAATGCTGTTAATCTTGTCCAATGAGGTTCTTAAGCTCCCGCTTTTTTTATCAGATAAGCTTAAGTCTAAGTAACACTCATAATAAATATGTCCCTTTATTTTTAAAAATCCTGATGTATGAATAACTTGAAATTTTTGAAGTAATTTTGTAATCTCTTTTAAAATCTTTTTTGATAGTTTTAACCCAAATAAACTAACTTTAATTATATTTTTTTTATTTATTGGGTAAATTGTTAACTTTATTGAATTTTCTATAACTGTTTGAATAATAAGTAAATTATCATATTTATTTAAATTTTTAAATTTTGATAGCGGAATTCTTAAATTAGTATTTGAAAAATCATCCAATTGCAGAATATATGCACTTGTTATGTTTGAACTATCCATTTTGTTTTAAATTGATATTTTTGTTTCATTCTATTTTTTTTTAAAATCATTTAAGACCATATTTTTCTTAATAGATTTTATTGTACCGGAAGTTTTTATTGGCGATAATACTATTCTTCTTCCATTAATCTCTTTAATAAGAGTTAACGCTGCTATCATTATTTCTTTAGTCTCATGAGAAAATCTAATAATTCCATAGTCCTCTACTAAATTTAACTCTACTAACCATAATCCAATCTTATTTGCTTCCTTCATTCCAAAATATCGCCATATTGATTGCCAAATAGCGTTCAAAACTAAATTTTGATCAAGTAATAAATCTGAATCCCTAATAATTTTGAAAATAATATATCTTTGCCTTTCTTTTGTCCCCATCTAGATTATCACATTATATTAATTTAACTCCTTGTTTAAATTTAGTCTCAAAAATTTTTTGAGTTTTTTCCACTAACTTTTTTGGATTTTGAATGAAGGCTTTTTTGGCGAAATTCATTGGAATTCCTAATAGAGAATGACAAACAGCTATAAGTGCCCTAGGGTGTCTGTAGTCAAATAAATGAATAAAATTTCCACTGATTATAAAATTTGCTTTCAATTTTAGGGCTAATTGAGTGAATTTATACAAATTTCTAAAATTTTTTGATTGAATTCCTTTATTTCTTACCATTATTGATGCTAATGAAAACTCTATGAAAGTATTATTTTGTTTTGTTAGAGAGATAACCCCCGGCGTGAGAGTTTTTATAATTTCCGGATCAGAAAAAGAAACAATGTCAACTCTGGAATCTCTTGCAGATTGGAGTTGAACTTCTCTATTCAAAGACTCTACTGATATAATATCTGAAAAATTACTATATTTTTTAATTCTTCTCTTAAATTCTTCAATATTGTTTAATTTTAGGTTATTTCGAAAAAAAATATTAATTCTAGATTCTTCTTTAATAATTTTTCTTAAACTTGAAGAAATTCTCTCAATATTGTTCTTTGGTTCTAAAATTATATTATTTATCCCTAATTTTTCATAAAATTTTATTCTAACTATAATATCGTCAAAATCGTTGATGTTTACCTTTATTCTTGATTCAAAATATGACAAGTTGCGATTGCCTCATAAAAATAGCTTTATTTTCTATAATTATTAAAGGGATTTTAAAAGTAAAAAAATTTTATTATAAATAATAATTGGAAATGGTATAAATGAAAGAATTCAAGTTAACGAAATTCGATCAAATTGGAATAGTTGTAAAGGATATTGAGAAAGTAAGAAAACTATTCGGCTATTTATTTGACTTTAAAGTTAAAATTAATGTAGTTGAACAAAAAGCAACAGCAATATACAAAGGAGAGGAGGTTACTTTCACGATGAGAAAAATCATGCAGAATTTTGATGGTAAGCAGCTTGAAGTTGTTGAGTTACTAGAATCTACGGGAAGACATCTTTATCATGAATTTATTCAAGCTGGAAAGACAGGATTGCATCATTTAGGTGTTTATGTTAAAGAAGCTAAAAAAATAATTAATCATTTTAAAAATGAATTTGATATAGACGTAATTCAAACAGGAAAAGCTGGAAGAGTTAAGTTTTATTATTTAGATACACAAGAAATATTGGGTTTTTACATTGAATTAATAGCTTTTTAAAAAGCCAATTTAATTTTTCACTTTATAACTAAATTTATCTTAAATATTTAAAAAGAATTAATATGTCGAAACAAATACTAGATGGTGGCGATTTACTTGTTAAATGTCTCCTAAAAGAAGACATTTCTAAAATATTTGGAATAGTGGGCGGAGAATTATTAAGAATCTATGATGCTATTGAACGATGGGGTCGAGAAAAAGGTATTAATACCGTGATGGTAAGACACGAACAAGCTGGAGGTCACATGGCGGATGCTTGGGCTCGAGCAACCGGGGGGATTGGAGTATGTATGGGAACTGTTGGACCAGGAGTCACTCATTTAATTCCTGCCGTTGCCGTTGCTAAGGCTGATTCAATCCCAATGTTGGTAATTGGTGCCCAAATAGGAAAAATGTTCGATAATACAGGAATGTTACAAGGAGATTTAGATCAAATAAGTTTAATGAAACCTCTTACAAAATTACAAATTTCGGTTGAAGAACCATCTGAAATACCACAAGCTATACAACGGTGTATAAAAGTCGCTAAGACTGGAAGACGAGGGCCCGTATTTTTAGAGTTAAGAGAAACGGCTCTAGTTAAAAAAGCTAATAACGAAGATTTGAATAAAATAGTAGATCCTGTCAAATATAGATCACTTTACTATCCAAGTGGAAATCCTGAATTAATTGATAAATCAATAAATATCTTAAAAGTTGCTAAAAAACCACTAATTATTGCTGGAGGTGGAACTATTTCATCAGAAGCTTCTGAGGAATTAATAAAATTATCAGAAACTTATATGATTCCCTCTTTAACTACAATTATGGGAATAGGTTCTATTAGTACTAGACAAAAAACATATGCTGGTTCATATCCCTTGTCAAATACATATAGGAGGGCAGCTTCAGAAGCGGATGTTATTTTATCATTGGGATGTAGATGGGATTATACGACTCTATACGGAACATCCCCACTTTGGAACCAAAACCAAATAATTATTCAAGTAGATATTGATCCAAAAGAAATTGGGAAAAATAGGCAAGTTGATGTTGCTATAATTAGTGATGTAAAAGCAGTCTTGAAACAATTCTTATCAAAGATGGAGGAAAAACTTCCAAAGGAAAAAGTTTCTGAATGGTCAGAGTGGAATGATTACATTCAAGAAATTCAGAAAGTTGACCTTTCTAGGATACAAACTATTTTAAAATCCAAAAAAAAACCTATGAAGCCAGAAAAACTTGTTCTAGAAGTATTAAATTTTATTACACCTGATACTCAGTTAATAATAGATGGTGGAGACATTGCTATTTTTACATACAGTCTTATTTCCAATTATCTTAGACTTCCTAGAAGTACATTTACGTCAATAGGAATGGGTCATCTAGGTGTTGGGGTGTGTTCTGCTATTGCAGTTAAATTAGCAAAACCAAACAAACCAGTTGTTTGTATAACCGGTGATGGTAGTTTTCTATTTAACGTTCAAGAATTAGAAACTGCTGTAAGATTAAATTTACCAATAATTATTGTTATTGGAAATAACTGTGCCTGGGGTATGATTAAAACTAACCAAAAAAATAATTTTAATAAGCGCTATTGTGATGTTGACTTCCCTTCCATTAATTATGCTGAAATTGCCAAAGGATTTGGTTGTTATGGAGAAAAAGTAGAAGATCCTGATGAAATCCAACCCGCTTTAGCACGAGCGAGAGGTGCTAAGAAACCCGCTGTGCTTGATATATCCATTTCTTTTGAAACACCCTCAGCGGCTAAATTTCTTGGGTTATATAAAAAAGGTAAGGGATTATTTGGTAAATAAAAAGTTTAAGCAAAATTCATAAAAAAGTGGGGAATTAAATGAATAAAAATTTTTTAGAAGGAAAAACAGCCTTAATTACAGGAGCAGGTAGTGGATTTGGACGTGAAATGGCAATTTCTTTTGCAAGGAGAGGTGCAAGTTTAGTATTAAATGATATTAATATTGAGAGCATCAATAAAACTCGCGAAATGATATTGGAATCTTATAGCGTTGACATACTTTTAGTAAAAGCCGATATTTCTGATGAGAAACAAGTTATCAAAATGAAACAAGATGTGTTTAAAAAATTTGATAATGTATTTCTATTGGTAAATAATGCGGGAATAAGAGGTGGTTCTTCTTCCTTAAAGACTAAAAATTACGATTATAATAGAGTAATGGATGTAAATGTGAAAGGAGCATGGAATGTAACAAAAATTTTTTATAGGAAAATGAGAAAACAAACATTTCTGCCAATAGCAGGAAAAATAATTAATATAACATCATGCGCAGGAACAGAATCCGGCTTAAATCCTTTCATTGGAATATATAGTGTTAGTAAAGCTGCTCTTATTGCTTTTACAAAACTCTGGGCGCTTGAATTAGGATCAGATAATATAACAGTCAATGCAATTTGCCCTGGAATCTTCCTTACACCAATTTACAATAACGATCTTAATTTCATTAGGGAATGGATTAAATTAAGAAATATTAAATTACCTTTAAATCAAATAGGTGATGTTAAACAAATTGCTGAGGTTGCATTATTCTTAGCTTCTCCGGCTTCAAATTATATTACGGGTCAAAATATTATAATTGATGGTGGAATGACCCTTAGCATAAATAAGATATAGAATCCTTAGTAAATTTATTTTCCACGACCCTTATTTGCTCTAATACTAGGTCTTGTTTTTTCAGATCCCCATCCTTTCTTGTGTAAACCTCTCGCTCTCTTTCCAGCAGATGTTAGCCCGCGAGTTACTCTTTTATTATGTTGAGGTTCAGCGATCCAATTTATCTTTGGATCTGACTTGATCACAGGGTGATGTGGATCAACCAAAATTACTTCATAATACCAAGATTTACCATCTGAATATATTTTGTAACTATTTAAAGCTTGCATATTTGGATACTTCCTCTGAACCCTTTCTTCAGCAATCCATTGAAGATTCTTTCCTGTGGTATATTTTGAAACACCCATCGCTCTAGGTTTTCGCCCTCGTTTTGGTCGAACTTTATGCATTCCTCCTTTTCTAATCCTAGCTCTTACCACAATGTATCCTTGTTTAGCTTTATATCCCAGTTCTCTTGCACGATGAATCTTGGTTGGTCTTTCAACCCTTTGAATAGATCTACCTTTTCGGTATTCAATACCACGATGCCAATGTGGTGTATCGTATCCTTTCTCGTGTTTTTCAAAAGTTTCCTTAACATAGCTATATCCAGACTTCAACTTATTAATACACTCTTGTTTAATTATATCTTGTAAAATTCATAGAAATTAATTAATTTTATTATTCTATCTATTCTAGACTTTTTAAAAATCCTGATATTTTTTTTGCTACATCAATACTCGCTTGAATTTGGGCTTCCTTTGTTTGACTACCTATATGTGGTGTAAGAACTAAATTATCTTCACAGCTAAATACGTCGCTATCCTTTAACGGCTCTTCTCTATAAACATCTAAAGCAGCTCCTCCTATTTCTCTATTTTTTAATGCTTTTATTAAAGCTTTTTCATCTACAAGGATACCTCTCGCTGTGTTAATAATAATTGAATTTTTATTTAATAATTTTAGTCTCCTTTCATCTATTGTATTTTCAGTGTCAATCGTTGCTGGAATATGTAATGAAGTAATTTGAACATCTTGAAGTAGATTATCTATTGTGTTGTACACTTTATATCCTAATTGTTTAGCAATTTCCTTTACACTTGGATCAAGATCATAAATTCCTATTTCCATATCAAATGCAATTGCTCGTTTTGCGACTTCTTGACCAATAGTTCCAAATCCAATTAACCCAAGTTTTTTTCCTTTTAATAAGGAACCCAAGTAGTCACTTTTTCTCCATTGACCATAATGCATAGTCTGATTTGCTTTAGGTATATGTCTTACCAAGCTTATCATTAAACCTATCGTTAGTTCTGCGACAGAAACTGCTGGAGCTTTAGGCGTATTGAATATTTTGACATTTAATTCCTTTGCTTTATTTAAATCGATATTATCCAAACCAGTACCAGCTCTACCAATAGCTTTTAATATTCTAGCATTTTCCAAAATATCTGATGTAATTTTTGTTCTTGAACGAACAATAATAGCTTCGTAGTTTTCTATCTCTTTTTTTAATTCGTTTGGTTTTAAATCGTATCGCTCATAATATTCAAGGTTATTTTCTTCAAAGATTTCAAATGCTTCCTTTTGAATTTTATCTAATATTAAAATCTTCATCTAAATCTAACAAAAATATTTTTATTACCTAGAATAAATTATCTTAATTAACAATTGCTAAACAATTTATTTAATTTATTAAATCTATTAATCTATGAAGAAAAAGAAAGGAGAAAAGGAACCTAATAAGAAGATTAAAATTGAAAATAAAAACGGATTAACATTTTCCTATGATAAAGATAATTTCAATGAACGTTTTCCCCATTTAATAACAGAAATTGCTGGAAAGAAAAAATCTGTTAAAATAGAATCTATTGAAAAAATTAACAATCCAAAACGGTCCCCTTACAACGAGGGTTTACCAAAAGAGTTGTTAAAACCTGGTGCAATTGATTTCATCAGAAGATGTTCTACTAATGAAGAAGCCCTAAACATACTAGGTTACTTATTAAAAAGAAATGAAATAACGGAAAAAGATTACAATAATTTGAAATTTGAAATTTTAAAAGAGAATGGTTTACAAAAAGTGATCAATGAACATGGGGGATTTAAAAAACCAGGACATTATGAAAATAAATTTCGTGTCAATCGTCAATTAAAAGGAGAGTTAAAAAAGGCTTCAAATCATGATATAGATTTTGAATAAGGATTAGAAGTAGTTAATTTAATTTAAGAGAAGAAATATGATGAACTTATGACAATAAGAGCTATTGCTCATAGTAATGATCCTTGTCGCCCCAATCTGATTTTTTCTCTGATAATTTGCTATTTAAATGTTTGATCTGTGTTAATTAGCAGCCTCTAGCTGGTTTTTTAGGTTTATCCCTTTTTCTGTTAAAAAATATTCTTTTTTTTTAAAAAATATTAAATCCAGTTCTAGTAAAATAGGAATCCTTCCTTTAACACATGAGATTGGTAAACCTGAGAAAAGTTTAATAGTTTCATCATATCTTGCCCCCTTATCAATAGCATATAAAATTTCAATTCCCATGAATCCTAGGAGATTTTTTAAATCTTCCATAGATTCTTCTTTGTTGAGCGTCATAAGGTTTATTATTTATTTTTTTACATCATTGTCGTAAGTTTCCTTTAATTTAGGACTATACATATTAGCAATTACAGGTTCGGCTTCTTTAGGTAATAATTTTCTCATCCATTTTGGAAAAGCTGTAGTTATCTGTAAATTTGTCTTCAAAACAATATATGTTTCATCATTATAATTTAATTCTTCTATTACATCAGATTTCTTGAGAAATTCTATGTTTTCCATAAGTGAGTCCAGTGATTTTTTTGATACTAATTTTGGTAGCTTGTCTTTTGATATTAGACCATTTCTTAATTCAGAAAGTACATTATACTTTTTTGGGTCAGCCATAATTTTAAACAAGGTGGAGGTATCTTTTTTTAATTCCTCATCAGATTTTTTTTCATATTCACTGAAATATTCTTGAACTTTCGGAAGGAGTAAATCAATTAATTCTGGTTTATCGTCAATATATTCTATTACACTATCCGGTGGAATTCTCTCAGCATTTACTTCCTTTACAAGTAAAACATATTTTTCAACTAACCCAATTTGATTTATAAAAATGAATTTTTTCTCATCTAATATCTCTATAATTTCTTCAAAATCCTTATTTGGGAATTTTTCATTAAACCACTCCCTTAGCCATTCTAAAGGTACAGGTCCTTTTGAGAGTCTTTCTAGAGTTTTAAAAATATGATTATCATTTAATAATATAGCTATTTTCTCTTCTTCAGTTTTTTCCCTTGTATCTTCAATAATATGCCAGTATAAGTTATCTACCCATGCTTTTATTAACGCATAGTTTTTTAAAATAAGCTCTTTATCATTCTCATGATAATTTATATCATTTATATAAAAAGCCGTAAATATTTCTTCATTTGATTGTAATTGTTCTGAAAACTCTGAACACGATGTTGAAATTTTATCTTCAATCTTAGGAGATATCTGTTGGTCCAAGATTGTGGAAACCATTAACATTTCTTTATTTCCTCGTGCCCAATCAGAATGAATTTCAAAATAATAATTTAATGATTTCAATTTTTCAAAAGAGTGTGTGAAAAAACCTTCATTGAACTGTTGATCCATAATATTCGCAATTTTAACAGATATGGTCTTATCTAAAGAGCTCTTCGGGTAGGAATAAAATACTAATGGTCCAATTTTACGATGAAAATATGATAAAGCTACAACAGTTTTCAACTAATGGAACACCCTTACGTTTTTTTAAAATTATAAGCTGTACAGTAAATTCTATAATGTTAAACCTTAAACAAATTAATATTAAAGATTATATATTATTAAAGATAAATAAATTTATCTTAACCTAATCCCTAATATCTTTAGATAAACAAAATGAATACTCAATTCAATATATTTTAATAAATTAGAGAGAGGAGTTGGTGATAATAATGTGCCCCATAAGACTTGTAGGATTTGACCTTGATGATTGTCTTTTCGATTCTACGGGTTTATCAAATAGAGCTCGAATCAGAGGAATTGATGCCATGATTAACCTTGGATTAAAAATTAAGAGGGAAAAAGCAGTTAAAATATTGAATGAGGTTGTAAAAGAATATGGTTCAAACTCCTCAAATCATTATAATTATTTTATTCGAAGATTGAATCTAATTGAAGAAGATATGGACAACATACCCCTAAGTAACCAATATAAATATATTGCAGCGGCAGTCATGGCTTATCATAAAGAAAAAGTAAATTCCATAAGACTATACGATGATGTTCAGAATTGTCTAGAAAAATTGAATAATAACAAAATTAAAACAGCAATAATATCAGATGGGATCCCAATAAAACAATATGAGAAGATTTTAAGATTAAATATCGATAAATTAATTGATTTTATCGTTATTTCAGATGAAATAGGAATTAAAAAACCTAATCCCGAATTGTTTAAATACAGTTTAAGTAAATTTGATGTTAAAAATAAGGAAATGATATATATTGGAGATAGATTGGATAAGGACATACTTCCGGCAAATTTAACCAATATATATAGTATTTATCTCCACAGAGGAGGAAAATATGACACAAACAAAGTGAACATGAAGATTCAAAAGGAGTTTAAACCAGATTATGAAATTTTCCATTTGGATAAATTATTTGATATAATAGATGAATTAAACAATAAAGAAAGATAGGCTGTTTTTAGGAAATGAGAGTAGCATGTCTTCAACCCCAGATCTTTCAGGACAGAAATGAATGTTATAGAGAAACGGAATATTTATTAAAAAATTTATTAGAAAGTAACCACAATTGTGAGATTGTATGTTTACCTGAAAGATGGGTCCCATATTTTAAGGATCCAGAAAAAGATTTTCAGAAAGAAAGAGGAAATGATTATCATTTCGTTAGGAATTTAGCTAAAAAATATAAAATGAAAATCTTGTCCGGAGCAATTTGGGAAAAAAGAACTAATTTGAAAAAACCCACAATTACATGTTATTATTTTGATGAAAAAGGTGATGAAATTGGAAGACAAGAGAAAATCCATCTTTACTCTTATGAACAAGAACAATTTGAACCAGGTAAAGTATTGAGGATATTTGAATTAACTAAGTCAACTTATTTTGCTATTCTTATATGTTTTGATATGGCTTTTTTTGAAACACCTCGCTTAGCTGTAGAAAGTGGGGCGGATATTTTATTTTCACCTACTCAAATTATAGCAGATGGAATGTCAAACTGGAGCATTTACCTAAAAGCACGTGCTCTAGAAAATCGAGTGCCAGTTGTAGCGTGTAATACTTTTGGTAATTATCTAGGTAGAAAATTTATTGGAAATAGTAAAATAATTTCCTTTTATAAAGGGAGTGTTTCTCCTTCTAAACTGAAAATTGTAGAAGGACCAGAAGGTTCTAGTGGATATATCTTTGACGATATCGATTTAAAATATCCTAAAAAGTTAAGAAGGATTCGCTTTAGGGAAAAAATTGAAAAAAACAGAATAAAAGTCAAAAAAGTTAGTTTAAAATAGTATTAATAATATCAGCCACCAAATAAACACATTAATTCTAAAAGCGTACTATTTTCCGAAACTTAAAATTCATTTTTATTTTTAGTGACCCCACTCTGTGTGGGGTTTAAATACTCGAACAAAAATAAATTTTTAAAAGAGAAAAAAAAAACATGTTTAAACTTGATAATTATAATAAATATATTGGGCCTAAAGCTTTATTTGATCCAGCATTCATTCCCCCTCATCTATTATTCAGGAAGAAAGAACAAAGCTCATTAAATTCGATTTTAACCGACTCTCTATCTGATGAATTTTGTCTTAATATCCTATATCAAGGTATAAATGGTATCGGGAAAAATGCTATTGTTAATATAGTTATAAATGATATTACTTTTCAAAACAAAGATTTGAATGATATTAATAAGGTTTGTATTAACTGCAATGAAAAGACCTTTGAAGAATTAATCTTTTCTATAATTTCCAGTTTAACAGGTATTCTTAAGCTCAAATTCAATCTAGAATCGCTCCTAAATTCAAACATTTCGCATTTATGGAATATTTTTAAACTATTGTGCAAAAAAATTAATAATAAAATCTTTTTTGTTTTTTCTAATGTAGAACATTTGAAGCCTAAAATAATTAAAAAATTGATGATTGTTGGAAAAGAATCAAATATTACTTCGATTTATACTATTAATAAAATTCTACGGGGAAATCTTGTAGATTTCTTATCTGAATTCGATTTAAAAAAGAAATTGAGTTATTTTTCATATAATGAGCTCTATTCCATTCTGAAACAAAGAATCTGTTTGTCAATTTCACATCCCGTTGATAGAGAGCTAATAAAATATATAACAGATTTAATCTGTGAACAATATGTCCCTGTTCCTGGAAAAGGAATTGAAATTCTTAGAGATCTATATCCAATATTCCGAGATAAACATATTATTAGAAATCGAGAACTTATAGAACTTTGTCAGAATCATTTTGATCAAATGCAAATTAACGATGAATTTAGTATGTTAAATTATATTTCTGAGGAAGAATTTTTGAATATAATCTTTTTAGATAACTTATCAAATAACTTTATTAGTCAAATGAAATATTATATCTCTTTGGATGAATTAAAAGAAATCTACCACATTTCATGCGAATCACTAGAATATAATAAAAATTTTAATGAATTTCAGAATCTGATAAGAAAATTACTAAATATAGGAATAATTAGACGATCTAAGAGGAATAAGCACTATTCCAAGCAATATTTCGTGAAAAAGGATTTAAAAGATGATATTTATTTTATGATAATAAGCCCTAATCAACTAAAAACTATTATCGATACAATCTTTGAAAATTTTCAGTCGATATAATATGATCATATCCAAGTTTTTGGTCAGATTAAGACAAATTCAACATTCTAATAAAGTCTGATAGTTTTTTTTATATATTTCACAAGCTTATTATATATATAGAGGTAATTTCTCTATTTTTTTTAGGTTAAAGAAATACACGTTTATCAATTAAATGGGGAACAATTTTGACTTATATAAAGAAAATTTCTATGTCTGGTTTCAAATCTTTTGGAGATCGTACTGTTACGGTTAAACTTTCAAGTGGGTTTACATGCATAGTAGGTCCCAATGGTGCCGGTAAATCTAATATAATTGATGCTTTGTGCTTCTCTTTAGGTAGGCTGAGCAAAAAGACAATGAGGGCTAAGAGTTTAGAAGATCTTATTTTTGCAGGCTCAAGAGGAAAGAATCCGGCCCTAAGAGCTTCTGTTACTCTATATTTTGATAATTCTGAAAATATATTCCCTGGTGGTACAGACGATTTTGAAATCACTCGTATCATAAAGAAAGGGGGTGGCGGTGGCTATAAAATGAACGGAAAGAAAGCTACTCGCCATCAAATACTTAATGCTCTAGCAGCTGCAAATATTGATCCTGACGGAAGTAATCAATTTGTTCTCCAAGGTAAAATTGTTGAACTTACTCATATGAACGCTGAGGACAGAAGAAAATTTATTGAAGAATTGATAGGTCTTCAAAAATATGATGAAATGAAAGATGTTACTTTGAAGGAGTTGGAAAAAGCAGAGAGAGATTTAGGACAATTTGAAGCAATTTTCAAAGAAGTGTCATCTCAACTTAGGAAAGTTGAAAGAGAAAAGAATGATGCACTAGCTTGGAAAGAATTAGACGAGAAAATAAATTATTATAACGCTCAATTAATAGCTTTAAAAATAGCAAAACTACAAGAAGAAGAAGCTGATCTAGAGATAAAAATTGAAGAATCCCAAAAAATTATAGAAGAGTTAGATGAAAAAATTACTCGTCAAGAAGATCTTTTAAATCAAGAATCACTCGTTATGGAGAATATACAAAATTCTATAAATGAGAAAGAAAACGAGAGAGAACAAATTGTAGAGAATATTACTCAATTAAAGACACAATTATCTTCAAATCAAACTTCCTTTAATTTAGCTAAAAAGTCAATTGAAAAACTTAATAATGATATAAAGAATTTAGAAAGTTTCCAAATGGAACTCGAACAAGACCAGACATTTGATTCTTTAATTGATGATATTTCTCAAGATATTATTGGAATAGAATTCAAAATACAAGATTCTAAAAATGAAATTGATATAAAACAACAGAACCAAGCTGTACTTGAGAGTAAAATTAAAGAGAATGAAGCTGAAAAATCTAAATTCAAAGCTGAGATTTCAAAAGCCAGACAAAAAATTTCATCTAACGAAGCACGTATAAAGGTACTTACACAAAATATTAAAAAAAACGAGGATAAGAAGAAGAAATTAGATATTGAATTACATAAATTAAAAGGAGAAGCTGAAAGCATAGATGAAGCAATAGAAGAAACTAAAAAAATAGAGAGTCAAGCTCGGAAGATAATTGATGATTTAAATAGTAATATCCAAGAGGAAAATCAAAAACAAAAAGATTTGGAAAATAAAATAACAGCCATTCAAGCAGAAAAAAGTGAATTGAATGTAAAATTAACAAATATTCAATCTTCCCTTTCCTCGTTGAATACTGAAATAAAAATGAATAAGGATAATATTAACAATTTATATCTAAAGAAAAGCTCTTTAGAAGATAAAATTAACAAATTAAGTAAAGGTAAAGACACAGAAGAAGTAATTAAAAATTTAATTGATCAAAAACAGAATATTACAAAAAAACTTAGTGAATTAAGAAAGAAATCAAAAGAAGAAGACACCATTTTTAGAAAGGATGAAAAAGATCTTGAGCTATTAAAAATGAAAAAGGATTCTTTTGAATCTGAAATCAATGATAACAATAACAAAATTACTAATTTAAACACAGAATTTAAAATTTATAGGAAAGAGTTAACAAATTTAGAGCGTGAAAATAAGAATCTCGACATAAAAACAACTGCTTTAAAACAAAATATTTCAAATCTGAATAAAGATATCGAGGTATCCAATATTAAGAAAGAAAATATTCAAGGAAGGTTAGATGAACTATTAAAGGAAAAAGAGAACGCGTTAAAAAGAATTCAGAGGTCTGAAGAAGAATATGATAAAAATACAGATGATATAACAGGAATTCTTTCAATTTTAAATATGCTTACTCAAAATATAAATATATCAGTGGAATCTATAAAAGGAAATATTCAACAATCAAACTCTGAAGCTATTGAGACATCAGGGGAAGATTTTCGCAAATTCGTGTTAGATATTATTGATATGATGAAAATACTTGAGACCCTCGAATTCGATACCCAGAAAATTGACGAAATGACAGATAATCTAAATTCTATGCTACAAACAATAAATTTATTTACAAACAATGCAGATTCTACAATTTTTCAACTAATTAATAAAGTACAAGAATCAGTAGATATAGCAGTACAAGAATCAACTTCTGAATTTGATAGTTTTGTACAAGATTTAATGGAAATATTGGAAAATATTCATCTTTCTTTAAGACAACTAACAATGTCAAAAAGCCAAGAACTCTATAAACAATTAGATGAAATTTCGAGCACTATTAAATCCCAAGAAGATGATTTTAACGGAATTGAGAAAAAATTGACAGAACTAAATTCTCAAGAAAGATATGACTCTGAAAACATAAAAACGTATAATTTAAGATTGGATGAGATAGAAAAGAGAGATAATGAGCTACATGAAAAAATTGAAACGTCCGAAAAAGAAATAGAAGAGAGGGGTAGATTTATTGAAGAAAAATCAAAAGAAATTGAGAAATTAGAATCAGATATTCAAAAATCTAAAAATTCTAAAAATGAATATTGGAACAGAATTTCTAAATTTCAGGAAGAAATTGAGATTTCTCAAAAAGAATTTGAAATTTGTCAAGAACATCTTCAAGAAGTGCAAGGGCTTCAAACATTATATGAAAACATTCAAGATATAGATAATAACATACTAGACTTAAATAAGCTTATTGAAGAAAAGAAAGAATTAATAATCAATACTCAAAAAGGTATAGCTAAGATAAAATCCGAAGAAAGTGATTTAAATGATAAAATTAAGAGTTTGAATAAACAAAAAGAAAATTTTTGGGAAATTACTGGAAATTTAAGAAAACAGATTGAAGAAGAAAATAAGAACGTAGAAGAAATTATGGATCGATTAAGGGCCTTAGACAATGTTATGAGAATAATCAACTCAATTGAAGAGTTATCTAAGGAAAATGAGGAAGCTAATATAAATATTGAAAGCAGCAATAAAGAAATTGAAGACTTTGATCAGCAGGTTGAAAAAGTTCAAAAAACTGTGGATGAAATTCAACAATTAATAGACTCTCTGGGAGAGGAGAAACAAAAAGAGTTAGAAAACCAAAAAGTAGCACAAAAAAACTTAAATAATTCCAATAAAATACTTCAGAAAACTCAAAGTAAATTAAATGAATTAAATAAAAATAAGGAGAGGGAGATCCAAATCTTCAATATTGGTGAAGAAATTAAGGAAACAGAGAAACAAGTCGAATTAGTCATCGAAAAACTAGAAAAGATTCAAGTAGATTTGAAGATAGAAACTGATAATAAAGATGAAAAACAAAATGAATTAGACAAATTTTCCTCTGAAAAAGATGAATCTTGGAAGAAACAGAAAGAATATCAGAAAGTACTTACAGATTTAAAATCTGATGCTTCAATGGAAAATTCCAAGGTTATTAATTTCGACTCTAAAAGATTAATTTGTACTGATCAAATTGAAGCATTTTACCAAAGATCAAAGGATTATGGCAATTTACCTATAGTTACTGATGAATTGTCAGAAGAAGGTTTACAATCAGATATCGTTTTAACTACAAAACAGAAAAAAGCACTTGAACCCGTTAACCTAAAAGCAATTGAGGAATTTGACATTATCAAGGAGCGATTCGATGAGATTGATATGAGAAGACAAACAATTCAAAGAGAGAGAAAAGCAATTTTCGATGCGATAGAAAAGATCGACCTTGAAAAAACCCGTACATTCATGAAATCGTATCACGAAATCAACCGCGAATTCTCGCGTATATTTCAAAAACTTTCTCCAGGGGGATCAGCAAAAATGATGCTCGATCGGCCTGATAAGCCTTTTGAAGGAGGGGTAAGTATTGAAGCTAGACCTCGAGGAAAAAAAATATCAAGTCTTGAGATTTTAAGTGGGGGAGAGAAAACGCTCGTAGCGCTCTCTTTCATCTTCGCTGTTCAAGAATTTTATCCTGCTCCTTTTTACGTTTTAGATGAGATTGATGCTGCTCTCGATGGTCCTAATGTTCATAGGGTCTCTATGCTGCTAAAGGAATTCGCTGCACAATCACAATTCCTCGTGATAAGTCATAGGGAAGAAAATATCGTAAATGCAGACCGCATATATGGAGTCGCTATGCAGCAGTCAGGAATTACTGATATTTTCAGCGTTGATTTGGAGGAGGAAGCAAAAATTCTCTTAGAACTTGAAGATACAACAAGTTTAATTGAAGGTTTATAACAAATTTGAGGCGAAAAGCGATTTCGATAGATTATAATAAGTGGACAGTTAAAAAATTAAAAGAGTTTAGTAAAGAAAAAAATATAAAATTTCCACCTAAAGCTAAAAAAGCAGAGATTGTTAAAATTGTTTCTGATTTCACATCTAGAAATAAAACACAACCTAAAATTGTTGATAACAAAATCGAAGTTTCTAGTATTAATGAATCAGATATTAAAGAAATTGAAGAACCTGAGGAGAACTTAGAGAAAGAATTAATCGCTGGTTTTGATGAAGCTGATGATCCTGCTTTATTATATAAAGACAA
>LAZR01000560.1_pt1 | contig 28071 bp, 13 predicted proteins | sample 329461 | NCBI WGS metagenome assembly LAZR01 (sample SAMN03002196, study PRJNA259156) | marine sediment metagenome | biome: sea floor; feature: Hydrothermal impacted sediments; material: marine sediment; isolation source: Loki non-amplified sample from Loki's castle hydrothermal vent sediment ...
GGGACAATACTTCATTTTTATTCCAAAATGGTGAATTGGTTAATCTCGAGAACGAAACAAATTTTTGGTATCCCCCCTTCTCAGACAAGGTGTCTTTATTCATTATCAGTTTTTGTTTTAATGTTTTCCTAACTTTTTGTTTGTTTATTGTGTGAATTAAGGATTAAATAGGTAAATAATGGTGTTAATGTATCTATTAAGTTGTATGTCCCAATAGGTTCTATTTTCTTATTATAACCTTTTTTTCCTTTACCTTTAAATTGGTTATAGTATTCAGAAAATTTATTTTTACTTGTATTAGTTCGTTTTATCCCAACTTTTGATGTTAAAAATTTCTCAAGCTGGACCAGATTATGAAAATTCTCTTGGAGATCTACAATTCTTTTTGGTAGTTTAATATTTAGAGAGAATTTATTAATTACAGTATTAATAATTTTAATATCAAAATTTTTATTAAAAACCAACAATGTATTAACATCCTTAAGATAAGGCTCTATTAACTTTATTAATACTGGAACTCTATTTTTATCTCTTGTCATATTAAATGCCTGAAAAAGCATAAGCTCAAAGTTTTTTGAATTAATTTCTCTTAAGTCGAGGAGAGATATGCCAATTATATTTATAAAACCTTCATATGCTTTAGGTAAAAAATCAGTTGTTTCAATATCTATACATACTAATTTTTTACCATAGAAAGACATTTCATGCAAATTCTCAATGCTATTTAGAAATGATACTAAAAATTTTCCAATCCTTTTTATTTCATCTATCCATAGTTTTTCCCAAAGTTTATTGGGAAGGTATTCTTCATAATTAGATGTACCAGAAAATGAAGATAATATTTTTGAATCTTTTATATCAAAAAGAACTTTCCTTGTTATAAACCCTTTAGGTGTTCCTTCTGTATTCCATACAACTTTAGAATCATCATGGATCCCACTTGTTAAATCACGGATATCAATTAATTGCTTGTAATTTTTTTCTTGTACATTGATCTCTTTCTTTATTGTTTTTTTATAGGGATGAATAATTAGCTGTAACCCATCAAAATCATTAATCTTCCAATTAGTTTTTCCACTTACAGTTAATTTATATCTTTGCTCATTGTTAGTTGCTTTAACCCAGATGGCACCACCATTTCCCTGTTTTTCTCGTATTTTATTCCATAATTTTTCCCCTACAAGAGCACTTAATGTTCCAATGAATACACCTGGTTTTAACTGAAGCATCCACTTTGTTAATTTCCCTCTTAAACTTGATGGGACATTTTCAGTAATGAAGATCATTAATTTTGGTACTTAATTTCACCTCTATTTTATTCTGGACTATCATCAAAATTTTTACCTCCAACATGATAACCATCTTTCGGATCCCATAAAAAACCTGGCAGTGCGTCATCATTATTGTAATCTCTCCTTTCAAGATTAATGTTTTCTAATACTTTCCTTTGTGAAGAATTTAAATTTTCTTCAATATTTAGAACAGATTTGATATCTCTAACACAAAGTTTTAATAATTTATTCTTATGAAAAATATCTCTGCACACTTTTCGAACTCTTCTCGAAATATCTTTAGTACTTTTTTTTACAGTATCAAAAGCTAAAGGAATCGTCATTTCTGATTTATATAAATCTGCGATATCATACACAAATGATAGTTGTTTTCCTGTGTGTATGAAACCTAGTGCAGGGCTATAACCCATAGCAACAATTGCAGCATGACACATCCCATATAAACATGAATTGGCTACTGATAATGCTCTGTTAATCGGATCAGTTTTTAGCCAAGAACCTCTATAATATGAGCGCCCTTTCCATTCAATTCCAGTACGTTTACTATTATCAAAATATATTTTTCGAACTCTCGCTCCTTCTTTCCCTCGTAATTGTCTAATAGTTAAATCAAATAGATTAGTGTCGTTAAATCTTCTTATGTACAGATTTTTCGCTATAAGAAGCCTATAAAAAGGAACACTACTTAGAAAAGCTTGGCGAATTATGTTTCGGGAACTCCGAGTTCTTCCCAAACCTTCAGCATACAGACGAACACCCTCTTCACCACACCACAATATAAGACAATCATTATCAACTAGATTTTTAATAGCAGCGTGAGTAATGCTAGTACCCGGACCTAACATTATGATATTTAAAGTAGCACAAGGTACAGGAGTAATCCCTTTTTTATCAAATATTGCGATTGAATGCTCATCTTGCCTAATTTTTGCATGTTCAATGTAAATATATGATAAACTATCTTTAACTTTGGGTAGTTCACGGAGATCTTTTTTCATAATTACTCACACTCCCTAAGGATTATTTACAATTTTTAATTAGGTTATTATAAAAAAACCTTGATTCAATAGAATTATAGCTTGGATATTGACAAAAGTCCGAAACCAAATGCTTTCCCACTTCCAATTCCATTTTTCAGAGCATTTTCGAATCTTTCAACGTGAAAAACTTGAAGAACACCATCGAATTGGACTCCATAAAGAGTCATTTTGGTGGAATTCTTCTTTACTTTCGCAATAATTTCTTCCTTTCTGGTGATACTTACATGAATAATATTAAATCCGCTTTGTTCTGCCTTTTTTTTTAACCACTCATATTGTTTTTCTTCATTATACATTCCCACTCGTTTGCTTTCAACCTTCTTCGTAGGATTTGCAAATAAACGAAACTTATATTTGTTTCCCGTTATAAATTGTGGGTAGTTAAATTGTTTAAATAATGGATTTTTCATTAAATATTCATTATTTAATATTGGATTCCAATCAGGACATAAAGTCGATTGAACTAAAACATAGGGATAAGATTGGGTAGAGTTCTTTTCAATTCTAAATAAAACCCTCCCATCTCTTTTTAACTCTTTTAGATTATCGGGAAATGCATTCATTATGGTTCTATGAAGCTGGTAAGGATTTCCTAACTCTCTTTGGGCTCTATAAGAATTGTGATTCAAGACTAATTTTGATAAATACATTCTTAATCCTCCTGTGTAAGTAATTCTGTTGAAATATATTCAGTAAATACATTACGAGAGATAAATTCTCTTGAACCAAAAGAAAGTGGTACATCCATACGTGATTCACCCTCAGAAAGTCCACAATCATAAATTAGTCGCAAGGATTCAGGCGATCTTTTTCCTTTCCTTCCTTGCCATGGATATTTTTTCATAGTTTCTAAGAGAGGTTCTGGGATCGGTCTTTTTGTAAGTAAAACAGGGGAGGTAACCGGAAATGATTTTCTTCCTAAAAATAAGGGCCATTTTGGAAAATTTAAAGCATGTGAGATTTGTTCTAGTAAATTTATATTTTCACCTTCGAGTCCAACCAAGAAACAAGCATCAGCGATATAGAACCGTCGTGATAATACTGTACTTAATTTAGATTTAGTAACTTCACCTTCGGCACTAGCTCGTAATACATTTAGCGTGGTATGATAGTCATAAAAAATTGAGCCTTCTCTTTCCACTCGTATAGCCATTTTTAATTCTGTTAAATCATCAATTTTTTCATCACGTCTGCGACCTAAAGCACAACAAATAACTCCAATTACTCCACTTTTGGAAGGTTCTGCTTCTGTGAGTCTATCTGTAAATTTACTCCCAATCCCCCATGATTGCATAGGTCCTTCAAGACGAAGAAGAATAACACTCATGTGCTTCAACACCCAGGGTATCAATTAATTCCTTGATCGATTTTTGATGTATTCCAATCTCTTGAAGATGTTTTACAGGACGATCTCCAGTTATACAGTAATGGATTTTTAAATCATCTGGTATTCCATAAAGCTCTAACATATCTTTAAGATAATCTTCCAACTTACTCACTGATTGGTTTATTAAATCTATATTTTGGAACCCAACCTTCGCTGGTTGGGCAAATGCATTTGTTAAAGCCCATGGTTGATCAGATCGGAATGTTGCTAGGATAAAATCGGGTTTATTGAAGGCAGCCATACTGGTCTGCTTTCCTGTAGGAATTGCATTTATCGACGCTTTAAGATATCCTTTAAGTGTAGAAACAGCTATTTCTTTATTTCCATTTAAATTCTCTAAAAGCTGATTCAAATCAACAACAGAATATCGATAAAAACAAGAACTATTGTACATTATTATCCCCATCATTCCAGCTCCACTTTCAGATTCTTCTTGAAGATCATCAATTGCTGTATAGAAATCCATCTCCATATTCACTTTATGAGTAGATAAAGCGTGAGCTACATAACACGCTGCGTCCTTTGTTAAATCCGTCTTGGAAGCAACCATCCTTCCAAATAAGGCAATATCCACGTTAAGATCGCTTTTAATATCCTCCAAAACAGTGTCTAATTTATCTAAAGTGGATTTGGTAATGTTTTTTGCATTAAAAGCTTCCCAGTTATCCAAGACTACTTGTCCGATCTTATCGGGAGTATCATTATTTAAAAATAGCAATACATCAGTCCTTGTTGCATCTTTTTTAGCCGTCTTAAATCCTATTTTTAATAATACGGTCTTAACTACATTAGTCGCAGTTTCCTCATCCTTTCCACCTTTCACTAAGAAATCAATAACTTTTCTTGGAAGTAATTTAGTTCTTATCCCTAAATTGTCCTTTAATTCATCAACATAATCTGCAAAATAATGCCTTATCGCACTTTTAAGACATTGGCTTGAGATTCTTGCTCGTCGGAAACCTCCAAATTCACACACTTTTGGAGTGTTGGTATCATCTCTATTTAGACATGATGGACCAAAATTTTGTATTATATGTAATTCTACAAACATTTTTTCATCTCTTTTTATTTTTTATTCATTTTCTATTTTTGTTTTGGGTTTCCAGAAAGAATTAGCCCATTTTTCATATGATGGAAAATTCGATTCATATGGCCATCGTTTTAAATCATAAAATAACTCATGCCAATTTATCGGGATATTTTTTGATTTGGCAAGTGAAATTGCTTGTCTAATGTGTATTGCTAAATCTTCTGGATTGCTTCTCAGCAGTGTAGTAAATCTTTGTTCAAGGCTATTATTTTCTCCACTACCGAGAGAAATTTGACGGAAGACATCCCCCATATTTCCTATTATACCGCTACTGGGATGATATGCGAATAATGAGGCTATAAGATAGTGCAAATCTCGATTCCATTTACCCTTTATTTTTTGGAGCCACGGAATGATATGAGGATACATGTCTATACAAGTACCCGGTTCGTATTGCAACCCTCTTCTTAACGCAGCTAAAACACCTCGATCATCCCTGTTTGCTAATTCTTCTAAATAATTAATAAATTTAGATTTAGGTATCTTAAACTTTGATTTGTCTTCCTTTTTGTTTTGTTTGTTTTCTGACATTTTTTTTACCTCAGATATTTTATATTTGTTTTAAATCTTGAATATTTTTAAAAAAATATCCTTTAATTTGGATAAATGACTTCAATCCTCTCGGATTCTTACCAATAGTTTGTTTGATAATGTTTAACAGATTTATTGCTAATTTTACAATTTTATCATTAACCCAATATTTTATTATCTCTTGCCTTTTGATAAAATCTGATTCTTTTGCGATTTCATCCATAAACTGATAAAAATAATTTTCTAATTGATTCCAATATCTGATAGATATCTGATAATTTTGGATAAAGTCTGATACTTTATTCTTCTGGATGGGACTTAAATTAGATTCTTGAGAAAAGAGATAAGCCTTCACTAATAAAAACAAGGTTTTATTTAAAATACTTTCCGCTTTTTTACTTTTTTCTAAAAATTCCCTTACATTATCTACGAGAGTTGGATCCTCGAGAAATTTTAAAGATAAAGGAATATAGGATTTATCCCAGTTTATAATTTTAGCCGCCTTTTTTGGATCATTACAAATTCCATAAATTTCTAATGAATATTGTTTTGATATGGGTACGATTCCTCTTTGTACGAAGAATGAAATCCAATTTATTGTTTTAGGAGGGATTTTCTTACCCGAAACATCAGTTATCCTCAATAAACTTTCAGATTCTCTCCATACTTGTCTATCAGATAATAATTTAATAGGTTTTATTTCATTTTTATCATTGATAAAGTACGCTTTAAGAGGATCGTAATGCCAATCACTCTTAATCTTCTCTCCTTGAGCTAAATATACATATTTAATTAATGTTTCTCTATTTTCTTCAAACGGCAATAACCATATTCTCCGACTCTGCCAAGTAAGATAGTCTAAATAACCATTTGGATATCTTCCAATTTTATTTTCATATAATTTTTTTTCATCACGTTCCCAAAAAGGAATATCGATAGATTCTTCATTTTTCTGAAAAGGATGTTTGTTATCGTACCTGATAAAATTAAGCATAAGAGAATCAAAAAGATTATCACCTCTTAGAAAAATTATTAAACCTGAAAATAATGGGGCATGAGAAAAATTAAATGGTCTACTAACGCCTCCTCCAACTGCATAATTCTGAAAAGTTAGTAGTAGTTGTGCCACTTCTTCGATTTTGAGAGCTGTAATTTGGCTATCCCAACTGTGATTAAATAGAGAAGGATTATTACCCGTAGATATAGCATGATATAATTTAGAGATGGGTGTCTTTTTTGTGATGTTAGCATCATAAATCTGATAAAATCGATTTTCTGGTTCATTAAATAGCTCAAATTTATGGCTCCACTTTTTAAAATAACTGTTTAATATTTCTTCATCGAATTTACCTGATTTATATATTTTCTGCCATTCATTTCTATTTTTAGGACCAAAGTTTCTATGTAAGATTGCTAATAAAAACCGGTAAATAGAGATTATTGTCAATGGTTTATCTGAACTTATTTGTCTTATATTATTTGCATTAAACAAGACATCATTAATGGTTAACAACTTAATTGTACCATCTTGGAGTTCACAGGGAATCCAAGGGTTATATATCAAATTAAAAGAGATTTCAGCCATGTTTCACCCTCTAAAATTTATCTATTATATAATCCTATTTTTTTTCTTAAATAAATTTGATTTTTTTCTGTATTAAAGTAAAAATAATCTGTAGATTCTTCTCTTGATAAAATTACATGATGAATATTTCGGGTAAGTGTATTTTTTTTCCAGGATTTAGGGATAGAATTTGGCTCTGTTGTAAAATATGAGACTATAGGATAACTTGAAACTCGAATGGAATAATCCAGAATTTTTTTTGCTCCATTCTTATTTGGTTTCTTGGTAATGTCAATAGGAATTGTTTGTTTTTCATCAAAAAACAATTGGTCCTCTGAGCTTTGATATAAGCATAAAAGTTGAATTGAAGGAGATGTGATTCTCGTCATTAATTGTAGTGCTTTCTGCGCTTTTGACGTATTTTCTTCGAGATACCCATAAAAATCTTCAAAAAAATCATCATCTTCAGGATTTGGGATTAATCTATAATTTGCTTGTTGAGCTTTTTCCCTATCTTTATAATTTTGAACTTGTTTTGATTTTTCTAACTCCCTTTTCCATTCAGTTCTTACATCAGTAAATTCTTTTGGAAAACTTTCTTCTTTCTCATATACAATTTCTATAAATCTTTCTAAATCATCGGGGATTTCAATTTTCTTTACTGATTTTAGATTAAGATAAGTCTTTTGAAGAATATATTTTGAATAAATTGGAAAAGGAATTTGAGGAATTCTATACTCATTCAACGCTGGTTGAATTATCCAAAATTGTGGTCTTTTTAAAAGTTCTGGGCGTAGAACATGATTTCCCTCTCTATCTCTTATATGTCTGTGTAAACGGCCCATTCTTTGAAAGAGTAGATCAATAGGCGCAAGATCACTAATCATTAAATCAAAATCTAAATCCAAACTCTGTTCAATGATTTGAGTAGAAATTAATAACTTTGATTCTTCTGTGTGATCTTTATTGATTCCAAAAGTTTCTATAATTGAATTCTCAATTTCCATTCTTTGATTATATGGAAATCTTGAGTGTAACAAATAAATTTTAATACCAGAATTTTCAAGATACATTAATTTTAAATAAAAATTTTGTGCTCTTTTTACTTTATTGCAAACAATAGCAACTCTTCCTCCATTTTGAAGAATTTTTTTTATTTTTCCCTCAATACAGTTCTCTTCAATCCAGTGAATGCATATACTTTCATCACCTTGTTTTTTTAGTGATACCTCAATATTTTTGACAAGTATTCGATTATCAGAGCATAGACTAATTCGAGGATACTTTTGGTCTTTGTATTCTAGGTGGTTATCATTAAATGTTTCAATTAGCTTTTTTCTTTTAAAGGAAGGAAGAGTCGCAGAGAGCAATATCACACTTGATCCTAATAATTTTAACCAGTATAGGAGGTTTTCTAGAATTTTAGACATATAGACATCATAAGAATGGACCTCATCAATAATAACAATTTTACCCGCAAGCCCAAAAAGGCGTACAAAAAAATGTCTGACAGGGAGAACTGATAATAATATCTGATCTATGGTTCCGACTCCAAATGGAGCGATTAAGCCTCGTTTGCGATAAGTAAACCAATCATCTGCCACAATTGGCTCATATTGGTCAAAATTCCTACTTTTAATCTTTAATAATTCATATTTCTCGTTAATCACAGCGTTTCCATGTAATAAATGTAGATTTACTCGTTGTCCAAGATTAATCTCCAAAAGGAATTTTTTCACACGCGTAAACATTTGATTTGCTGTTGCTTGAGTAGGTAAAGCTAAATATGATCCTTGTAAGTCCTGGGAGCGATCTAAATAATGTTCCAAATATAGAGCTGCCTCAGTTTTTCCTTCTCCCATAGGAGCCTCAATAATAACCAAGCATGGAGAAATAAAAAGATCTAAATTATCTACAATTGTTTTTTGAAGAGGTCTTAGTTCTTTAATAAAAGGGAAAACTTCTTCAAAAAGAAGAACTTTATTTTTTTCCATTGGTTTCCAATTATCCCAACCAATCTTTTTTATGGCATTTTTAGCTCTCTTTCTACTTAATGGAAAATACTTATCAATCAATTCTGTCGTGTTGGTAAAATCAATGAAATATTCAAAAAATTGATCATTCGACCCTATCCAATCCACAACACAAATTAATCCTGTTAAAAATATAATAAAAGCTTTCAAATGCTCTGGATTTAAAAGATTTATTTTACCATTGTCTTCTATATTATCTTTTTGGCTTAATCCACTAAAGATCTTTATTACTCCTATAAGTTTTAATTGTATCTCACGCCATTTTTCTGTTCCTAAATGCTCCGGAATAATTACAGATATATTAGAACTGGTAGGAAAAATTCCATGATGTCCACCTAACACATATTTTAAGTTATATAATAAATCCAGATCCTTAATTTTCATTTCTAAATCGTCGTTGCTAAATACAGAATAAAAAATTTCTCCTGAAAGAAAACTATGGCTTATATTACGCGTGTAAATGTTCAAATTATAAGATTCTAATTTTTTAGCCAATGCCGGAACTTTACCCTGAAAAACAGGAGTGGCTTTTCCTATATCATGAATGCCTGCAAGAAAAATAAGCCACCGTTTAGACTTTTCTTGAGATCTCCCTAAATATTGGGAGATTTTTGTCTTTACATAACCAGTTAAAATCTTATCCCAATAGATTTCAGCAACCGCAGCCACATCAATCAAATGACATATTAATGGGTGGTATAAATATGTGTTTTCACCTTCTAGGGTGATTCTCTTAGCCTTTCCCCATATATGTTTTAGAGCTGTCATATTTAAAATTACTAAGAATTTACTTTTTCGGTAATATAACTTGATATTTATTTTTTGGATATTATGTAATGTGTGTTTTTTGAATATAAGCTTATTATCACTTGAGTGATATATATATTTTATTATGAATATGTTCTTAAAAAAGTGGACATCGTTAAAAAATAATATTAATGTTTAAAAAGTTAAAAATGCAATAAATAATTAGGATTGATAATATGGATAAAAGAACATGTCAGATTGTTTTAGTGGGGCACACTTGGCAGAAATTGATTTACTCTATTGACAAAGAAATTTTTGATAAATTAATCCTTATTATAGAAAAAGAGAATTTGCCAGGGACTCAAGAAGCTGAAGAGACATTAGAAATTCTCATAGAAGAGTATAAAAAACGAAAAATTAATGTTGAATACAGACAATTTAATTTTCACATTCCAACTAAACCAATTGCAGAGATGACATATTTAATATATCAACAAAAGATTTTGGGCTTTAGTAATATTATAATAAATATCTCAGGAGGTTTAAGATATATGAATATTTGGATTTATATAGCGGCTTCCATAACAAAATCAAGAATTATCCACGGTAATTTTATTTATAATGAAAACATTGAAGTTGGTATTCACAAAAATGATGATTTAGATACTCTCTACTTTTCTTCACTCACTTCCAAACAACTAGAATTTATGAAATTATTCTTCAACCGATCGAAAAACGCTTTGGATTTTTTTAGACTTGATTTTAACGAGAATCTTTTATTAAGAGTTCCTAAAAGTTATAATTCGATTGAAGAAATCAAACTCTCATTAAATAAACAAAGAGGTAAAAAATTAACAAGAGGAGCTATTAATGGTTATATCATGAAATTAAATAGAATTTCGGCTCTTGTTATCACTCCTGAAGATCAAAATAAAAAAAGTATTACTATTAGCTATATTGGGATAGCATTTTTTCTAAAAGCTATATTTAAATTGATAAATGAGATAAAACCTTAAATTAGTCTAATGAAGATCTATGTGCGGTAGATATAAAAATGGGAATATATAATTATGAAGACGAGACCTATGTGGCTTTTCCTTCAATCATTTCTCTTACTGTAGATATGATTAAGCCAACCGAGATAAACTCTTAATTTTAAAGGCTAGTTAGCAAAAAATCTTTAAGATTCGCCACCTCTAAAAAATATCCCACAAAATTTTTTATCATTAAATCTTTTCCATCTATTATAATTAAAACACTCGCCTCTATCAAGTCCCTTCCATTAACTTTTCCATAGATTTCTTTTAAAGTATTACGTTCCAATCTTAGACCATGAAATCTTTCTAAACTTTCATATCCATACCCTGATATTGTCGCAGAGATTAAATCAGTACTATCATATTTTTCTAGCATTTTTTTAAAGATATACGCTGCCACACGATCTGCTTCATAAATTTTATATTTATCATCATTGAACAATTTTTAATCCATTTTTCACATTTGATATCAACGAACTTCCATACCAATGAGTATATAAAAAAACAAAATCATCTTCCTTACGTATTAAGACTCCACCTCGATCCCCCAAAAAAATCCCCTTTTTTTAATTTCTTGATTAACATATCAATCTTTTAAAAACATTTGGACTTACATTTTTTTAAATTGAAAATAATCTTGATGCTTTAGAAATTGAAATTTCTGACGAATTCGTCCTTCAGTAGTTTCTATTGAATATCCTCATGAAAGCTTGAGTAAGTCGAACTTTTCTCGTAAAAAAAAAAATTGGTGGTCTTACCACTCTCGCCAGAACGAGTATGACTTCATTGTCATTTAAATCCAAATCCTCTCCTATTATCCATGAGTTTTTAAACGCGGATCAACTCCCTATTGTTTAAAGGATCTCGTTTCCAATCTTCTGAAAAGTCAGGTTTTTTTTCTAAATCCATGATGATAGCTCTAATCTTAGTTTTATTTCACATATACTTTTATTCAATAAGATTTTTTAAAGAAAAAATAAAATCATTCGATTACATTGATTTTTAATTTTTTTTTGTTTGTACCTAAACTTTTTACAAAATCAGCTATTTCTTTATATTTCTTCGAGAAGAGATTAATTAATTCGTCATATAATGATAATAATTCTATTTTTAATTGAGGAGTCTTACGTACTACGAAATGAGAATAAAAGTGTTTCTCTATACAACCATAATCTTTTAGAAGAAGTCCCTCACTTGCCCACTCATCAATTTTTCTATATAATCCTGATTTATTAATATTAAATTCACTCTTAATTTCTCTAACGGAGCATGTAGAGTTTTTTTGGATATGTTCTAATAATTTTAATCTTTCTAGAAACTTCTTCAAATCACAATCATCCCTTAATTTCATATTACTATTTATTTCTGATTAATATATTTAAGAAAAGCCAACTTTTTGAAAAAGAAATTATTTTCAAGTATAAAGGAAAACTTTCCTAAGCTTGGGAAAATCTTGAAACTCTCCCAAGATTGGGAAAAAATTAACTAGAATTATATAATATATATTTAATGCTTAAAATATTAGAAGAATATATGTAAGATAGTAGCTTTTTAAAAAATATTTATGGAATCAAAATATTTTTGTCTAATTTTTTGTTTAAAAGTCTTTGGGTTTATACATTAACACCGTGATTGTAAGTGTGTTTAAGATATAAAATAAATTCGAAAAAAATATGAAATATCTGAACAGTAAAAGAAAAATATTAAAATTGTATCATAGGAAAACCTATGTTTTAGGGTTGGTATTTATATTTATTATTGCCAATATCCAACAAAGTTCCACAATGGGTTTCTCAAATCCTCATATTATTAACTTTACGGGATCTCCTTCTATCGTGGATGTAAATGAGCCTGTAGAATTTACTTGGACAATCGTTGGAAGCTTTGACGTAGCTATTATTTCTTATGGAGATGGAAATCAAACGGAGATGACAATGACTCAAGAAGATGATACTTATTCGTTTCTACATACGTATGCGGTAGAAGGGAAATATAATGTATCGCTGTATGTAGCTAATAGTCTAACTAGGGATGAAGACTGGGATGCTTCTTTTATCACTGTTCAAAACAATCCACCAAGATTTGCTCTTTCAGCACCCCTTCAAGCTGAAGAGGACGAATTAGTGAATATATCTATTAATAACCTTCAAGAATCGGATTATGATAGAAAAATGGGAGTAATATCATACCGCTATGATTTCGCTGATAACAATCAAACAACAACAAATTCTACTTCCATTCTCCATAAATGGTCTAATGCGGGGATTTATCCTATTACTGTAACTGCAAGAGATGACCAAAATGCCCTATTCCAGAGAGTTACAAAAATAAAAATTACCAATAGAGCCCCAGTACCAGATTTTTCCTTGGGTTCTGAGATACCCGCAACATATGGTTTTTATACCGATTTAATTGGGGCATTTCCATTTGGATGGATTTCTATAAATAACGAATCATTTGAAGCTTTTAAAGTTCAAGAAGGCTCAGATAACCATCAAAAAATCTTAGAAATAACATCTCAACCATTAAACGATGTTGAAATATACAATGTCTTCAATCCTCAATCAAGTGGAACAGTAGAATTATGGTTCATGTCTAAAAATATTGGTTCTTCAGTTGGCATTTTTTCTTTTAAAAATAGTGCTCAAATTGATCAATTTTCAATTTTTATTAAAAACGGTAGATGGTATTACCGAACTGATGCGGGGGATAGGATAATATCTAGGGTACCAGCGCCTATAAAAGGAATTTGGCACCATATCAGAATTGATTTTTTAACTGTTGGTAAATATATGGATTTAAGGAGTAATACATTTCAGATCACTATCGATAACAAAAGATCAGGTATAATAGATTTTGCTGGTGAGGAAATTGAAAGAATTCATATTTCAGCGAATGTGGGTTTTGGAGATATAGCATATATCGATGCAATTGGTTTTTCTTGGCGGAATTATGAGGTAGGGAATAATCACCAGATTTTCGGTAAAGAGTATTATGCTACATATGATTTTATGGAAGAAACTATTGGGAGCAAACCAAGTGAGGAAGATTGGAATCTTTTAAGGACGGGATCTAATGAGATAGGTTCATTTTCTATCGTTGATGTGGGTTATGATAGCTTAGGTGGATATGAACCTTCTAATAATCCTCATGGTAAGGTAGTTGAAATAAGAGATAACAGTAATACCGCATCCCTTGTAATGGAAAATAACTATACCGACCAAGCATACGGAACTGTAGAATTTTGGGTGATGACTAATAACACAAAAGCCAAAACATGGGCATCCTGTTTGATGCAAAATGATCTATTAGCAATGGGTGTTCTAATAGACGATAATAAATGGAAATACACGATTAATGATATTGATTATCATATTATTCAAAATGTTGGTATTCCTGAAAACAACACGTTTTATCACGTCAGATTAGACTTTCGAGGCTCTGGTGCTGATCCCTATTTCTCTTTACAAGAGAATAGGTTTATGGTATATATTGATAACGTTTCATCTCCACAATATGCATTTACAATGTTATATTCTATAAATAAAATAAGAATCACAACTGGGAGAGTGGATACTGGTGTAGCTTACTTAGATTCAATTGGTTATTCATGGGATCCATATTACGATATAGGAGATAACCGATATCTTGCGGTTCAATTTCCAGAAAAAACATTAATTTGGCTTTCTGCGTCATTAACAACCGATACCCCAAGTGATGTTGATTCCCTTAGTTATTTTTGGGATTTGGGAGGAAGTAGTGATTTAGGGAAATACATCTCTCATGAATATGTAACATCTGGAAAGTACTATATAAAATTAACAGTAATGGATGATAATGGCGAAAACACCTCTAAAACAAAAATTGTGTTAATTGGTAATAGATATCCAAATATTGAATTTACATCGTTTCAAGGAGAAATTTCTACCTATGAAGGAACCACAGTAACCTTTAATACTGTTACAGATGATGAAAATGCCGATCTAGCGCAAATGGATTATTACTGGTATTTAAACGGTCCTAATTTTGACCCCTATAATGTAAGTCAATACCAGCAAGGTGGATGGGTTAACTCCCATATTTTTACTGATGATTATGACGGTCAATTATATGCAATGGCACGAGACCCTGAAGGTGCATTTGATTTTGATTTTTTAGATATAACTATTCTAAATGTTAATCCCTCAGTGAGTATCCATTCCTTAGATCTTCTAGCAAACCTCACTTTTGAAGTAGAACGGAGTGGACCACCCTTTTATGATAACAATTTTACTTTCCTTATCCAATCTACTGATAAATTTGGTAGCATCTCTCCATACCTTGTTAAAACCCTCAATTTTGCCGACTCAGAAGAAAACACAGAAAACCATCAGGAAGAAAATATATTATTAAGTCTATTAAAGGATTGGAAGATACTTATTAATACAAGTTCTGGAATATATGGTAAAATTCAATATACTATAACTTTAGATTTTCAAGATGGGCAGTCGGAAGTGATCCAAAGCAGTCAATTCTCCTCCGGTAATGCTTATTGGGAATTAAAATTGAATTCCATGCTTTATGATGGTTCGAACTACACTATAAAACATCCTATTCAAGCAGGTGTCTCAATATGGGATCCTTCTGTCGATGATATTAATCTTGATCTTAATTATTCTGTGGAGATGGTTGTGGAAATACAATGTCTAGACTCACTTCCAATCTCAAAATCATTCAGTATAGACAACACGTTCTTTTATGATATTTATGTATATATGTCTGATGGAAAGACGTATGCCAACATTTCTGCATATACTCAGATAGCTGCTTCAGATGAATTTAAGGGTTCTGAGTTTCCTGTAAATTTCGATTCTCTATATATTCTTAAACCAATAATTGATCTCACTAGATTGCTTGATAATCACCCAGATGGACCTCAGTTGAGTAATTTTTCAGTAGTGGAATGCATATCCGCGGTGAACTTTTTAGATGCATTTGTAAAGGATGATGATGGAGGTAATTCTTCAGTTATCATTAAATTTGATACTCAAGATGAAATAGAAGTTTATAATTTATCTCCTGATATCACATTAATACACAGCGACAGCGGATTAATAGACCAAAACATCACCTTTTATCTGGATTATTATTATCGCTCATATTATAGAAACGACGCAAATATGGTGTTTGAATCTATTTCAACATATAAACCTTCTCAAGAGCAAAATCAATCTTCTCCATACGGTAACCAGACCACCGACAACGGTAGTAGTGGAGATAACGGATATGTATCGACGCATCAGTCAACGGATTCGGAAAATAACTCAGGAAGTGTACTGTTTAATTATGGATCTCAAGTAAACAGTAATAGTAATAACAGTGGAACTGTTTTTCCACAGTACCGGCAAGGTACCATAAGTGATGCTGGAGGAACAGATTCAATGAGTTATAGTACAGGTTCATATAATGTATATGAGTCTGACACACACACAGATTGGACTCAATACTCAATAAATTCATTGACGGATATAATATATCATTATCCTGGGAATCCTGGTAATTCTTGGCGCACTACATCTGATTTTTACGATGGTTCATGGAGTTTTGGGGACCAAAACGGTTATGTATTCTATGGTGCTATGACACAAAATCATGGCGGTTACGGTATGATTTATTACGACGGTTCTGGAGATAGTTCGTACATATATAGAAACGTCGGTGAAAGATCAAGCGGTCGAGTAGAAGCTTGGATAAAAACCGAAGGGTCGGATGGAATAGTTGCATTATATGATGGAGGCGGTTATGATATAGTATTTCAATTTAATGAAAACGGGGTATATTACTATAATTGGGTCCCCCCGGCATGGCCCATTCCGGGTTATTGGAGTTGGTCCTTATTCACAACTAACTATAATGATAATGAGTGGCATAGATTCGTAGTCAATTTGCAATCTGACAATCAATTTGATTTTTATCTTTATGAAGCAGATGGTAGCTTGAGATATATGATACTTGATGTAAATTCTGAAAGAACTGGTAGTATTGATCAAGTAAGATTTTTTACTGAAATTAATTCTCCTGCTGGTTGGTTTAGTGTTGATGGGGTAGGACTAACTTGGGATTCTGAGTATACATATAATCAAAATTGGGTTCCTTATCAGATGGCTAATAAATACGTATTTAATATTCCTATGTACAATATGAATAAAGATAATTATGATCGAGCTACATTGGTTCAAACTTATGTAAAATGGAAAGTAGATTTCCAAACATCCCCACCTGCCACAGTTCCTACTTTTAAAGTGTTTATTCAAGGGCCTGGATCAGGAACGGGGTATACTCAAGTCTTGAGTAAAACTGGTCCTTTAGATAATTCTTGGTACGGAACATGGATAACTATTGGTAAGGAATACTGTTATGGAGATTATGACTTAGATTACTATTTTGAAGTCACCACTGGTATTAATGATTTGACGGCTCCTTATTCGTTTGATATACAATTTATTCAGACATACTGGGAAGAATCCAGATATACAGGGAATAAGTATGAGTATTCCGAACCTGGGGGGAGTATAGATACAGGAGCACATGAATTAAGTACTTCAGTTGATAATAATTTTCAGCGAGATTATGTAAATTCTTTTGATTTTAGTCTGAGTTGGAGATCCACTTATTCTAAGACTTTTTACGTACAACTGTGGGATTATGTTGCTAATAATTGGGACAATGCCTGGGGTGAATATGGCCCACATACGGGATCTGGCTCTCTTTCTGTTTCAGCGACAGTCACTTCAAATGCTTCAAGATTTTTTGAAGATGTCGCTAGTCCAAAATTAAAATATCGATTGTACTCTACAACCAGTAGTGAGCCAGCCACTGTTGAAATGCAAAGTTCTACTGTTAATTGGTCATATAAATATACATATTGGGCTGAGCATGAAATCACCCTAGCAGGTATGAATCAGTTTCGGTATCTCACATTTGATAGCACGGTTGGGAAGGGCCTTGAGTTAACCTTCATATATACATCTGCTGTAACAACTGGAAAAACGATACGATACGAGGTATATAATTGGATTACAGGACAATATGTCGAAGAGTATACCAATGCAATTCCAGGAAATAGAATAGACTCGTTTAGAATCTATAGTAAAAACTACATTCATGGCATTACTTATAAAGTGAGGATAAGACAGATCATCATAAATAACGATACTGAGTGTGTACTTGCCATTAATGGTGGTCTTAGCCATGAATATTTTTGGAAGTATTCCTATTTTGATACCTATAGGATGGAGCTTCCAGGCATGAATGATTTCAGGATTGACCACATCATGCAATTTACCGTGAGTTATTCAATTGGTACACATGATCCGCGAATTATAGATATACAGGCTTATAAACACAGTGGCGGTGGTACTGGATGGAATATTAAGAATACCGCATCAACATTCGATAATCCGGGGGGCACGCCATTCAGTAATTTTGATAGCGGATCATTTTTAGTAGATAAAGATTACATCTATTATGACTCTGGGAAGTATTACATCGATATTCATTTTGATAATACTACTTCTCCAACAGCAACAATTTTTGAAGTTAATTATTTAACAGTAGACTGGACATACTCCTATAGCTGGAATGATATATTTGAAGTATCACTGGCAAACATGAACGTTTTTCGGTATGTAAATTTTGTAAATTGCTCACTATCTTACACAATTTCCACACGATCTGAAACATCAGTTGATGTATCTTTATGGGATTACACCCTCAATGGAGGTGCAGGAGATTGGGTATATTATGAGACTGTTACAGCGGGAATATCATTTCAAAACTCTGTTTATTTTACCAATACTAACTACATGCACTCTAGTACTTATAAAGTGACGATCAAATTTGACCAATTTTCCAATACAGAATTTAATTTAGATGCTGCATCTGCAAATTGGGATTACTCTTACTCATATTATGATACATTTGAGTTAGATTTAAGCGAAATGACACAATTCAGATATACTTATTTTGATAAATGCACGTTGGACTATCAAATTGATCTTCCCCGCACAGGAAAATCAACAACTGTGTATATGTATAACTTTACAAAATCAGACTGGGATTACTTCAAGACCACGTTGGGAGGAGCAAATGATATCCAAGATTCTATTACATTTAATAGTCTTGATTACATCAATAACGGTTCAAATATGATACGAATCCGATTCACTGGATTTTCAAGTACAGAATTTAATCGAGATAGCATCGTTGCTAATTATAGCTGGGAACATAATGTACAGGATAAGTATTATACCGTGTTAAATGATATGACAACCCTCAGGTTTAACAGTTTTGAGGAATGCAACATCACATTTTCCATACAATCATCAGAAGATCAAACTCTACAGGTGGAGCTATATGACTTTATCTCATTAAAGTGGACTGCAGTGGGATTTCTTTTAAATACCATTAAGGATGATGATTATAACGGTTCTATCATGTTTACCAGCGATAATTTCATCCATCCCACTGAATATACAACCAAAATCTTCTTCAGAGGTGTCCAAGATTCTTTCCTCACCTTAAATACACTGGAAAACAATTATTCTTGGTCGCATTATTATACCTACACTGATTTCGGCTATGATAATCAGGGTATGGAAGGGAATCCATATGCAGATATGACGACAATATATAGAAACGTGTATACGACTCATAACATTTTTGACTACTCTGGAGAGTTCGTCGTAACTTGGACGGTAAGTGATGGAATGCATGAAACTAAAGAAGGTCAACTCATAGAAATCATTTATCCAATTCCTTCAATATCAATCGGAGATATTCCTTACTATATTGAAGAAGATGAGCAAGTATATCTAGAATCAAGCATCAATTTTGCAGAAGAATATACCCAAGAAGCAGAATATCAATTTTTCTGGGATTTCGGAGATGGATACCACAGTGTAGATCGCAATCCAACACATGCCTGGAGTGACTCTGGTAATTACACAATTACTTTGTATATACGAGATTTATATGGAAATTGCTACAACAATACAATTATGGTAGAAATCGAGGAAAAATTACCCGAGATAATCGGACCATTTGGATTTTCAGGAATTGAAGGTCAAGCAATAATTCTCGAAGTCGCGGTTTCTGATTCAATATTCGATAGAAATAATCTACTATTTACCTGGTATGATGAAAAAAATCAAGAAATTATGGAATTTGCGAATAACCAGAAACCTATAGTAATTTTAAATGACGGAGTATATAATTACAGCTTAGAGATTGAAGACCTTAATGGAAATAAAGATTTTACAGACATATTAATTACAGTTAATGACATACCTCCTTCTATATTTATCCCTAGCTACATGTATCATGGGGATCAAAATTCAGGATCATTGACATTAACTGCATTTGCATTTGATTATTATAAAGATGTAAATATGTTGGAATTTACATGGAGAATTTCACATAATGAAAGAGTAGATAATCGAGGTCCATTTTCTAATGTGAATCAATCTTCTATTGTATTTAACGCTACAAAAACTGCAATATATCAGGGAGAAGTATCGGTAAGAGATCCAAATACAAGTATATTAAATAAACAAATATTTTATATATATTCTGTTATCGATTCGAATGGAAACGGTTTCAGTGACGAATTTGAACAGGAACTAACTGACAATGGGGAAAATATTTATGATTATTTTGACACGGATCAAGATGGAATTAGTGATTTATATGAAATTACACACAATAAAACTGATTATTTAGACCCTGATACAGATAAGGATGGATTGTATGATGGGATTGATAGATTAACTGGAATGGGAGAAAGATCAGCAGGAACAAATCCTATAAATTATGATTCAGATGGCGATTTATTGTCAGACGGTGAAGAAGTATACGGATGGGAAATATCTACAGATAGGGAAGAAAATATTCATGTATCTTCAGATCCATGGTTAAGTGATACCGATGGTGATGGTTGGACAGATTATGAAGAATATTTGCATGGTACTCATCCTCATATTGTTGATACTGATTTAGATGGAATAAATGATCCACAAGATCCCTATCCAGTAAATGCAGATAAGGATGAAGACGGCCTGTTCGATAGTGAAGAACTTGCCTTGGGCACGGCTGTTGATAATTCAGATACTGATGGAGATACATTAACAGACGGTGAGGAAGTAAGAGGTGGGTTAACAAGTCCTCTATCAGCGGATACCGATCGAGATTTTGCAAGCGACAATGCAGAAGTTATTACTAAGGAAAATTCGATCCAAAATAGAATGAGTTTGGATCAACCAGTCATAATCCACTTCAACCAATACTTCCAATATGCATCTGCAGCTCAAATATCATTTGTATTGGCATTTGGTGAGTTTGATGAGACTGTTAATTACGGGATCGAAGATATCCCAGATTTAAACGTTAGAGTAACAAAAATTGATAATAATTTGGTGCTCTATGAGGGCAATACCAATGGAAAGAGATACTTCAGTAATGCGATAGATTTTAGGGAAGTTATTGAGAATAAAGGATATAATTACTATGGAGATTATGTTATATCCGTCAATAAAACAGGAGTAGGGTGTATGTTAGAGCAATTTGATATTAATGTTGCGGGACGTTTGGATCCAGGGGATGCTGATTCAGATGATGATGGTATTATGGATGGTATTGAAATGGACACACTAATTCTTGGAAAAAGAATCATTAATTTCACATCAGACAATAAAAATAATATAACGGCTAATAATATTTCTCCTCCTGAACCTTATGACTTTAATATAGAAGTCGGTTCTGTACAACTTAAGGGTACAATTGATCAATCAGTAGTTGCATCGATTACTTTTCAAAACGATTTTTCCTTTCCTGTGGTCGTTGCTTACATCAGTAGTAGAAATGAAGATGACAGTGTTGAAGTACGGATAGATAATGTTACGTCAACTGGATGCGATATTTTCATGGAAGAACCTGGTGATGGCAGTCACGCTAGTGAAACTATCAATTACATCGTAGTTGAACATGGCGAATGGGAATTTCCAGACGGTACAGATATAAAAGCTGGAATAGTTGCTATAGATCAAGCTCATCAGGGATCGTCATCCTATAGTAATTGGAAAAATGTAGAGTTTCGATCACCTTTCTCTGGTTTTGAGCCCGTTGTACTTCACTCCCTTAACACCTATAATAACGATGACTTTAAAACATCCATAGTATCTGAGGTAACTCAATTTTCCTTCAATATTACCCAAGAGTCTGGTGAGACTGGATCCTCTACCGCAGAAGAAATAATTGGATGGATTGTGATTGAATCCGGAAAAATTGGTACAATAAATAACGTAAAGTATGAAACAATCCAGGAAAATGATGGTAACTCAGATGGTGTAAGTGATGATGGACATATGTTCTTCTTTCAGCAAGATTTTTTGACAATCCCAGATGTAATAGTTGTAAAGCAAACTACTGCAAATAACGGAGATGGATCATGGGCTCGTTCACAGGGCACACTATCTGGCTCTACTCATGTAACCTATGCCGAAGAAGATCAAGCAAGTGATTCAGAACGGAATCATCCAGATGAATATTTTGGGTTGGTTGCTTTTGAATCCACCTTTTCGTTCGGATTTGATTACGTACCGCAAGGTACTGAACCAGAAGAAGAGATAATAATAGAAGAAGAGGGAACAGAAGCAGATGTAGAATCATTTTATTTAACTATTCCAGATTTTGGCCGGGTGTATGAAGCCTATATTACTATTGAGATAGCTTCAGAAAACACTCCAAACGGGTATGGAACAATTAATATAACGCTTATAAAAGAGGATATCAGCAGTCTTATTGAAGATCTTATATTAATAAATTATTATAAAACCTTTAATCAAACAGATGTATACTTTAACAAATTTTTAGATTTAACAACCTATGTGAACAATGATACAATACATCAGTTTTATGGAGTTTATAGACTAGATGTTGTGATATTTAATAACAATTCAACAGATATATTTAATGTAACAAAATATTATATTGAAACAGATACCTACATTAAAGCATCAGAAAGTGATACTGAAGCATGGGTTACCAATCCATCTAGTCCAGATACAGATGGGGATACAATTACCGATTACGCAGAAATTTACGGATGGACTCGTGGGTCGGAGATATTTTATACTAATCCTTTAAGCGCCGATTCTGATGAAGATGGGGCTGACGATAATGTCGATCGACATCCCACTGAAAATGTGATGATCAAGATAAGTCCGTTATCTGCAACACACCGTTCTCAAACCTATTGGGAAGCAAGTCCCAAATTAGAAATTGTTATCTCATATGAATTAAACGGAGATTATAGTAACCGACAAAAAATTTTCTCTCCTGCTATACGGGCAACAGAAGATTTAATTACTCAATGGATATTGTGGTTCAAGTATAGTCACTATAGAAGAACTAATTTTGCCATTAATGACATACACTATTATGTTGATATTGATGACAATCCCGATGTTCAGCCAGAAAATATGGATTTCGGATTTTCCTTATGGCATATGGATGTTGCTGATTTCTTTGGCATACTTCTGTGGGATACATGGCTTGCAGGTGGGTCTGTTGTATACTCGATAGGTAATATTGGTCATTCCGCAACATTTGATATATATTATACAGGAATATGGGGCCAACCAAATGAGTTACATGTAAAGGTCGAAACAATTTCTGTAATCAAATCAAATACAATTGCAATTTACAAAAATGATACTATAATTAACGGACATTTTAAAGAAAAAGAGAAAATGAATGTCATTGTTCTCGAAGTAACAGGTAATGTTCAAGACACGCCATTTGTTCAAGGACCTAATGCAATAGTAATTCCTACTGAGCTATTTATTGAAACAATGTTAAATAGTTATTTAGAAAGAGATATGTTAGAAGAAACGCCGTTGTACAGTAGTGTTGAAGGTGAGTACGAATTTATTTCTGTCGGTCGAAATGGAAGTACTGAAAAGGGGTGTGATAAAGTTGATTTTGCCATTATCCGCTTCAATATAGATATAGATGACGCCATGATAGTATTATCAATGTTAACTACTGTCATATTAAATGACACGACTGGCGAAGAGGTAGAACTGTATGATTATCAATCAACAAAAGAAGATGGAATCAATGCTGTATTGATGAATGTATATAAAGAAGTATTGGGATATATTCCATGGTATGGTAACTTCCAAAATTCTGAATTGGGAGATGAGCCAGGTGACTTCTTCGAATTCTGGGCAGAAATATTTGTAGGAGCGCTAATGGCTGTAGTATATTTTATCTATATAATCGGTATGGCAATTGCATCACTTTTTGTGGCACTTGTAAAGTTTGTTGGCGCGGTTATGATGGAAGTGCTAACATTTCTAGGACCTTTTCTATGGCTGATTATTCGTGCTGTGCTGTTTGTCCTTGCCTTTATTTTACTTGCTATCCACTTACTAGTACAAATTCCTACATATCTGATTATGGGGGTATCAATGTTGTTAATCGCAACTCTAATGGGTGGTTATTGTGAATTCAGCTGGAATTTTGTAGAATTCTCTTTAGACAATGTAAAAGTATTTAGAATGCAATCAGATATAGTATGGGTATATTGGGGATTCTTTGATATGGAATTTCCTTGGGTTGATGATAAAATCTTTATAGATGGCGAGTTAATTATGTCAACAAGTCAGAGTATTTTGGGTCTTGAATCAAAAAGTGAATTTACTAATACTGACATATTTTCGACGATTGATTCACAAACACCACCCGAACTGCATTGTGGATACAATCTCACAGACGGTTCTACTTATGATTTCTACGTAACATATCAAGATTTTGAAAATAATGCGCCGGATCCAAGTTATGGGGTAAAATTACATTTAATTAATCCAGATGGGACTACTTTATCACCAAACCAAATGAGCATTCATCCAGATTATGTAGACGATATAGATTATAGAAAAGGGGTATTATATAATTATACTATTGATTTAGATACAATTTATCAAGGGCAAGGTCTGTGGCATTATTATTTTACAACCCAAGATGATTCTAGTGCACATGATATAGTGTTTATGCCTGATTTTGGATATAAACTTGGTCCAGATGTTTTTACATCTCAATACTTATTAACAGAACATGTGTCGAGAAACTACCCAGATGAATATAGCAGTTCTTCTGGTTTTATAGATGAAGATTTTACATTCGTGACTACCTGGTCAAGTGAAATGATTCCTGATAATGTGTACATGTACCTTATTCCAGCCCAAAGGTCTGTGGGTACAGGTGTATCAAAAACAGTTGGCATTCAGAAATTTCCAATGAGTACTGTTGATCTAAGTCCAGACTACTCTGATTACGTTGATTATTATGTCACAATTAATTTTTCTCAGTTAGGATATACTGAAGCTGAGATTGGAAAATTCAGTCATTATTATGAGGCTATTTATTATAATGGAAATAAAACATATCTTTACGATGCTGAATTGGATTCTGAATCTTTTTATGATTTGACATACACAGACTTTAATACTCCGTATGTTGGTACATCAGGTGCTCAGCTACTTGATTCTCAGTTTGAAAACTTAAATTTTATATCAGATTACTCACTACATATACAGGATAACGTTGGTAAGAAAGAACTTTTTACTGTAATCTCTGAATATCAGATGCGGTTCGAAGTAATATATACAGATCCACTTGGACTTCCTCCATCTTACTATCCTCACTTAATATTTAAAAATGTTGCAACTGGGGAAGAATTGGTACCATTTGTATTATCGGAAGAGTCACAAACAGAATTTTCTTTAGCGTATGGAGAGGACGTTTCTTCATATTCAACCATTATAGAAGGATTTGAACTTCCTCCAGGATTATGGGTATATAGATTTGAAGCAAAAGATAATAAGGGACTACAAGTGAACGTTCTAGAGGGAGGTATGTCTTTATGGGTAATAGGAAGTGGAATGGAAATAATAAACGGATTTTCACTTATAACATTGACATCGGGTACAATTCCTTTAATATCATATATTGCCGCAATTCCAATGAGTTCAAATGGTATTGCCGCATCAATACTCTCAATTGCAGGTACGGTGTATGCAATGGTTCAATTGGGTATAAGTTGGTATTCATTTATGGTATCCCAAAATGCAGGAGCTTTATTGGGTCTTTGTCTTGGAACATTTTTCAGTGTCATGGCAACAGCTAATGCATTTAAAATGTCATTTACTAAATTTGCGGGATTTTTTGCAAAAGTCTTGCTTATCGGTGGTCTTGTTGAATCGGCGCTTGCCATATTACCTTTTGTTGAAATTCCTTGGGATATTTCTTCAATAATATTTAATTTCATTTATTTACCCATTGAATTCTTTTTAATGATGGGAAGTTCTGTAGTAGCTGGTATTGCTATGAAAAGCCTTACCAAAACTACAAATATTGGGAGTAAAGTAATAAAAGGTTCTATGAAAGCGTTGATGCTTTTTCAAGCATTAGTTTCGCTCGCCTCACTTCTTTCATGGGCATCGATGACACAAGCCCTATACCTATATAGCGATAAATATTAATAATAAGAGGAAAAGTTTAAAAAATTAAATAAAAAGGGGTACAAAAAAATGAAAAAGAAAAACACAAAAATATGGGTAGTAATAATTATTTCAATGCAACTTTTGGTTTTATGCTCAGTGATAACTAATGCAAGTGCATTCGGAAATGGGAGGTCTACAGGAGATTTTAATCCGAATAATCCAACGGATCTGATGAGGGTGCGAGTCGAGCATCATGGAACACATGATTGGATCGCTGAAGCAGCGTTGGATGCCATTAAGCATGGCTCATTTGCTCAAGAATGGAAAGATAAAGATGGAGTAATCTTTTGGAATGAAAAAAGGACAATTATATTTCTCGTAGGAACTGAAGCACCAGATTTTGGTAGAAATAAAGATTCCCCAGGGGGTTATACTAAAACGACTCTGAACGGTGTACCCACGGGTGGATATAGGAGAACAAACATACACAATATGTGGTTTAATATTGATCATACTCCGAGAACTACAGACTCGATGAAAAAGGCTAGATTTTTTATATTAAATTTAATAGATGATTATGAGAAAAAAGTCATGTCAGCATTCAAAAAAGAACAATGTGATTTAGCAGCGTTTTATATTGGTTATATTGTGCATTTAATTTCAGATCTAGCGACTTGGACACATATCATTAACTCGCAAAATTTGTGGGACACGTGGGAACAGTATGATGAAGACAAAGGGTATCGTCCGAATACAAAAGGTGGGATCGAACTTGTCATGCTAAGTATTCATCCTCGATTTGAAGCTGATTTGCAAAAATATACACGAAATAGAGATGAGAGCAAATTTACATATCTTAAACAATTCGCAGTATCTCCTAATGGTGTTGAAAATCTTAAAGATATAGCTGTGAAACTAGCTTTTAAAACTCGCTTCGATAGTACAGCTACTAAAGAAGATCTCAACAAAGCAATTATTCCTTCGAGTATTCAAGAGGGAGATCATAATGCTGCATGGATGTTTCATCAAGCAGTCAATTGGGAATTAAAGGCATACAAGCCTCTAAAAGATCAAAATAGTATTCAAGGATTATGGTATTTGGATCAAATTCAAGAAAATTTAAATGACGCTGTTAGAGCCGCCGCTAAAGTTATAGATTATTTTGGACTTAAGTGGAATACGGAAACAAACCGTGTATGTTGTGAAGATAATGTGAATCAAGCATTACCACAATCTATGAACATTTCTAGGGGTTTAATGATTGCAATTTCACTATTTATGATGATGGGTATTGCATTGTCATTTTTTCCGCTAATAGTAGCACAACAAGTAAAAGAAGTATTCGAAGAGTTCCCACTACATTTTTGAAAATTATGGAAGTTATTATAAATAAACATAGAGCCTAATAGTAATGAAAACAAAAAATCAAGTCAAAGATTTAATTATTACTCGGAAGATAAATTTACTGTTTTTTCTATTTATCCTTTTGTTTTCTCAAATAGCTGGTTATCTATCTATAGCAGCTTTCTCAAGTTTAACGCAAATAATTAAAAGGATGAAAATCCCCAGTGGATTAATAGATCTAAATCTTGATATATATCATCCAGAAGAAATAAAAGTAAGCATCCCATATTATATTCAAAATCACGGAATTTATGATTTGAATGATCTGTTTATGGAAGTTGAAATTAGTGTGAATTATATAGATATATTTAGCCGTAAGAATATAACTGCGCAGATTTTCTCGAAAGATGAAGCTCTTCCCGATTGCAGGGCATTTAATACTATACTAGGTTATTTTAATGGTT
>LAZR01000561.1_pt1 | contig 28043 bp, 27 predicted proteins | sample 329461 | NCBI WGS metagenome assembly LAZR01 (sample SAMN03002196, study PRJNA259156) | marine sediment metagenome | biome: sea floor; feature: Hydrothermal impacted sediments; material: marine sediment; isolation source: Loki non-amplified sample from Loki's castle hydrothermal vent sediment ...
AGATTGCCAATTGTTATTAAAAGTCATAATCAGCATGATAAATATAATAGGTTCAATTTTTTAGTTCAAAAAATAGAAGAAGTAGATAAATTTTGCGTAAAATATAAAAACTTTCTCTATTATGATGTTTATATTCAAAAATTCATCGAATGCGATGGATTTGAACGTAAAATTTATATTATTGGTGATAAAGTTTATGGCATCATAAGAGAAAACCCAATATATATCTATTTAAGAGAAAAACCTGAATATATCGATGTTGGGCTAATAAAAAGAGAGAGATTTGAAGTTACTGAAGATATTATACAATTATCTAAGATTTTATCACATGGTTTAAACTTAAAGATTTTTGGATTTGATTTAATCCAACCTATAAATCAAAATAAACTATTTTTAGTGGATTTAAATGATTTTCCAAGTTTTAAGGGTATTCCCAATATTGAGAATGATATGAAAAATTATATCAAGAATTATATTTTAGCTCTTTAAGCAATTATTAAAAATGGTAAAATGAATACATAAGCTAATACACCATACAAAACACAAAAATACCCAAAATTTAAATTTCGAGCTAATCGTAGCAATATATCAATTGTCAAATAGCCGATAATAAAACTTACAAGAGTTACTATTATAATCGTCACTACATCTAGAGTACCAAAAACGGATCCTTTTCCAAATAGAATATCTACTGCTAATGAAGCAATAGTAACAGGAACAGACATCATGAAACTCAATAGTAACGCATCATTCTGCTCATACTTTTGCAGTAAGATTGCTGACATAGTGATTCCAGATCTGGAGATCCCGGGCAAAATTGAGACCCCCTGGGTAAGACCTGACAAAAAACTATCTCTTTTAACTCTGGATTCAGAAACATCAGAGATTTTATTGGTTCCATAAATTCTTCTCATCTTTATTAAAATAATGCCTGTAAGGATTAAAAAACCAGAGATGACGAGTGTCAAAATATCTCCCTGGAATGCAGTAAACGCATCAAGAATTATAATTTTAATTATGAAATAAATTGGGATAGCGGTTATACCTGTTCCAATAGTAGCATAAATTAACCAGTTTCTTTTTTTCACATCAACTATGTTCACCTCCAGATTGCTATGAAACAATGACTTAAAAAGTCTAATGAAATCATTCTTAAATTTTAATAAAACAGCAAACATTGTTCCTAAATGTAACCAAATTGCTAGACTAAATGCGTTCTCAGGAGATATACCAAAAAGATTAATAGAAATAATCATAGTCTGCCCAGAAGATGATATCGGAAGCCACTCAAACAAACCCTGAAAAATAGCAATAATTATGTATTCTATCATATTTTAACCATATTTTGAAAAGAATATTTATTTAATCCCAACATTAAATTTTCAACAATTTCAATTCGCGTTCTTCTGAATCCTTCCAATTCTTTCATGGAAGGATCTTCTATGTCTCCTGCTCCTCCAGCAAATTCTTTTATCGTTAAGATCTGCTTATTATTCACTTTGATAAATTTATGGATTTCTTCTTTATGCTGCTTTGTTAATGTAAGAATCAAATCTGCTTCTGTAATTAATTCAATGTGTTTTTTTATGTCAGTAGATAAATATTCTTGTGATAACACAATTCCGATTTCCTTCATTGCTAGTCTAGCATCCATGGATATTAGCATTCCATCTCTAGCATTAGAGGAAATTCCACCCGACTTAACTATTACGTCTACATTCAGATTTAGAAAAAAATTCTTGAGAAACCCTTCAGCCATGGGGCTTCTCGCTGTGTTAACACTACAAACAATTAAGATCGATTTATAAGGGAACTTCCTATTCATTAAATTATTCAAAAGAAGGATAATAAAAAACTATTATTATTTAAAACTCTCTCTATTAGTGAATTTGATGCCTTTACTCCTCATGTTTTCTAATGATTTTGATATATTTCCGGGTGGTAAATCTATGCCTTTCGTTAAATCTATTAAAAAAAATACTTCAAAACCAAAATCAAAAGCATCCATAGCAGAATAATAACAACAGTAATTAAGTGCTAATCCGCATATAAAAGTTCTTTTTATTTTAATAGATTTCAAGTAACCAGCTAACCCTGTTTCCGTCTTTTTATCATTTTCAAGGAATGCTGAATAGCTATCAATAATGAGATTTCTTCCTTTCCGTATTATTGCACTCGCTAGATTAACATTTAAATTATCATGGAACTCTGCACCATTAGTTCCTTGTACACAATGGTCTGGCCAAAGAACAGGTCCTATAGCACCATCTATGCTTTGATATTCATCACCAGGCTTTTTTTCTGGATAGCTACTTGCAAAGGATAAATGACCAGGTGGATGCCAATCTTGAGTTAAAATGATATTACCGCTAAATTGTTTAAAAATTGTTGCTATATGGTTGATATCTTTAACTATTAGATCCCCTTTTTCAATAGCCAAAGCACCTCCTGGCATAAAATCGTTTTGAATATCTACAACTATCAAAACATCTTCTTTATAGATTTCTATATCCTCTTCTAGATCTTCCATTTAATTTTCCAACGTAACAATGAATTAAAAATTTGTATAAATTTTAAGTAGATCTTCTTTTTATCAAATAAATAGAATTGGATAGGTACCAAAATAGTATTCCAAAAATTACTATCCATTCAAAAGTAGGCATAATTAAAAAGATCTTCTGCCCAAAAGAATAACATATTTCACGATATAAATTACAAAAATTAGTTGTAAAAAATGGTATTAGATAAAAAAAAATGATTCCACCTAATATATATCCAAAATATACTATTTGTTTGGAAAATTTTGTACTTTTTACCATTAAAAATCCAAAAAGCGAACAAACGAAGGCACTGCCAATCCAAGCAAAAAGGGCAAATATTCCGTGTAAAGCTCCATAAGTACTTCCTGTTAGTATGGCGCTGACAGAAGTAAATATTCCAATTCCAACAGCGAATTTTCTAATTATATCATTTATTTGATCATTTTTTACTATTCTACCTAGATATATTATAAACGGAATTGCGAGACAATTAGAAATAATTAATCCTCCCCTTAAAAAGATGCCTCCAGAGAGATCACCTAAATAACTTATTGTATATTTCCACATCACGTATTCTGGAGTTAATAATAAGGCAATAATATATCCCATAAAACCAATAATAGAAGCAAGTATCCCAAAAATATATCCATGTTCTAGGAAGCTGACTTTTTTTCTCATATTTATACCCGTTCGATTTTCCTTAAAAAATTATTTAATTAAAAGGTAGATAGATAAACTATCTTGTTGTTTTAAACTTAAATTTTTTTCAGGATTAAGAAAATCGAGATAATCAAATACCAAATTGCTAAAATAAAAGTATCTATCCATTCTAATAATGGTAATATTATTATTACAATATGTAAACCTAAAAAATAGTACAAAAAGAACATTAATACCATAGTAGAGAGAGTGAGAGATACACCGAAACCGAAATATACAAGGAGTTTGGAATATTTAGAATTTCTTAACATAAAAATATTAAAAAGTGTGATATAACAAATCCCAGATATCCAGCTAATAACAGCCGAAACTCCGTGTATTAAAGCAATTGTAGGTTCTCTTCCACAAAAAACCCCTAAGCTTATAAAACTAATACAAGAGATAAGGGCAGTTAATAATGCTATTTTTCTTAGTTTTTCAGCATTTTGAGCTGGCACACTTCCAATAAAATAAAGTACAAATAATATCGCAAATATACCTGAAAGAACAGTCCCAACTTGAAAAAACATACCTCCAGGACCATTACATAATGAACTTACAGGATTGTTTGTAAAATTATAACCCGGATACATTAGATATGCTATTAGATCTCCTAGCATTCCAAAAACTACTGAAAGGATCCCATAAACACCCCCAGAAACGAATTGTTGGAAATTTCCAAGCAGGTTATGTGATTTTTCCATAATTCCTCATTTTAACATTAATTAATGATTCATATAAGAGGTGTTCATATTTTTTATTCCAAAAATGTATTATTCCAAAAATTTAATTTCTAACTTGATTTATAAATAAATATATTTTTGTTTATAGTTGTTATAAAAGATAGTCTTTTAATAATATCGCGCTCGTAGTATAGTGGTAATATGCTGGCTTCCCAAGTCAGCGTCCCGGGTTCAATTCTTTGAATCATTTTGATTCTTAGGGAAAATCCCGGCGGGCGCATTCTCAATATTAATTTTTTAAATTAGAAGGGGGAAGTTTAAAATCTACAAAAAAAGATTGCTGATATTTCTTTCCACTTTTAGAAGTTGATAGTCTAATTTCTAAGGTTATCTAATGAAATATTCAGCGGTGATTCATTCTCAATTTCTTTACATAAGAATGAAATATCACTAAATAAAGAAACTGCTCTTTCAATAGTACCGTTTTTTATATATCGGTCAGCCTCTTCCATTTTTAACATTTCATCTAGTAGAGGCTTAAAAATCTCTAGTACTTCATAAACATCGTTTAAGATGTTCTTAACAAATTGAATCTTTCGATTAATTTTATCATCCTTAACTGATATAAGTATTCTCACCAAATTTATTGATATTTCTTATACTTGAATAATATTTATCTTTTAACTATTAAAAGCTTATGGCTATCTTTTCTAAATAATAAATTTGTATACAAAATTAAACCAAATTTTTTACAACAATTGATTTGTGGCAAAATTAATGGTGCGAATATACTTTTGTAATAGTATAATTAAATTCTCACTAGACTATTTAACACAGTTAGGAAAATTTTTCAAATTTCTATGATCAAAAATTGATTTAGAAGTAAAAAAAGAGATAACAACAAGAAATTTTGATAATATGTAAACAAATTTGTAGTAGATGAAGGTTAATTTTTATTACAACATATCCTTTCCAAAAATGTGCTTAAACTTTTTTAATAAGTCTCTGATTTTTAGATTACCCATACCAAATTTGACTCGAAAGGAGAACATGAGCACTAAGTTGAATTTAGTCTCAAATATCTCCATTAAATTGGAAATAAATTTTTCACTATTTTCCAGTTCTAAATACATTTTTTTTACACTTACTAAATTTCTCTGACTTCTCACTTCAAACTCTCTGATTGTGTTAAAGAGAGTTGTTTGTGGTAATGAAGAATAGAGGACCTTACCCTCAATTGAAAAAATTCCGCTCCCCAGTATTTCCTTATCGTCAACACAATCTCTCAAAATTTGAATAACTTCTTGAAAAATTGGCATAGAGGTGAAATCTTTTTCCTCATCTTTAACAAGCTCTTCTTCTTCCATAGGACCTGAACTGCTCTCATAAAATTCCAAAGCAGAAAACTCAAAATCTACAGCCTGGTAGCCCCTTACAGAAAACTTTTTATCTACAAAAGCTTGGAAACTATGCTCACAATTCAATCCTGACGGTATTGATATAGTAGTTAATTGTTTTGATTGATTGATAATTTTTTTAGGAAGTTTTAGTTTTTTACTTCCTTTACATTTTGGGCACACAATGAGTATTTCTTCAAAAAAATCTTCAGTCGTTGCATTTTGTATTTTTTCTACGGTCATTTTTAACTCTATAATAAGATAAATTATTATTTAACAATTTTTAGGGTTTTTAAAAAGAACCACAAATTTGAGTTGATCACTTTGTGTGTTCAAAAATCTATTTAATAGGTAATTTTTTTGTGTTATTTAAATTTTTGTCTTAGTTTAAAGATATAAACCGTAAAAACTGGAATTTCTTATTTATACTATCGTTTGACATAAATTAAAACTCTAAAAAGTACGAACTATTTCACAACAACATAAATTTAAATAAAAATTCTAATATTAAATAAACACACAAATAATTAGTAAAGTAAACTAAAAGGAAGATTTTACACAAAAAATTAGTAAATGAAACCTAAAGTATATAAAAAAAGTTTCAAAAAAGAAGCATTTAATGATCATTTAAAAGGGTTAAAAAAGTGAAATCTCAAAACAAACTGAAGGAAATCCATTGTCAAGATGGTCTAAATGCTCGTTATCATTGTTTGATTAAAAAACATGAAAGTTATTAATATTATAAACTCGCTTTGGCATGAAGTTAATGTTAACTATGGAAAATTACTCAAAATCTAAGGATAGTCCACTAGTATTGCAGATGCTAGGGATTGGTTTAGTAAAAATTACACAAGTAGATATAGGAGGGAAATTTGAGGTAATTTTTCAAAAAGGCATAGGCGTGCCACTAATTCAGAATATACTTGAATTATATAAAAAAGAAATTGTAAACAAACGTCAAGGGAATTCAATAATCCCATTGGAAGAGTTTACAATTTTTATTCATTATTTTGAAAATCAAGATCACGATATTTTAGTTATAATATATATGGAAGAGAAAGAAAGTTCTGCAAACTTCAGTAAACTATATTTCTTATCAAGAAATATCAATAAAAAATTCCAAACCAATGAATCACATCATAATCTAATAGCAGAATTTCAAACTGCTGTAGAAATTCCAAAAACAGATGGAATTATAGCAATTTTTATATTGAGCGCAACTGGGAGTCCTTTTATCTCAAAGATCAATAAGAGTCGTTCCACTATTTCAGATCACGAAGTTCATATTTCGGGCTTCATATCCGCATTATTGTCCTTCTCGAATACGATCATTGGTGAAGAAACAGGAGCCAAACTTAAAGAGATCAATTTTGGTAACCAACAATTCTATGTCATATCAAAGAACAATGTAATTTTTGCTTTTTTGGTTGATAATATGAATAATTTACTCCAGAGATATATGTATTTACTCGCAGATGAATTTCTCAACCAATATAAAGATGTTATTAAGGAATTTAATGGGGATATTACACCGTTTAACGTATTTGAAGAAAAAATTAACCAATATTTTATAATATAAAAAAAGGAAAATAAAAATGTCAGAAAATAGTGATGGAAATCAGGTTTCTATTATAATCTTTCAAGTGGGGTGGGAGCAATTTGTCATCGATTTGCTTGATGTAAAAGAAATAATTACAGCAGGTCAGATAAGAAAACTACCCAAAAGTTTGGATTATATTGACGGTATTTATAATTATAGAGGAGAGATTATTCATGTCATTAATTTGAGAAAAAAATTAAACTTAGATGAATATATAATTTATCGCTCAAGAAACACCTCAATGGAGGAGGAAGAAAACTCTAGTAACACCAAGAAATATATTATAATTTTAAAAGTAGATAATAATCTTATTGGATTTTATGTAGATCAAATAATTAACATTGACCATATTGATGTTAGTGAGATTGTACTGCTAAGTCCTATTTTCCAAACAAGCGTTGCAATAGAATACGTTAAAGGGGTTATAAATTTTAAGGATAGACCACGGATCGTGCTTGATTTAGGCAAAATATTCAACGAGGTTGAGAAATTTAGAATTCAACAAGATTTATCATCTTTAACATAAAATAAAATTTTAAAAAAAAGGAGTGAAAAATATGGCAGATGAAAAGAAAAAGATTCTAATCGTAGATGATGCACAATTTACCAGAAATATGCTGAAGAAAATCATCAGTAAGATCGAGCAGATCGAAGTTGTTGGTGAAGCCTCAAATGGCGTTGAAGCAATTTCTCTATACAAGAAACTGAACCCTGACTTGATAACAATGGACCTTGTAATGCCAGAACTTGGCGGAATCGAAGCCACCAGCGAGATTCTAAAAATAAACCCTAAAGCAGTGATAATAATTGTCTCCGCTTTGGGACAGGAGGCCCTGGTTCTTGAAGCAGCAAAAAAAGGTGCTAAAGACTTTATACAGAAACCTTTCAAACCCGACCAAATACTTGAGGTTATGGATCGAATATTAAAGAATAAAAAAACGGCGGCTAAAACCTAACTTTTACCATAAACTATGAGGTGATAATATGGCAACGAATGACGACATTAAATTGTTCATAAGTGAAGCAGAGGATCTCATTCAGAAAACTGAAGATGAAATTTTCAAATTAGAAGAAAATCCTAAAGATTCAAAACCAATTCAGGGACTTTTTTTTACTTTCCACACATTAAAGGGACTTACGGCAATGGCAGGATTTGAAAATCTTTCAAAATTTTGCCATCACTTCGAAACATTTTTGGATAATTCAAAGGATAAGAAGGTTACAGAGAAAAAGCGGATTGAATTCATTGAAATGTTATTTGAAAGCTTAGATGTGCTAAAAAATGTCATAAATAAGGTAAAAAAAGGTGATATGTCTGATATCGATGCTGGTTTTGTTGAAGAAATAAAAGACAGTTTTGAGACTTTCGACTCTGAGTTTGATATAACATTTATTGAACCAATTTCTCCAGACCAAATAAAAAAAATATTGAGCAATAAACAAAAAAAATCGTATAAAATTTATATTCGTATAGAAGATACTTGTGTGTTTAAAAAAGTTCGTTTATTTATCATTTTTCGAGCTCTGAACACAAATGGTCAAATTTGCTGGACAGATCCTGCTCCTGAGTCTTTAGAAAAGGTTATTCTGAAGAATGAATTTGAAATTTATTACATCACTCAAAAAAATAAATCTGACATTTCAAAAGTTCTAGACGAGATTTTAGAAATTGAAAGTGTAGTTATCACTGCTTCAAAAGCAGATGAGTTTGTCAGCAATATTGTCAAATTAAAGAAAAAATGGGAATCAGAACAAGAAGAAACTGCAAGTGCTGAAGTAGAAGATGAGTTTCTTTATGAAGATGAAGAAGATTTTGAGAAGGAAGAGACTGAAAGAGTTTCTACTATTGAAGACGTATATTCAGAGGATGGTGCTAAGATTACTAGTGTAAAAGTCAACATTGAAGATTTAGAGGTTTTAATGAATTATTTTTCAGAACTTGTGATAATGAAGAATCATATCAGCCAAGTTTTAAAGGGAAATCGGACGGTTAGTCGGCTCATAGATAAAATGGATAAACCTTTTCTTGATATCCAAGAAATTCTATTTAAATTAAAATTGGTAAGAGTTGAATCAACTTTTAGAAAGTATAAAAGACTTGTTCGGGATGTGGCAAACGAAACAGGCAAAAAAATACGATTAGTTTTACAAGGGACAAACGTAGAAATTGATAGGAAAATTCTCGAAGAACTCAATTCCCCCTTAGTCCATTTAATTAGAAATGCTATATCCCATGGTATTGAATCACCAAAAGAAAGAAAGAAGAAGGGAAAAAATGAAATTGGTGTTCTTAGACTAAAAACATCTAGAAGAGCAGGTTCTATTTTTATTGAAGTACAAGATGACGGGATTGGTATAAATTACGATAAAGTAAAGCAGAAAATCGTTAAGAAAGGGCTTTATGATATTGATGAAGTCGAAGCACTAACTAAAGAAGCTCTCAACAAATTCATTTTAATGGCAGGATTTTCTACACTATCCGATGCTGACATGTTGTCGGGAAGAGGAATGGGATTAGCGATAGTCGCAGACAAAATTAAAGAATTAGGAGGAGAATTTAAAATTGAATCACAAAAAAATGAAGGAACCAAATTTATCATGATAGTTCCATTCACAAGAGCAATATTAAGGGCACAATTAATCCAAGTATCACAAGACTTATTTGCTATCCCAACTGAGAATATCAAACAGATTTATTTCTTTGATCAAAATCAAACTCAATATGTTGAAGGGAAACAATATTATAAAGTTAATTCCAATCTAGTTCCTGTCATTCATCTAGACCAATACTTAAAAATGGTAGATCTAGAAGATACTAATACATATAAAAAAGTGGCTATTTTGTGCCAAAAAGATGAGGATTCTTTAGCTGTCCTTGTTGCAGATAAGCAACTTCAACAATTAGACGTAGTAGTTAAACCATTTACATCCAATTACTCTGATTCTCGAGATGTCTTAGGATCTTCAATAACTGGTGAGGGGACTATTTGCCTCATTCTTGATGTTTTGAATATCATGTCAACGATGGAAACTGAAGAGGAAATTAAAATAATAAATAAACTAAATTAAATTTTTTTAAAAATGTAAAAATAAATTCATTAAATTATTGATAATTTGGAGGAAAAAGAAAAATGGGTTTTAAGAAAATTAGTAGTGATGAATTAAAGACAAATATTGGTCCAAATTTTCTAGGTATGCCAATAAGAGAATCAGGAAAAATGATTCAATCTGGAAAAAGAGAAAAAAAAATTGATTCAAGGACACTCGCCTCGATCTCAGAGATATTAGTTCTGAATGAAGAATTTTTAGAATATCAATATCAATATAATAGGAAAAGATCCGCTGTTGCAGGTTATGGGAATATCGTTGTCTTTAACAACTCACTTAAAGACCGAATTTGGGATACTTTTCTAAAATTTTCTGGAACTCAATTTAAAGATCAAGATTCAGAAAGAGGGTTGAATTTAGGCATATTTGACCCGAATTCAAACAAAGTTTTAAAATATGAGATTGTTAATTCAGGAATTTTACCTGATTTAGTTACTGTAAATGAAAGTATAGAAAATTTAAATGAAGATCTTAAAAGTGAGAGTGAAGGAACGTATCTGGATGACAATCAAAAAAATCATATATTGCTTTTGGGAAAAGAAAATAAGATTAAATTTACAATCTCAATTGAAAATATTTCAAACTCAAAATTAGAAAATATAAAGTTTAAAAAATATTTTTCAAACATATTCTATGATATTGACTTTACAAATTCAGTAAAAAAAGATTTTGAATTTACTAATAATTATTTTGAATGTCCAATCAGAGATTTAAACCCTGGTGAAAATTTCGAGATAATCCTCAATGCAAATGTTTTTCCAAAAAGGAGAGAAAATATAAGAACTGGGAGGATAGAGGTAACATTTAAATTAAAGGATAAAACAGTTTCAGAGGTTGCAATCAACAATTTCTCAGCTTATTCTCACGCTATGCACGCAATTAAGAAAACAGAAAAAGATTATGCGCCTAATAATTGGAGTTGTTCATTGATTTTCGAAAACCATAGTGATTTTATTATGAAATTAAATTCGGTTTTAATTTTAGATAAATCTCGAAAAAATACACTCCTCGAATTGGATTATAGAGAAAATCCTATTAGGATTCACCCACGTCAGAACTATAAAACAGAAAACTTCGATTTTCAAGACGAGAAGGAGCCTATATTTTCAAGAAAAGTTAGTTATTCTATAGATTATAAAGTAGAGAAAAATTCAATAATTACTTCAAGGTTCGACGATGAAGAATTTAAAGTTGCAAATATTTTGATTAAAAAGAATATAGCAGAGCGTGAAATTAAGTCATATGAAGAATCAAAAATTAACACAGAGTTTGTAGTGAAGAATCGTGGAACTTTACCCATTAAGGGATTAATTGCTCAAGAAAGAATTCCGGAAGATTTCCTTCCACCTAGAGATATATCTAATTTTCAATTTCTCAATACTTCTGGAAAATTAATCATTGAAGATGTTACTATAAGTGTAAATCCTGATGATTATGACTCTAGTCATGAACACTTTTTAGAATTGAGGTTCAATTTAAAAAATAACAATGGTAACGCCTTAATACCAGTAAATGATTATTTAGAGGTCCGATATCCATTAGATGCAGTATCTCCTGATTATAAAAAAGATTACGAGTTTAAATTAGAGATTAATTCTTACTACTCAAAATATTTAGATTCACCGACTAGTGAATGTTATGTAATCACTGATACTCTTGCTGAAATGGGAGATTCATCTCTGAAAATTACTCACAAGCGTCGTAAACTAATGATCGGGAAAGAAATATTTCCCGGTAGAAGTAGTGATGAATTTGCAATTTTCATAACAGCTAAAAATGGTTCAAATATGAAATTATCAGAAGTAAGTATCTTGGATACTTTTCCAGAAGCATTCGAACTAGTATCCTCAAATGTAGATCATAAGCTTATTAAAGATGGGAAGTCGGGAGAATGCACGATTTCATTCAATATTGAGGCTTTGCAACCATTTCAAGAAAGAGAAATCATGTATTATCTTAAAAACGTAACAGGAAAGGATGTTAAATTTTCAGAATTAGAATCATTTTTTGTTGGATAAATTTAATGAATAAAAAAATTTAAGAAAAAATTTTGATTAGTAAAAATTTGGAGGAAAAAAAATGAAATTACAGTTTTATGAAACATTACAAGATAAGTCAAAAGAATATTTAAGCTATTTGATAGAACAACTATTACCATATTTCACCGATGGTGAATACAAGATTTTTCTAGAAGATGTATCTAATGGCTCCCAGAAACTCAGTAAAGGTGGTAAAGGTGGTAAAGGTGGTAAAGGTGGTAAAGGTGGTAAAGGTGGTAAAGGAAGTAAAGCATCCAAATCGAAACCTTCAGATAAATTTGTAAAAATAGGTGATGATAAGGGAAAACTGGCCGTTTTTTCAAAATTAAATGAAAGCCAGCAAAAATTATTATTTCAAATATTCATAAGTCGAGAATTAAATGATAAGATGGCCGTAAAATGGCGGTTTTATCAATATATTAAATATCATTTAGGTTTGAATATCAAGTCAATTAAAATCAATATGGCTGTTGATCCTTACATTGATTTTATTATTGGAACCAGCGAAAATAAATTTATCTTTGTCTTGTGTTATGATTTGTTAGAATTAAACAATTTTAAGAAGGGATTAAATGAAATCAGTGAATATGTGAAGACTCAGAATCTAATCCCAGACCAAATAGTTTTTGCCGCAAACAAATCGTTTCGAACTATCCCTCTAGAGGAACCGTTTAAGATCATTAATTCTGAGATAGTTCCAGAATTATGGATTGAATGGATTCAAGAAAATATATTATTCAATAAAGAAGATCTCTTAATTATTAACGATTCAGAGTTAAAAATAGCAGGATTTAACTTCACGAGTGACGATGATATGCTTAATTATGTTTATACGTATTCAAATGGTGGGCAAATATCAATTTTTAAGCAATTAGACTTTTTTACAGAAGCCGCTGAAGATGAACCTGAAGTAGAATTAATTTGGAAAGGTATAATGATGAAATCAAATTTGGAGTAAAATAATGATGATAGAAAGCAATTATGAAGAATATGAATCTGAGGAAAATATAAATGCCGTTATTGTAAAAATTCAAGACGAAAAATATTTGATTGAAGTTGAAAAGGTGAAAGAAATTTATGTTCCAGGAGAAAATATAGTTCCAGTACCATTATCAGAAAAATCTATTGTAGGTGTAATTAATATCCGGGGAGTTATTTATTCAATTATCTCCTTAAGGCATAATATTTATGCTGAAAGTATCGATTATGGCTTAAACGAATATTCACGGATACTACTCTTAGAATGGGGCAATTTAAACGTTGCTATTCTCGTGGACCTTGTAATTGGTGTAAGAGAATTTCCACTTTCTATTTTTAAGCATCAAGGAACAATTGTAAAAACAAATATTGAATTCAAATTTATTAAATTAACAGGTGTTTTTCAAGAAGACCCTTTAATACTTTTAGATTTGGATGCAATAATTCAACCTTATATTAAATCTTTCGAAAAAATTGGGGGGAAAAAAGGGGAAGTAACGACTCCAAGTGTTTTAGAAAAACCGAAAGTATTACCGAAGAAACCTAAAAAACAGGCAAAGCCTAAAAAGTCCATAAAACCAAGAAAAAGTGATGAAGAGTCAACTGTGATCATTCCACAATCCCCAAAAATATCGTCTAAATTACCCAAGGCATCCGCAAACCTAAAAGTTACTTTATCGGATGATCATAAAGATATTTTAAAAGAGATGGGTAATATTGGTACCGGAAATGCGGTAACCGCATTATCACGCTTAATAAAAAAGAAAATCGATGTAACGCTTACGGACGTAGGAATAATTTCTTTTGATCAACTAGCTGGACAGTTTGGTGGCCCTAAGGAGAAAGTATGTGGTATTTTTTGCCATATAAATAAACCTTCACAATCTACCATTTTAAATATATTTGAAATGAGGCCTTTAATGCATCTCATTGCAACTTTAGCTGGAACTGATTCCAAAATAGAACCTAACAAAGTAAAAACTAAAAGTGATCTTGACGAATTTGCGATTTCCACTATAACTGAAATGGGAAACATAATGGCGGGTCACTATGCATCTGCATTAGCCGATCTATTAGAAACTAAAATAATGATTGATATTCCTGAGTTCACTATGAGTACTGCGGGGGAATTAGGGGACTTTCTTACACAAGAACTCAAATCTATTGCGGAGTTAGTAATAATAATAAAAACATCCATAAAAATATCCGATTTGAAACTCAAAGGAATGTTCTTCCTTATACCTGACCTCACGACTCTGAAACTCTTTTTCAAAAAACTTGGTATTGAAAATACTTTAGTAATTGAGGAAACAAAAACTGAAAAAGCCCCTGAACCTTTTGATATTGATACTTTAAACCTTTCGGAGCTTCAAAGAGATGCACTACAAGAAGTTGGGAATATAGGTGCAGGTAATGCAGCTAACGCATTAGCTCAGATGATCAATAAGAGAGTTGATATCAATATTCCCTTAGTAGAAATGGTTGAATTAGACGAATTTGCCAAATCAATAAGTAAAAAGAATGAAAAGATTTTAGTTGCATGGAGTAATATTGTTGGAAAGACTAGAGCAACTGTACTTACTATGTTTAGCCTCAGTGATGCAATTGATATCACATCGATAATTGTTGACGATAGTAGTAAGAAGAAAATAGATTTAAGGAAAAAAATCCTAAAAGTAGATGATTTTCCAGAACTTTATAGGAGTGCGATGTCAGAATTAGGTCACATCCTTGGAAGTCATTATGTAAGTGCCATAGGGGATTTACTGGGTATTCGCTTAATGACGGAACCTCCAGACATGAGTATAGATACAGGAGAACAGTTATTCAAGATATTGAAGGAAGAAATTGGACTACTTAAAAAATTATCACTTGTAATCACGACTAGCGTTATCATTACAGATATTAAAATAACTGGTACATTCTTATACATTCCAAACTTAGATACTTTTCAGGAAATGCTGGATGCTTTGTTAAATTTCTACTCGTAAAATTTACTTTTTCAATAGATCAAATTTTTTTTTCTTTTTTAACATATTAAAAAACCTATTCTAAGATTGATTAAATCAACAAAAAAAATAATTTACTTGAGCCATGCAAAAAAGCACATATTTTGAATACATATACAAAGTTGAAGGCGAAGTTATAAAAATAAAGCCAGAAAAGATTTTCGAGTCTTTGGGAGTTTACTTAATTATAGATACTGGATTAAAATTAATATGGGTTTGGGCTGGAAGCCATTCTCGTTTATTTCACCGTTATATGGCAGCCAATTGGTGTGGTAAACTAAAAACAAAGAAAAAATTTTATAATTTTAAATATGAAGTAATCAAGCAAGGAATGGAACCTCCCGAATTCAGTCATATTTATAGAGAAATTACAGAAAATAGGACAGATTTAGAATTCCCGGGTCAATCAAGAGGGAATTTGATGAGTATCACAACCCAAGGTAACCAAACATCAAAATTCTCAACTTCAATATTGGATTCAACTAATGGAAATGTAATTATAACGGCTTCTGAGAAATCTCGAATAAGAAAGATCTTAACCGAAATAAAAGAAATGCAAATGCATATAAAATATTCAATTGACCATATTCACCAACGCTTTGCTGAAATTGAGAAATTATTAGGGTAGATCAAAATTCCAAAATTTATCAAAATTGAAAGCATTCATATTGATGAGGATTACTATTCACTCCTACTAAAATACCTGAGTCATGAAACCAGTCTGAATTTTAAATATTACAAAAGAAAATTTGTAGAAAGAAGATTAAAAGCTAGAATGATTCGTGTCAATTGTAGCACAATTCACTCTTATTACTATCATATTAAAGATGATAAAAAGGAGACTGAGAAATTTCTTAATGGTTTCAATATAAATTATTCCTTTTTTTTTAGGAATTGGGAAGTTTTTCTGCAATTTGAAAACTTTTTCCTAAAAAGCTTGAAATCCCAAAGAAAAGACATTTTTACGAAATTAACTCCTAATCCGAAAAGGATCAAGCAAAAGAGTAGAAAAAAACCGATTAAAAAAATAAAAAAATCAGAAGCAAAAATTGCATTTGACAGATCATTGGAGATTAAATCCAAAACGGCACTTTCATTTATCGAAGAAACATCATTGTATAAAAAAATAAATGATAATTCAAATAGGGGAGATTCAATTAATATTTGGTCATGCCCATGTGCATCTGGTGAAGAACCTTATTCTATTGCTATGATTCTTGATAACCTTAAAAGACAAAAACCTGAATTTCCAAGATTCAAGATTTACGCATCCGACATTGACGGAGATGCAATTAATAAAGCAAGAGTAGGAATTTATAATGAAAGTGCTATGAAAGAAGTTTCAAAGTATAATGAAAAGAATTACTTTACAAAAAATCGTGCCCCCTCTGGATTCAAATACTCAGTTACAGGAAACCTAAAGGAGTATATTGAATTTATTGAGGAGGATGTTACAAAAAAACTACATACAAACTTAAAATTTGATATGATCTTTTGTCGATACTTGTTAATATATATAAATCGAAAATTACGAAATAAATTCTTGAGCATTATAGAAAATCGATTAAATCCCGGAGGTTTATTAATTCTTGGTAAAACCGAAACTCTCTTCAACTCATTTAAAAGCTTAAAACTAATTGATCCAAAAAACCGTTTTTATTTGAAGATCGCATAAATTATAGTTTGATAATCATAAGCTTGAAACATCCGATTTTTAAAAATTGTAAGAATTAATTTCTTGAAGACAAATTTTAGGTTTCAGATAAATATAAATTTTCCAAATTTACTAAATATAAAACCAAACAGTATATAAGAGATTTTATTGTCAATCAAAGTTCTTGTGGCTGAAGATTCAACTTATCAGAGAAATTTAATAGCAGAAATGGTATCATCTCATGAAGATATTCAAGTGATTGATCTTGCAAGAAACGGAAAGGAAGCAATTGAAAAAATCGAAAAACATAATCCCGATGTAGTTCTCCTGGATTTAATTATGCCTGAGGTTGACGGTCTCACCGTTCTTAAATTCCTAATAGAACATTATCCGATCCCCACAATCATCTTTACTGCTATCAATCTCGATACTTTGGATGATTCTGTTCAAGCTCTCATTATAGGTGCATTTGATTTTATCATTAAACCTAAAGGATATTGGAAGGATGAATTCCCAAAGTTTAAAGATAAATTAATCTCGAGTATACTATATGCTGGAAAAATTAAAAAAACGTATGAAAAGCGTAACAATCTAATAATTAATTCTATAAATGAACCAGTTAATATAGATTTGTACGAAAAAAGTCCTGTAGGCAAAAATATCGATACTGCGTTAATAAAAGAGTATATAAAAGTAAGTAAGTTTAAATCAAATTTAATAGTTATCGGGACAAGCACAGGAGGCCCAAGGACACTAAAAGCTATTCTAAAGCATATTCCCAAAGATTTTCCTAGCCCTATTTTAATGGTTCAACATTTGGATGCTTTTTTTATGAAACAATTTTCTAACTCATTAGATCAAATATGCCAACTTGATGTTAAGATTCCTGAAGATGGTGAGAAAATATATCCTGGAACCGCATATCTTAGTCCTGGAGGAAAACATATGAAGGTCGTGTTAAGAAATAATATTCCGCACATCAAGACTTTTGTGGGGAAACCTGTAAATTTTTGTATGCCTTCTGTAGATGTTTTATTTTTTTCCGCTGCTGAAATATATAAAGACGATACATTAGGTGTGTTACTAACGGGTTTAGGGGATGATGGTGCTGCAGGTTTGAATGCTATTAAAAATGCAGGCGGTAAAACTATAGCTGAATCAGAAGAAACCTGCGTTGTATATGGAATGCCAAAATCAGCAGTGAAATTGGGTGCTGCGCAATTTATAGTACCAAGTTACAGGGTAAAAGATTACCTTATCAACTTTGCTCGGAAATTTTCGAAAAATTTGAGTAATTAAAGTTTATGTGAATATAGTTTAACTAAAAATAATAGTTGGTAATTTTAAGTGAATGACCACAAAACATTTGGAAAGGCAGAAAAAATTTATAATGATGGTGAAATTCCGTTAGTAATCGGACATTACGTTATTTGTAACCATCGTAATAAAGCTCAAAATCTTCACCCAAAAATTACTATCCATGGATTAGGTTCCTGTATTGCTTTAATCTTATTTGATAAAACAAATAAAGTGGGTGGTATGTCTCACATATTACTCCCAAAAGCAAACCCAAATAAGAAAATCACTTATCCTCATAAATATGCTGATTTATCAGTACAACATTTAGTGAGAGACCTAATAGACCATGGAGCAAATAAGAAAAATATTAAAGCTATTTTAGTTGGTGGCTCAAAAATATTTGAATTTGATGAAAATATTATAGGATTAGATAATGCAACAGCAACTAAAGAAGAATTAAATAAATTACAAATAGAAATTGTCAAAGAACATTTAGGGGGGATTAAAGGAAGATCTGTTGTTTTTGATAGTCGCGATTTCTCTGTAAAAGTAAAAAAAATTGGAGAAGAACATTTCATTAAGCTCTAAAAATTAAAATAAATTAAAAATTGGTTATAATGAAGGAAGAAGAAAGTAATATAGATAAATACAAAGATTTTCAATTAACTGCTGAACAACTTGATACATTAAGAGAACTAGGCAATATTGGTTCTGGTCATGCAATAACTGCTCTTTCAGATATTCTTAGAAATGAAGTAGATGTATCACTAACATCATTAGACTTTACTTCTTTTTGGGAAATTCCTAAATTGTTTGAAGATATTAATACTGAAGTTTTTGGGATATATTCTCAAATAAAAGATCAATTTAATATGGCGGTCATTCAATTTTTCACAAAGGAATCAGTTATTAACTTGATAAATATTTTATCTGACCAAGAAAATATTTCTGGTGATGATATCAAATCTGTGTCTGATTTAGATGAATTATCTCGTAGTATAATAATAGAAATTGGGAATATATTAGCCGGAAATTATTCAAATGCATTAGCAGATTTGATGTCAATAAAATTAATCCCAGGTGTCCCTAAATTAGCATTAGACGATATTAATGCTATGCTAGAAAGTATTATAGCACGGTTCTCGCAAGTTTCGGATTATTCTATATTAATAAAAACGATATTAAAGGTAAAGGATACGGAATTATTTGGGATAATATGTTTAATCCCAAGTATAGAAATACTTGACAATTTATTCAAAGCTTTAAATGTCAAATTTGATTTGGATCTCTAATTATCTAAATATATTTCAAGAAAAGAATTAAAGAAATGTCAAGATTATCAATCATTGAGGATTTACTTGGGAATTTACTGAAAGAGACAAAAGAACTAGTGGCAGCCTTAGTTTTAGATTTAGACGGTTTTTTAATTGCCAAAAGTTCAATCAAAGGATTTGATGAGGATATTATAACAGCTATCACATCTATCCTTGAACAAACAATAAATAAGATTAAAAAATATACAGAAACTACATTCGGAAGTGGTACATTTGGAACTAATGAATTTCAATTATTTTATATTGATTTAAGTAAGGTTACTCCGGCAATTTTCGTATTGGTAGGGGATCAATATTCAAATATTAATCAATTCATCCCATATGCTTATATTGTAGCAGAAAAAATTTCATCAATTTTAAATAATAGAGAAACTTCAATTCAAATTCCTAGATTGGACAATAGTGGTGATCTAATTCTCCATCCTGAATTTGATTCCAATTTTAGAAAAAAAAATATCAGCAAAATAGTCATTATTGGCTCAGAATCAGTTGGGAAAAGTTCACTCGTTGATATGTATTGTAGAGGGGAGATTGAGGAAAACTACAAACCCACTATTGGCATATCTATTGTGGAAAAAAAACTACAAATTTCTAAAAGTTACCATCTTATGTTATATCTTCTTGATTTAGGAGGATTGAAAAGTTTTGCAAAAATTCGGAAATTCTATTATTCCTATTCAAATATAATCTTGATTCTATTTGATTTTACCAAAGTAGAAACTTTAAACAACGTAAAAGGTTGGATCGAAGAATCTCGCCAATTTATTAAAGATAAATCAATCCCAATCTTATTAATTGGCAACAAAATAGATTTAATTGAGAGTCGTGAAAGCATAAGATCTCAAGCCCAAGATTTAGCAACAGAATACAATTTCCCTTTCTTTGAAACTTCAGCCTTAACAGGAGAAGGAATTGACGAATTATTCACTTTTATGATTTCAACTTTGTTTTAGTATTTGGTTTCTTTCTGAATAAATCGATAGCTTCCACAAATTCATTCCAAAAATCAAGACAAAATTCATAGTCGGTTCGATAGCCACTAGGATCTAGCACCAATTTCGTATTAAAATTGAGTAGATCACATTGGTCTAATTCCATAGTAATGAAAGAAAAAAAATCCTCATTTCCTTCTCTCTGGATATTATATTTTTTCTCCAAATATAAATCAGCATAAATATTTATTGTAAGTCTAATCGGGTTCAGTTGATCTGACCTATTATCCGTTGATGCTTGATATGCCGGATTGTTTGGATTCATGGAATCAGACCGGTTATCATTGGCACTTCTATTCTTTCCCATACTTTTCACCTCCTTACACATTTTATTTGATTATATTTAATTTGGTATACAAGTTGCTCTTAAATATTTGGTTATTTTATGAAGTTCAGCTATAGCTTTTGGTTTAATTAAGTTATGAAAGGTTCCTATATATCTAGCATATACGCAAACTACATGGATAAATTTCTCTTGCTTAAATAAAGCTAAAGTACACTGGGAACCATTCATTTTTTTACGAAACTTTCCCTTTTCATACTTTTTATATCCATTTTTATTAATATACTCAAATAACTTCTCTTTATTCGCTAAGTCTAAAGTTCCATGAGCACACTTTTGATCTTTTTCTTCTAAAAAACCCAGATCTGCCTCTTTCATCCTTTTACCTATGCGTTCAATTTCACAAATGTTTCGTTTTTCATTCCTATCAGCGAAATGTCTTTCTTTCCCTCTTACTATTTTTTTAATATCGAAATGCGCAAAAACTCTTGTCTGTGGATACCTCTCAGTTCCAGAATATTTAAACCCGAAGGCCACATGGAGATGATACCTTCCATTTTGAGTATTTCTTACAAAGACTTCTGTTGGAATAATCTCATCTTCTACTTTAATAGTTTGATTGTTGGAACCTATGTGCTCATATCCAATATCTTTAAAAAACTTGATAATTTTTTCATTCTCTATTTCATAATTCTTCCGAAAATTAACTCTCACCATTTTTTTATAATCACCTAAAAATTGCTTTTAATAGAAATAAGGAAGCCCAAAGATATATATGTATAAGTGACTATACCATAATATAGATAAGTATACCTACATTATTATTGATAAGAATGCCCGCACCTTCAAATGATCTTCGAATTTTAGTACATATTGAAGAAAATGGTCCACAAAGATTTACTGATTTAATAAACAATAAAGAATTAAAATTGTCTCGAAATACCGTAAATAAATACATAAATCAATTAAGAAATGATGGTTTTTTGGGTGTTAGTTATGAAGGTAAAAATAAGTTTAATGAACTTACGACTAAAGGGAAAATTAGGGTTGAAACCTATTTTGGAAAAAATAATATCAAAAATAGATTAAAAGCATATCATTTATTTGAACAACAAATAAAAGAGCGAAGGGATAAATTTTTAGCTCTATTTGGAAATATCCCAAATCACATGCTGATGGACTGTATGGAAAATTTACTTGACTTTGAAAAAATGAAATTTACTTTAAAATTACCATCAGAAGAATTTAAGTACTATTTGGCGTTTTTTCTGGCAAGATTTAACATAGAATATGCAAAATCAGATATATGGAGAAAATTACAACCACCAGTAGTTCAACTTTCTCAGAAGGATTTCATTATACAATTCAAGCTTAATGAGATTGAGGTAAAATATTTCTGTCAAGAATGGAGTAAAATAAGATATCACTTTGATATTCTTGATGAGGATAATAATATCTGGTACCTTTCTAGTAATACAATACTTTATGAGATAATTATGATAGAAATAGTCAATCGAGCTAGAAGAGGTTCACTTCAAGAAATCCTTTTTGATAACTTCATTTTTAATGTAGATAATGAAGTTATTAATATTTTAGATGATGGAATCAAAAGTGCTCAATTAGAATTAGATCTTAGACAAAAAACCGGATTAGTTAGTTTTATTACTAGTATGATGAAATACTTTCTCGGTGAAAGGAAAGGTTATAAGCGACCTTGGGATAATCTTCCTTCTGATAATCAAATCCTTTTAACTATGGCTTTAGATTATGAAGCAGAGTTAAAAAATATTTCAGATGAATCGGTAAGAAAGTCAGAGATTATGCGAACTCTTCATTATATCTACGGAAAATTAAATAATTTAGAAGAAGCTTTCTATTGGGGTGAAGAATTTATTAAAGCTGATCCTGGTGAGGGTTCAATTCTTATGGTAATGATATTTATGTATTACAAGGAGAAACGTTATGATGATTTCTTGCGGTTAGTAGAATTGTCAAGAGAGAAATTTGATTATAATCATTATATAAAAGGAATACTTGTCGATTATTATATTGATGTTGTTGGAGACTTCGATAAAGCCTTAGAATTAATTGAAGAAATAGAGAGACTACTTCTCAGTAATCCATCTTTATCTGATTATTTCAGAAAAATTCTTGGAGATAAGGCACAAATTTATTTTAAAAAAACACAAATTCATCAATCTTTAATCTATGCAGAAAGAGCTTGGAATGAATTTGGTGCCCGAAATACTGAACTATATAATCTTATTGTTGATCTATATAAACTAATGGAGAACTGGGAGAGCTTGGAAGATTTCTGTTTAGTTGCCTATATAGAGGATGAATTTAATCCTGATTTATTCCCCTCATTATATTTTGCATACTTAAAAAGAAATTCAACTATAAAAGCTGAGGATCTCTATGCTAAAGTTGTAAAATATTATCCTGATTATATTAAAGTTTTAGATGAAATTAATAGAAAAAAAGAATAAAATCATTGATAAATATCCTATTATTATTATTTATAGAAATCTAAGTGATAATTATGTCTCTATCAACACATTCGAATGAATTAGAGGAAACCACACTTTTTTCATTGCTGAAGGATTCCAAGTTTAGCTGCCCAAATTTTATTAGGTGGATAGTCTTATAACTTATAAAATTAAGAGAAATGAAGATTTTAGATAACCCTCTTTCAATATCTAATGAAATCTTAATTATTATAAAGAAATCTAAAGAATTCCTTTATTTTCACCGAAGGATTACACTCCTTGTATGATTCTTCAATAATATTAATATACTCTATTTTTTATATTATTATTAAAAACCCAGTTTTTTAAAATTTAAAGAATGTCCCATAACCATGTTAGATAAATTTGAAGACGGTTTAGACCTTGCTTTGGGGGAAATAGTGGGGGTATTAACAACTCCAATTTTTATATCCATTTTTGTCAGTTTAAGATTATTTCCTTCTTATTTCATATGGATCTTCAATTTAATAAGCATAGGTGGTATGATAAGTCTTATTAGAGAAATATCTTTCCGGGCAACTACTTATATCGTCGGATGGTTTGTTGGAATATTCATTCTAGCATATTCCGGTTTATTAGCACCTATAGATATTCTGATATATCTTATACCATTAGTATTTCTTGTCTACAAAGCGAAGAAATCATTTACTTATTAGGTACCAAGTAAATTCAGAGTCTCTTTTTACTATATTGATTTTTAATGAGATTTCTGTACATTCTGTACATTCTACAATTTCTGGTTTTTAGACTTTTTCTTATTTACAAAAAATAGGCTGAGAGGGTTAATTTATAATAGATTTTAAGCATTCTATTAAGTATGAGAGAAATCAATGGTACTTGTCCAAGATGTAATCAATATAGACTTCTTAGGTCAATCAATATTTTCGATGACAGAAGGCACGGAATAAAGATTAGTAAAGATGTTAAAAGGGTTGATTATCTATGCTATAATTTCTTATCCGAAATTGATAAGGGAATTAAAGAAGGCAAAAAATTGGTGGAACTAATCGGTGTTGATATTATTATTCAAGGATATGGATTGCCTAAGTTCTTAGACAAAATCCATAAAAAATTAGGGATGAACAAACAAAAAATATCAAAGGCATATGATTTCATTAATTTTGTATATTCTCGATGGATTGAAATTCAATCAGTAGAAAAATTCAAATACCATTTAGCAAGTTTAATTATGGTATTGAATGAAGACGTGGAAGATACGAACAAATTAGGGGTTTATATTAATGATAATTTTAAAAATACGTCCTTAGCAGAAATAAATGATAAGATTAACGAAATAAAAACTTGGAGTCAAGAAAGGAATTACTATCCGTTCTAAAATTTAAAAGTCTTTAATGTAATACAAAATAGTAAAGAATTTGCGTATGATTGTTAGAGTTATGATTGAATTAACGAAATTTTAGTATTAGTATTATTCTCTGACTAATAATAATTATGCCCTTAATATTTTCTCATTTCCATATATTGTAAGTTCTCGATTCGAAATCATACAATATAGCCTATTAATAATTATCCTTTAAAAGCATATTGATATAAATTCATTATGGAGTTAAAAAACATCAGATTTGATCTTTCTAAGGATTTAGATGATTTTAAAATTGTATATGCTGATAATAATAAAAGAGTAGGAAAAAATAATGATCCTAAAAAAAAAATCCATAAGGTAATTTAATTGTCATATTTTCAAAAAAATTACTCAAAAATCGATCTTACACCACACTCAGAAACGAAAGTACAGTTAAGAAGACCTCAGATTGGTGCGATACATTCCATAGCATCATATTTCACGAGAAGTTTAGAAAGAAATGATTTGGATCCTGCAATTATCGTTTTACCAACAGGTACTGGAAAAACTGCAGTTTTAGTATTATCACCTTTTTTATTGAAAGCAAAAAGAGCATTGATAATCACCCAAAGCCAAATTGTCAGAAGACAGATTTTTAGAGAATTTAGTGAATTACTCTTATTAAAAAAGTTGAAAATTTTACCAGAGAACATACCATCTCCAAAAGTATATGAATTAGATAAAATGCTTAAATCTGAGAAACAATGGCAAGATTTAATGAAGAATGATGTTATAATATCTACACCTGCTTGTATTAGTCCGCAGTATAAAGAAATTTACCAGACACCCAAAGATGCATTTGATTTGATTTTATACGATGAAGGTCATCATTTACCAGCTAAAACTTGGTTTGGTATTTCCAATTATTTCGATAGTATGGAAATATTATTTACTGCAACTCCATTTAGGAATGATAAAAAAAGTGTTTATGGAAAAATCATATATGAATTTACTATGAGTGAAGCCTACAAAGACGGGATTTTTGGAAACATCAAATTTATTCCTGTAGAAGTATCATCATTAGAACCCAACGATAATGATATTGCAATTGCGAAAAAAACAGAAGAAATTTTTAAAAAAGATAAGGATGACGGATATAAACACCTAGTCCTAGTTAGGTCTTCTAAGATTGAAAAATCAAAAGAATTACTTGAGATATATAACAATCATACTGATTTATCTCTAAAATTGATAAATAGTCAGCATTCACAAAAAACTGTCCAATCAATATTAAAAGAACTTCAAGAAGGAAAAATAGATGGTGTAATTGCTGTTGATATTATGAACGAGGGGGTTGATATCCCCCTTCTCAAAATTGCTGCAATTCATTCTGCATATAAATCCTTGAGCATCTTGCTGCAATTTATAGGAAGATTTGCAAGAACTGGTCAGAGAATTGGTGATGCAAAATTTATCGCGACTCCACAGAATGTGACTATAAATGCAATCGATTTATATCGAGAAGACAAGAAGTGGCAAGAAATAATTCCTAAACTGTATGATAGTAAGATTCAAGAAGAGGTGGAGTTACGTGATGGTATTTATTCATTTAATGCAATTGAAATTGAAGGCGTCTCTCTTGATGAAACAATTGCAAGACTTTCATTATTTGAGTTTAAACCGAAAAACCATGCGAAGGTTTACCAAATTGAAAATACAGTAGATTTACAGGCTAATTTAGAGCTAAAGGGATGGTCAATCATTAAAAAGGATTATAGTTCCAAATTATCTTGTGTAGTATTTCTTAGTAAAAGGATAGAAAAACCAAGATGGGCAACAACAAATATTCTTAGTAATATTGAATATCAATTAATAGTAATTGTTTATTTTGAGGCAACAAAACTTCTTTTCATTAATTCTTCCATTAAATCAGATTTCATCTATGATGATATTGTTGAACAAATATCAAATGGAGGATATTACCCATTATCTACGGACGAAATAAATAGAGCTCTAACATATCTAGAATCTCCAGAATTCTATAATATAGGAATGAAAAGAAGAACTTTTGGAACTAGTTCAGAATCTTATCGGATGATAGCTGGACCAAGAGTTGAAAATGCTATAAAGAGTAGCGATGGCTATGCGTTTGAGAGGGGTCATGTTGTTGGCAAAAGTCGTTCTAAAGGAGAGAATACTACACTTGGTGTTAGCAGTTTATCTAAAATTTGGAGCTACGGTCGTGGTTTAATCCCTCAATTTGTTGATTGGTGTCGTATATTTAATAAAATTTTGCCAGATGATACCATTGATATTGAGACAGGTACAAATTTAGATAAAATAAAAACCGGAAGTAAATTAGATACGATACCTGATAAAGTAGTTTTTGTAAATTGGAACGATGAGATTTACAAAAATACTGCATTAGGAAGATATGAGATTTCTGGAGAATTTAAGGAAATCAACTTACTAGATTTCTCACTTGAAATAATTATTCAAGCTAAAGACAGTATTCATTTTAAAATCTATAATCACGAAATAGAATGGAAATGCCACTTTCGTTTACAATCGCCATTATTTACTCAAGATAATTCAAACCCAATAATTAAAGTTGAATTCAATGAACAAGAACGTGAATTGATAGAGTTCATGAATACTTATCCTGTACAGTTCTATACTAAAGATTTATCGATTATAACTGGAAATAAAATTAGTAAAACACCTTCATTTGGTGAGAGTTTTGACCGTAACAATATTGAAACGATGGAATGGGATAATAATAATGTCGATATCACTTCAGAAGTGATTGGTTCTTCAGAAGATGGATTATCTATCCAAGAATTTTTACGTGACCATTATCGCGCCTCATCAGAAATTGTGTTCTTTGATCATGGTACAGGAGAAATTGCTGATATACTCCTTTTTAATATGAATCAAAAAAATGAACTATTAATTGATTTCGTTCATATTAAAAGTTCTTCTCAATCTAATCCTGGTCAAAGAGTGAAGGATGTTGAGGAATTATTCGGTCAAATGTTAAGATCAATTAAATGGACACAAATTGATAAACTAATTTCAAGAATTAAAAAAAGAATGGTGGGTAGTAGTTATTTTTATCACGGAAATTTTGATAGAATAATAGAATTAAAAGAAAATTGTAATAGCATTACATTTCGAATTATAGGAGTACAACCAGGTCTTTCAAAAAATAGATTGACTGATCGCGTTTTATTTTCATTTCAATCTTTAAAAAATTTTGTATCAACATTTAACATCGAATCAGTTACATTACTTATTTCTGAATGACGGAGATAAAGGTTAAGGCTCCATAATGTATGGTTATATTTTAAAGAAAACACTGAGAAGAAGATTAAGGATCTAGAAAAAAATGGGACGCAGAATCAGATCAATAAAAAAGAGATTTGAATATTGATTTTCAGCATTTCAAATTATTCAATAAGATAATCAGTGAAAGGCATTTTTCTCCATATCACCAAAAATCATGGATTTTTAAAAATTCTGATTTAAGATATGAAGATGTTTTAGATGCACATCCTCTTAAGGCTTACAATCATCATCAATTATTTCTTCTTCTGT
>LAZR01000564.1_pt1 | contig 27953 bp, 22 predicted proteins | sample 329461 | NCBI WGS metagenome assembly LAZR01 (sample SAMN03002196, study PRJNA259156) | marine sediment metagenome | biome: sea floor; feature: Hydrothermal impacted sediments; material: marine sediment; isolation source: Loki non-amplified sample from Loki's castle hydrothermal vent sediment ...
CAAGGCGAAAAAATCATTTGGGGCCCAGATAAGCACCTTGGTAGCTATATTCAAAAAAATACCGGTGCTGATATGCTTATGTGGAATGGTGCATGTATCGTACATGACGAATTTAAAACTAAAGCCTTAAAAGATATGAAGGCGCTACACCCAGATGCAGGCGTATTAGTTCATCCTGAGTCACCAGCAGAAATTGTTGCACTTGCCGATTCGGTTGGATCTACGAGCCAATTAATTAAAGCTGCGCAAACAATGGACAATAAAAAGTTTATTGTAGCAACCGATCGCGGCATCTTTTATAAAATGCAGCAACTATGTCCAGATAAAGAGTTTTTTGCGGCTCCAACGGCAGGTGAGGGCGCTTCATGTAAAAGTTGCGCTCATTGCCCTTGGATGGCGATGAATGGCTTAAAAGCGATTGAGGAAGCCCTCATAAGCCCTAAAGGTAAAGAAGTATTCGTTGATATGGATTTACGCGAAGGCGCACTTAAGTCACTTAATCGCATGCTTGAATTTACTGCGAGCATGTCTAAGTAATTTTAAAAAGTATAAATTAAAACGGTTAAGTCTTAGATTTAGCCGTTTTTTGTGCCTATAGATAAACTATTGCTTGATAAGTAAGCATTTAGAGGCTCATATTTAAAAATGCCTTGCACCTTAAGGGTCTATTTCATACTATAGCGCGCTGTTGCATTACACAATCGCAGCACTGTGGAGGGATGGCTGAGTGGCTGAAGGCGCACGCCTGGAAAGTGTGTTTAGGTTTATCCCTAACGAGGGTTCGAATCCCTCTCCCTCCACCATTATTCAATATCAGGACGTCTCATGACGTCCTTTTTTGTGCCTGTAACAAAGTAAAATCAATGACTTAGTGTTTTGCAGCGTCCTACCGCGTCTCATCAAAGCTTAAAGTTTTAGTATTCCATTTAGTATTCCTATAATAAGCTGCCATAATTAGGAATACTAAAATAGAACGGAGTTAATTTGTTATGGCCAGATCTGTAAAACAACTTACTGATACAGCGCTCAAGAAAGCAAAAACAGTAGATAAAGATTTTATTTTATCTGATGGCAACGGCCTACAAGTCAAAGTTAGAAAGAGCGGAACTAAACTCTGGAATTTTAATTACTACCATCCAATTACAAAAAAGCGTATTAACATGGTATTGGGTAAGTATCCCGCTCTATCCATTGTTAATGCACGAAAATTAGCCCAAGAAGCCAGAGAGTTGGTTGCATTAGGAACTGACCCAAAAGAGCATAGAGATGAAACTTTAGCTTTTAAACGAGCACAAGAAGAGTTAACACTAAGTAAGGTCGCTTTAGAGTGGTTTGAGGTTAAAAAACCTGATTTTACTCAAGCTCATGGTGAAGATATTTGGCGCTCATTAAATAACCATGTTTTACCGGTTATTGGTAAATACCCAATTGGTAAAATTAACGCACCACAGGTAATAAAAATATTAAGGCCTATAGAGGCTAAAGGTACCCTAGAAACAGTTAAGCGTTTGAGCCAACGATTAAACCAAGTTATGACCTACGCAGTTAATAGTGGTTATATTCAAGCTAATCCGCTTGCTGGAATAAAAGAAACTTTTAAAAAGCCGCAAAAACAAAACATGCCTTCGTTAAAACCTGAAGAGTTGCCTGAATTGATGCAAACGCTTGCTACAGCTTCAATTAAACGTGTAACTCGCTTTTTAATTGAGTGGCAGTTACATACTCTTACACGCCCTGGTGAAGCTGCAGGTACTCGGTGGGATGAGATCGATTTTGATAATAAACTTTGGGTTATCCCAGCTGAACGTATGAAAAAGCGCAGAGAGCATGTTATTCCTTTATCAAAACAAGCTGTAGAGTTATTAGAGGCAATAAAACCAATTTCAGGGCACAGAGACTTTGTTTTTCCGTCAGACAGAAACCCGAGAAATCATATCAACAATGAAACAGCTAATATGGCTCTAAAACGCATGGGGTTTGAAGGTAGATTAGTAAGCCATGGCTTGCGCTCGCTTGGCAGCACAACATTAAATGAACATGAGTTTAATCCAGATATAATAGAAGCCGCACTTGCGCATGTAGATAAAAACCAAGTTCGTTCTGCTTATAATAGAGCTGAATACATAGAAAAACGCAGAGAGCTAATGAATTGGTGGAGCGACCATATAGACAAAGCATCGCAAGGGAAATTATCTATATCAGGTACAAGGCATCTATCGAAGGTAGGTTAATAACTATAATTCATTTGGCTAAATAACAGTTGTTTTATGTAATTAAAATGGCGTTAGTTAGTCAATGGTTTGTAATTTATTGCTAGACATAACTTTTACTGCGGCATAGACTGAATTTAGAAAAAGGATTTTACAAGGACGTTCATAGATGAACACTTTATTTATACCCTCTAAAAAAGTAATAACTGCAGAGCAACCTGCTCGTTTCAAAAGTGTATTAGCTTACAAATCAACATTTTCAGTGTTTTGCCCTTATTCATAATTATTAATTAATTTTAATGATGGGCTTATTCATGCCTGAAAACATCATAATTTATAAAGGAATAATTCGATGTTTATACAAAACCTCAACAAAGCACAGCAAGAAGTACTTCTTAAGTTAGCAAGTGACTTAATGATATCTGATGGTGTTATAGATCAAAGTGAAAAGGAGTTGATTAACTTTGTTAAGTCACAGTGTACCGAAGGTGTATCTGAATTAGAAAACTTCAATCTAAGTGAAATAAGAGATGTTTTTGGCAGTAAAAAGGCTAAAGTCTCGATGTTACTTGAGCTTATTGGGCTAGCTCATGCTGATGGTTATTACGGTAAAGAAGAAAAGGTTTTTATCAATGAAATCGCTTCAGTACTAAACATAAATGAAGCTAATTTAAATGAGTTAGAAAATTGGGTTAGACGTCAACTCGATTTGGTGAACGACTCAGTTATGTTCATGGAGGAATAATTATGCCATTACCTTTGATTTTAGTAGGAGTTACCATTGCAGCTGGTAGTTTTGGGGTTAAGAAAGGGTTAGATGCAAAATCTGACTATAATGAAGCTAATAGCATTAATAAAAGAGCTAAAAATATATTTGATGATGCAGAAAGCTCGCTAAATTCAAAACGTGATCAAGCAAGTAACTCAATGTTAGCTTTAGGTCGAACAAAGTTTGATATTTATGAAAACTCATTATTAAGCTTTGTGAGTAGCTTTAGTCAAATTAAAAATATTAACTTTAATGATAGTGATGTAAAAGGTCTAGAGTCATTACCGGGTGTAGATAAAGCAGATTTAGACAACTTAAGCAGTTCAGTATTATCAACTCATGATGTTCTCTCTGGAGGTGTTACTGCGCTTGGTACTGGTGGGTTAGCTGGTTTAGCTGCGTATGGTGGTGTTGGCTTTTTAGGAACTGCATCAACCGGTACTGCAATAGGGTCTTTAACCGGTGTAGCAGCTACTAATGCTACTTTAGCTTGGTTAGGTGGTGGTTCGCTAGCAGCAGGTGGTTATGGGATGGCTGGTGGCGCTGTTGTGCTAGGTGGATTAGTTGCTGGACCAGTATTAGCCGTTGGTGGAATGATGCTCGCATCTAAAGCTGAAAGCGCAAAAATAGATGCATATTCAAATCGTGATAGAGCGCTATTAGCTGCCGAGCAAATGAAAACAGCTGAAGTCGTAACTGATGGTATTCACCACCGTTTTGAAGAAATTAATGATGTACTTCTTCGATTAAATACTTTCTTTAATCCTATGCTAAAAGAGTTTTGTGGCCTAGTTGCACGCAATATTGATTATTCAAGCTATACAGAAAATGAAAAAAAGCTAGTGTTTAAGGTAGCTGCTACAGCTAAGAGTATAAAGAACTTACTAGAAGTTGTAATAATTAATGAAGATGGGAGCTTAACATCCCAATCAAGTAGTATTGCTAGTTTTGGATCGGATGTTATTTCGGGGCAACATCCTGACTTAGCAAGCCTAGAACCAAACACTGAACACGTTGATGTAAAGAAAGAGCCTGAACCTAAAAAGGATTTAGAGCACTATTTTCGTGAAATCAGTAGTCAAATTGACGATCAGAAGTGGGTATATGCTTTATCGTATGGCAAAAAGCTAAGAGATAAAACAGCTGCAGCTGTAAAATCGTATGCACATGAAGACTATGAAGTTGATAGTGACTATAAGAGTGAGCCTTATGGCTATTTAGTGCTTATTGATACAACTCTTTTTGGTAGTGCCAAAGATGGCTTCTTCATAACGGATACACATATTTATGGCAGGCCCTCATATAATGATCGTTTTAGTATTGAAATTAAGAAAATCAAATCAATTAGAGTAGATGAAGATGATCAGGAGTTAATGATAAACGGTGACTACTATGGTTACACGCAATCTGAACTGACTCCAAAAATGAAATTAATTGTTAACGCAATTAAAAAGTATTTAGAGCAATTTAAGTAACCTGTTATTCGAGGAGGCAGGATAAACCTCCTCGAATTTTTAAATATAGAATTAATTAATAAGTTTCTTATGGACAATATAAACTCTTCAACGTCTATTTTGGGTGGGATCTACACTCAACATTTAACGCAAGATATAACAGAGCGAACATATCGGATATTCGGTGATGCAGACCAGTTATCTCAGTTTGCATCAAAATGGAAAAATGTTGCTGCTGATAAGTCTCAAGGTCATATGTTCGAGCAACTAGAGACATTAAAGTTTAACTTTGATGCTTTAAAAAAAGATAGTGACTTATATGCCAGAACTACTGCGAGTATGGGGCTACCTACAGATCCTGTTGATATTATTATTTCTAATGGTAAAGAAACGATTCGAGAGATACAGGCAAAGTCTTGCAATAGCGCGGCGAGAAGTGCATTTGCATTATCTCAAAAAAAATACGATGAAATGCTACGCTTGGCCCCAAGTGATCAACACAGCAAAATAGAAGAGTTATTAAAACAAAGAATAGAAAAAGGCACACTCAAAGCCGAAGATTATGAACAGACACTCCGCAATCTAAAAAAGTCATTACAACATGACAATATTGCTTCAGAGGGAACAACCTACCAAGAAGCATTAGATGCAACAAACCAAGAGCAAGCAGATAAAATAGCCAACAATTATAAATTCAAGTCTGCTATTACTGATATGCACAAATCTGGTCTAAAAGCGGGAATAGTTGGAGCAAGTTTAACAGGTGGAATATCTTTTTTGGCAGAAGGTTACTCTGTGATAAAAGGAGAGAAAGACTTTGCAGAAGCGACTTTAAATACTGCGATTAATAGTGCAAAGGGTTTTGCCACTGGCTATACAGTGACAGTTATGAGCAAAGGTATTACACACTCTTCGTCATACTTCCTAGGTGAACAATTAGCTAAAAGTATTACGAGATCATCTGCGCCTGTCGCAATCGCTGTTGGAGTAGTTAATACAAGTAAGTATATAGTATCTTATTTAAAAGGTGAGATTGAATTAGAAGAGTTAACTGAGAATATAAGTCATAAAGCTATAACGGGTACTTCATCCTTTTACTATGGTGCTTTAGGTCAGTTAGCTATTCCAATTCCTGTAGTTGGCGCCTTAGTTGGAGCGGGGGTTGGTTATTTTATTGGGAATATGATCCATCAATCTGGTTTAGTTGCTTTAGGTGATAGTGCAGTTGTTAAAGCATCGAAAGAGCGCAGAAACCAAATACGCGCTATTTGTTTAGAAGCGATTCCACAAATTCAAAAAAATAGAGCTGAGCTTCAAAGCTTACTTGATAAACACTTTGCAGAAAGAAAACATATATTTGACTCGACTTTTTTAGCTATGGATTTGGCGGTAGATAACGCAGAACCAGAACAATATATAAATGCTTTAAATTCTTTAAATGAAAGATTTGACTGTGAGTTACCATTTCAAAACTTTGCTGAATTTGATCAATTAATGCAATCAGATCAGAGCTTTGATTTTTGATGGAGTTTCCATGCACTAAGTGCGGAAAATGCTGCTCAAACGTAAAATTATCACCTATTACCAGTTACCTGGATAGAGGTGATGGTACTTGTGAGTATTTTGATGATAATACCAAACACTGTAAAATATACGACAACAGGCCTGAAATTTGCCGAATAGAGTTACAGTTCAATAAATACTATAAAGAAAGATTCAGCTGGAATGAGTTTATAGCAATAAACTTAGATGTGTGTGAAAAGCTACCTGAAAAGTAAAAATAAATAGAGAAATTAAATGGCTTTAACACAAATGCTAATTATTCAGTCTCTTGAGAAATGTGATCTGGTTAGAAAGGGAGTTAGTTGGGGTGTACCAGCAACTGAGCTTAAGCATTTAACTGGGAGAATAGGGGAGTTATATGTAGCGCTGATAACTAATGGTCGTATGGCAACGGAGGTTAATCAGGCTGACTATGGTGTTACACAAGCCCATGGCATAACAATAGGTTAAAAAGACCGCTAGGCTGCATACAGGCGGTTATATAGGCTTGTATGCTAATACGTTAGGCTTAGTTGAACGTATAATTATTTTAAGAATCAATACCGACGAAATTCAAGTTTAAACCCTATTAGATACGCCGTAGAAGAAGCTAAACGACTAATGAACAATGTAGCAACAGGTAAAAGCTTTATTACAATGAGCAAGTTAATAAATCCACCTGCTAAGCCACGTACTTTATTAAACCTAAAAGAAGCTATATGGCATAACTACAAATTATTATAGCTTGAAAGCGGTACTATTGAAGTGTTTGTTAATCGTGAATTAGTACCCCCTGTAAGCCTTACTTACGTGATATTGCTAAAGAGTTTAGGATTTCAATTTTAAATAGCAACGGAAATCCATTTAATACGCGGCAGTTGGGTTCTGTGTTGATTAAAGAATTTCTCAATTAATTACTAATAACATGGCTTTACTGAATGTACTTAAAAAGGTACATTGATTTCTTAACTAATAAAATAAAGCAGGGAATATGAGCGATTTAGTAGAATGTAGCGAGTGTAAATTAAAATTCGATTTGGATGAATACGATAATTGTCCTGATTGTGAAGACGACTTAATTGAGTGTGAAGTGTGTGAGCACAAGTTTAATTATAAACTCAAAAGCTGCCCTAACTGTGATGAAAACACAGTGCCAGAAGGTACTGAATGCGAGTTTTGCGAAAAGCCTGCAGTGCGCTATATGCAAGATAACCCGGTTTGTGAAGACCACTTCCAGCAGTAATCAAGTTTACTTGGCTCATAATAAATTGTAATGAGCCATTTCCTCGACTCAAGAGCTCTAAGCTAGAGGCAATATGCCTTATTATTTTTAGTATATAAGTATTAACCCTGAGCCATATTACCTCTACTACGAGCCTCTTTCTGTGAATAAATCCTATCGTTGATTTCAAACTTTAATGCCATATTTTACCTATGTTCAATGAGTTAACGAATTATGAAGTTAATTTCGTATTATCAATAGTTTACCGTATTTAGATTTGCTAAATATATAAAAAGTGGCAAAATAAGAAAAAGTCTATTGAATATAAGCAATAGTATTCAATAGACTCACCCTCGAATCAGCATAATTTTAACAAGGAGTTAGTTTTATGAATAAAGCTGACGTACATCGCCAAAAAGTCCAAGAAATCCTCAGTAGTAACGTATTACATGGTCACCAAGTAAATGCCGCGACAAAAACATTTGATGCATTTTCTGCAGATGTTAGAGCCGTAGTTACAGCCGCAGAAATGCAAGCTGGTAAATCGGGTATTGCTTTAGCTTTATGTTGTCTACAACGTTTGAGCCTAGATGATGAAACCATTTGCCAAAAGCGCTCGCTTAAAGACACCTTATACCTTGTCACAATGCCAGATACAGCCTTAAGGGATCAAGCTGAAGATGACTTAAGGCTTGCTAAAAATGTAGTGGTCAGTAATTTTGTTAATTTTGAAAAATCTTTAGAAACTGATTTTAAGGGCAATCCTCCGAAACTCATCATCATTGATGAGTGCCATTATGGCTCTAACGTAACAGGTATACGTTACAGCACTGTATTTGACTACTTAGAACAAGAAAATGACTCTTGTAAAGTCGTGTTTATTTCTGCGACACCTTTTGGTGCTTTATATGGTGCAGAGACTGAATATGAAGAAGCTTTAGAAATTAGTTCAGAAGCAGAGGAGGAGCATAACGATAAGCTACTAAAAGAGTCAGCTCAACTTGCAGATCAAGCTCTTAAAGATTCTATTTTACGGCGTGATTTTGGCACGCGATTAGTTTTTCATAAAACGAGTAACGAATATTACGGTGTTCGTGAAATGCTAAAAAATAACCGACTACATAATCTAAATGATGACGAAAGAAACTTTCTAGTTGATTCGTCTCATCGCAAAATTTTTATGCAGCAATTTAATGCACATGAAGGTATGGGTTGGTCATTAGTTCGTGTTCCTGCAGGTACAGCAATGGATGCAAAGCAGTACTTCATTTCCCAAGGAGTAGATGAAGAAAACATTTACATACTAGGAAATTCGCTTTCAGGGGTGCCAGAAGATGAGTTATCTACAATTGATAGGTTTAAAAAAGCATTTGAAGACAGCGAATTGTTTGGTGAAAAGTTGGTCGCGATTACAGTTGCAGGGTGCCGTGCGGGAATAAACTTTGGTAATTTAATGAAAAATAACCTTATTTCTACCTGGGATAGCACAGTAGCTAGTGTTGCTGCTGTTGTACAAGCGAATGTAGGGCGTGCTTGTGGTTATCATGGCAATAATACCTCAATGCATTTCACTAATGGTAATGCAGCTGAAGCATATGGGGCAATATTGGATTATTTAGAACGTAATTGTTCAGATCATGCTGCATCTGATTTTGAAGGCCTGAAAGAGTTTTTTGAAGAAGTATGTCAAGAACATCAAGTAAATGGTTTAGATGTAGGGCTTACAATTAAATATAAAAAACGTAGACCTATTGGAGATGTTGAAACGTTCGCAACGGATCATTATGTAGCTGTCCCAGCAAGGCTATTAGACCAAGACTATGACTTTTCACAACATACACAAGATAAGCTACTTTTAGCTGCTATTTCAGTATTACGAGAAGAATTTATTAAAAATGGAGCTCCGTCTGTTAAAGGCAGTAGGGCAATGCGCGGTAAGAAAAAAAACTGGATAAAAGCTCAGTGGGTTAATGGCGATAGCTACGATAACGCCCAGAAAGCAGGCGTGGATGGACCTCAAAAAGATAGAACTATAATGCTTACCAGCATGTTAGATAATGATGAATATGTGGAGTTTAATAGGGTTGTAGCGCCAGGTTCAGGAGAGCTATCTGAAAATAAGTCAGTTACTGCAACTGTTTTTAGTATCTATAACATATCAAGACGTAAAGTTACCAAAACGATCATGACAGAAAAGGATGTGTGGGACATGTGTGATTATTTCGATATTCCACATGACGATACCATGTTTGTTTTATATAAACGCGGTGAATATGACTTAGATAGAACACTAGATAAAAAGACTCATAATGAGTTACCTGAAAAATCAGGTGCTTTAAGTGACGAATCACAGTTTTCAGTGAAGTAAAGTTTATGAATCAAGCACAAAAGCACAGAGAGTATCTAGAGAAAATAGTATCTAGTGATACTTTCGAACATCAACAACATGCAGCAAAGAGAGCGTTTTCTCATTTTCAACAGGGTAGTCGTGCTGTTGTTATAACCGCTGAGATGCAATCAGGGAAGTCTGGTATCGCATTAGCATTAGCTGCATTACAAAGGCTGAGTTTATCAGATATAGATATTTGTGAGCGCTCAAAATTAAAAGATACACTTTATTTGGTCACTATGGCCGATTTGTCACTCCAAGAGCAGGCTAAGCAAGATCTTGCTAAATGTAATAATGTTGTTGTGAGTAACTTTACTAATATGAGTTTCGCACTCTCAAGCAACTTTAAAGCCCAGCCACCCAAACTCATTATAATAGACGAGTGTCATTATGGAGCCGGCTCAGAGGCCGTAAGGTATGCCAAGGTTTTTGAGTATCTCGAAAAAGAAAATACAAACTGTAAAATTGCTTTTATTTCAGCCACACCTTTTAGCGCGCTTTATTCAGCAGGTGCAGATTCGATTCTTCGTCACGACTTTAAAATCAGTCTCGTTTTCCATAAAACAAGCGATGAGTATTTAGGCATCAGAGAGATGCACCGCAATAATCAAATAGTAAAGTTAACAGAAGAGCAGCGTAATTTTTGTGATGATTCTTTACTACGTAAGCGTTTTATTAGGCAGTTCAAAGAGCATCCCTCATCAGGATGGTCATTGATTAGGGTTCCTAGTAGCCAGGCTAATTTAGCAAAAAATATCCTACTAGAAAACGGTATAGCCGAAGAGCAAATAATGGTTATTGGCCAAAAGCTGGTGGGTGTTGAGGAGAGTGATTTAGCAAGTATTGACGATTTTAAACGTGAATATGAAGCAGCTGCTATGTTCGATGACAAAGTTATCGCTATTACTGTTGCAGGCTTTAGAGCTGGTATTAATTTTGGTCAAGAGATGAAAAGCACGCTCATTAATACTTGGGACAGTACGATTGCTAATATTGCTGCAATTGTCCAGGCTAATATTGGTCGTGCTTGCGGTTATCACAGTAATACACTTGCCAAACACTATACGAACCTTGATGCTATTAAAGCTTATAGCGACTTACTTAATCACCTTGAATTAAATAGTGACAAAAGTGATTTCAAAGGGTTACATGCAGTTTTTGAAGATATCTGTGCTAAATACGAAGTAAGAGGTTTTGATAGAGGTGTTCAAATACTACCAAATAAGGAATATACCGCCTCTTCTCGAAAAAAAGATGATACTAAAACATATTTAACCCAAAGTTATTTAGTCGTTCCAGGTAAATTAGCTATACCGGACTACGATTATTCAAAATACACCCAAAACCCCTTACTGCTTGAGGCTATTGCTCTAATTAAGGCTGAATTTTTAAAAGATGATGGTCCACACCGTAAGCAGGGTAGAGCCCTTAAAGGTGAACATCAGAATTGGATAAAGGCACAATGGGTAAACGGCGTTACTTATGATGATTACACTCCAAGCTGTGCAAAAAGTAGAACAATAGAATTCATGTCATTATTAGATCAAAACCAACAGTTAGAGTTTAATAAAGTGGTTAACCCAGGCGGTGGTGAGGCTACGACTGATAAGCGAGTTATGGCGAGTGTGTTTAGTATATATAACTTATCTAAAAAAGCAGACGCATTTAAGCGTTCAATGGATGAAGATGATTTACAAGAGATTAGTCAATTACTGGACGTAGAATTAGACGATACTATAATTTTGTTATTCCTCCGTGGTGAATATTCTGCTGAGTTAACAGTAGAAAAGCGAGATAGCTTAGAAGTGTTGTCTTCAAGAATTCAATTTAAGTCTATTTTTTAAATAACAGTAATAAGTATTCAGTATTATGGTTCGTCAGTATCAAAACAGGGAGAAAAGATGTTTGGGATATTTAAGAAAAAAGTGGATTTAACGGACTTATCAAAAATTACTGATAAGGACCTTAAGATACTTCAAAAAACTAAAAGTGGAAATGAATTTGGTAGGATCATAAGAGAAGCAGCATTTGCTGGCAGTGTCGATTGCCAGACTTTTATATCTATGGCTTCTTTATTACATTTAGATAGTTATGAGAATAAAGACTATCCCCAGGAAGTAGAGGAAACATTTACAACATTTACAACTATGGCCGCAGAAAATAATGATATTGGTTCTCAATTTAACTTAGCAAAGTTTTACTTAAATAAAGTAGACTTGTCAGATGGTAAATTGCACCAATCTGATCACAAATACCTAAAACAGGCGGAGTTTTGGTATGAGAAAGCGGCGCAAAATGGTGATTTAAACTCACAAAAGGCATTAGAGGATTGTGAAGAACTATTCCGTATGGCGGTTTAAATCTGAACTAATACAACTAATACAAGTTAGTACATTTTAAAAGCCGTTCTATTTGAACGGCTTTCATAATAAATCTGTTTGTTAGCTATCTACAGGCTTTCGATTCTTCGATCATCGCACGTTGAATAGCTACTGTTTCTTTGATTACTTTATCGAAGAACTTTCTCTTTTCTTTTGCTGAACCGTTACGTACAAATTCAGAAAAAGGCGTAGACTTAACTTTTTCACGAGATTGAACCAACATGTCATACTCCTATTTATGTTGAATTACTTATACCGGCTATACGCTCTAATGACTTACGATTATACTTTTTGCCAAGTAGAGCGTCAATGTTACTTACATTAAAGTAAGGCTTTTCTTTTGTTCCATCAAGGTTTTTTTCCATAAAAATAATATCAATTTGCTCCTTGAAAATATTTTTTAATTCGCTGACCACACGTTGAGACTCTAAAAACTGATTTACGAAAACCTCAGGTGGAACTCTTCTTCCTTCAACTATTTCGCGAGCCTTAACTAAACACCAGGCTTGTTCTGGATCTTGGTAAACAAATATAATCAAAACATAGCGATCTTTACGTAATGAGCGTTCTATATTCGATTTTGCCTTTTCAAAACTTGAAAGCGTAGAGTCGAGTAAAAAGCTTACCTTTTTCTTTAAAGCTCTATCATGTATAGCTTCCACTAAAATAGTTGCAGGCGTTTGGAATAGCGGTGAGTTTAATCCCTTGTAGTCATCAAACTCCTTTCTTAGTTCATCATTTTCTATGTGAACAACATCAACGCCATGCTCTTTTTTAAATTGAGAAATGATACTTTTAGCAGTCTCAGTTTTTCCTGCGCCAGGGGAGCCTGCCATAAAAACAGATACAGCACTTTCTTCTTCTGGCAAATGATCAATCATACTTTTGGCAAGAGCTTTCTTCATTGCCTTAGCTTTAACTAGCGCTTTTTTTGTAATTTCTGCATCTGTCATAAAATATCAAATCTAAGGTTAATTCACATAAATAAAGGGGTTAAAACCCTCTATAAATCCAGTAGTATACCAAGAGGTCATTCAACATTTTTGGCTTATGCCATCCCCCAAAACTCAGATTTAATATCATCAGCATTATTATTTTTATATATGTTTTCACTTATCAAATAGGCTTGAGATTGATTGTTATTAATCATAAAGTGCTTATCATTCTTTTTATACAGCTTAAATGTATAGTGATATTGGCTCGAATATGTCGCAGTAGCTGAAAATACATTGGTAATATTATTTTGCCCCATAAATTGAAAAATAGCTTGAGCGACATAGTTTAATCTTTCATCTCGGCCCATATTCATTGTAAACATTGAATACGAATCTTGATCATCAAATGCAACAAATATCTCAATAACTTCGTTTGAATCTTTAAAGATAAAGTTAACCACTCTGCCGTCTAGCTTCATATCACCATCTTTATCAATTTCATACAGGTGAGGAGTTTCATTATTAACATACATGACCTCACCATTTTTAACGATGAACATTATATCGACTTCAGCTTCAATAAGCCTCATTCCACCATCGTAATCGATTTTTTGATTACTGATATTATTGCCGGAATTAGAAGTAATACTTAATGAAATCAATTTATTAAGTATTGCAGTCCTAATTTCAAACATCTTGAGAGGGTCACGGCTGAAGCAACATAAAATACTTTTAAAAAATATAAATGCTTTTCCAGTATTATTATTCTCAGTGACTTTTATAAATTCAGAATGATTAATCCCGCAATTTAAAGCATATTCCTGGTGGATTCCCCCCATTTCCTCAAGTTCTTTTATTTCTTCAAGAATAAAATATTTTATTAAATCTAAATCATTGGCTAAATGCTGATTACTTAGTATTTCTGCCCAACGTTGGGCAAAGTACTCAAGTCCATCATTAGAGAGCTGCTGTCTAACAGTATCGCCACTTTTTTTTTCGAAACTGATAAATAATTTTATTCGCTCTATATTTTGCAATGCCATCGAAGTGGCTCTTTCTATATCAACTGACTCCTTATTCTTCTCCATGTCTATAACTTTACGATAATCATCATACGCCTCAAGGTACCTTTCTTGAATCATGAAACAGCCGGCTCTATTTAAAAATACGCTTGAATGGTGTGGGCTTACTCCTAGTGATTTTGTAAAGAATAAAATAGCGTCATCTTGATTACCGTATTGATGATACTGAAGAGCTTGGCGAAAGTATTGTTCACCTTGGGCTTCTGCCTTGGGGTCCGTTTTAATTCTTGAGAAAAAGCTAAATAGAGACATATTATTTCCTTATAATGAGATTTAGTTAAAGCAGTGCGAAAGAGCATACTGTCGATTGTGAAAGTAAGTATTATTGATTTTAAAATCGGTATTTGCTAATAACTCGCTAGGTTTATCCAAATATATTGATTGGATATATTCTTTTGGAATATGACTATTAACGAGAATTTCGGCTTGTGAGTCAGTAGGGTCACAAGCTCGTAAATTGATAGGTTGATTATTAAAAAGCTGTTTTAATGCCACACTTCCTGAAAGGGATGCCTCAGTTGCTGATGCTATAGAAGAGCTAGCAGCATTTGCGGGGCAAAATAAGCAGTCAAGCTCCCATAAAACACGGGCAGGTATTTCTAACACAGCCCAGCTTTCTTCTGGTTGTGCTTGTCTATACTTATAAAACATCTTGTCGTTAGGGTAGGACACAGATAATGAAATCATGTGAGTTCTGTAGTCAAACCTATTAACATCGTTGTAAATATGACCTTTAGATATTTCGTTATTATAATCTTTACTATTAAGACCTATGTCCAAAATGCTTTTAATATTTTTTACTTTTGTAAAGTGTATTAATGTAGTAATTCCACGCTCGCTACAAAATTGCTTAATAAGGTTTTTATCATCAATATTCGCATACTTGCCTAATTGGAAATGCGTCATTACGGCATCAATTAATTCAAGACGTAGTGAAATAGTATTTTGATGCGTGCCTATTTGAGCCATTGAAGTCGAAAAATGAATGTTAGGGCTGTCTAATTCCAATAGTGGCATCTCAGCCTTTAATTTTACACCACTGGATTTAGCAAAGTTACGGACCAGGAGAGAGCTTTTGTTAGCGAATGATAATTCATTTACTACAAACTCAGCTGCAATAGCTGGGGTGGGTAAAAGGGCTAATGTCTTTTTTAACATAGTTTCAAACATATTAATTTCCATTTAAATAAATAAATCCTTTTGTACAGGGGAGGCGCAACTTTCGATGCTTTGGCTTAAGTGAGCTATAAACTCATCAGCAGAGCGAGTAACTTGTTCTAAAATGCCATTGTTGACTAAAGAAACATACAAAGCTGCAGCTCTAGCTTGGCAATTAACACTTTTTTTAGGATTAAACTCAATATCAGTAAACGCATTATACTGAATAATTTGAGAGTGTAGTTCTTTGTTTAATTTTAAAGCATTAATGTAAATCCAATCATAAAATATAGTTTTAGGTGTGAGTGGCCAGGTTTTTCCATTACTAAAAAAGCCAGTTAAACAGCCGCTCTCAACTAAACGGCTATCTCGTTTAACTTCATGTGTCGGAATTGTAAGAAGCTCTTTAAAAGGGCCGCCATTTTCAAACACTTTAGATGCATGAAAAATATTTTCTAGTGGAACCTCGCGACCATTTTTTAATGTAACTAGCAAATTGAAAGCACTTAGGCTTACACCCAAAGTACTCTCACTTTTTGTAGAGATCTCAAGTACATTTAAATCATTAAACAAGTTATGCGCAGCGTTATGTAAAGAGCGAACAGATTTTTGCTTTTGTGTGGCCTCCATTCCTTTATGCCATTCAAAGTCAATTAGTTCTTCCTGTACATAAGGAAACGGCTTAGTCACTTTAAAAATGGGTCTAGAAGCCACTTAATAAACCTTAAGGTGTTGTTATATTAATTACGGGAGTTAAGCACTCTTGTATACTTAAACCCCCATGATTGTAATAATCGCCTCCCACGTAACCCGAAATGCCAGGAGCCATAGCTACAGAGACGTTTTCATTCCAATGCCATGGTACTTTTAATTCATCTGTACTTATATTGTCTTTTAAAATAGCACAACGGGCTAAACGTTTTTTAACCTGGTTTTTTGAAATATTAGCCTCGGCCAATTTACCCGGTACCCACAACCAACCGTGGTCGGTCACAATGCGTATATTTTTCCAGCCAGCAGCTATTAAGCCTTCAATACGGGTGACTACATCATTTAATATGCTATCGATATAGCGCGGCATTTTTAGTTGTTGCTTATGCCCCATGTTGTCTAAATCGCCAGTTTGTAGCCATGCATTTATAGATGGGTTGCCAGTGTCTAACTCTTTTAAAAACTGCCAATCTTTTTTGCCTAATGCACTACTTAAGTGATAAGAGCTAAACTCAGAACCAGAGTCGGTTATCTGAGGGATAAAATTATCGTTTTCTTGTGCGCCACTTAAAATATCGGCCACAGGCGTTACGGCAGCCTTAGCGGTTGCAGTTAGTGAGGGCAGGGCACACCAATTACTTGTTAAATTAACATTTATGTTTAATTTACTAAGCTTATTCTCAAGCATTTTTGCAGTATCAAAACGTAGTCCATCAACAAAAAATACAGCTTGGCCGTTGGTATTATACGTCGCGGTCGACTCATTAATATCACCGGCACTATTTGGTTTGCCGGGGTAGCCTTCGTCCTTTACTAAGCGCTGAAAGTTCAACGTAACAGCTTCAAGCCAAGGGGTATAAATTACTGCCAGAATATCAGCAACTACTTGCTCCTGGTTTAAATCAGTAGCAGCAGCCATAGCATTAATTGCTGCAGCATCTGCTTGCCAGAACCGCTCTTTGTAGGTTTGTGCCATTGCCTCTGCATTTGGGCCTGTAAAATTAATTTGAGTATGCTGAGCAACGTTTACTAGTTGTTCTAATATATTCAGCCAAGGCGACATATCGAGCTTTTGCCACAACCAGTTTTTACGCTGTTCATGTAATTTAAACAAATTCGTTAATTGCTGTCTTAACTCGGTTGGCGTTTCACTGATAATGTTAGCTAATTTATTTGCTAACTCCGCTTCATCTTTTAAGTTTTCAGATAAAAAATGGCTGGCCTCAAATGCTAAACCAGTAGGTGTGATAGTTTTAAGCTTTTCAACTAAACAGGGGAGGTTGTGTGCAGTGTCTTTAAATCGCTCCCACACAGCTTGCCATTCGCCTTCAGCCTCACATAAGCTGTAGATAATAGCGCCCATATCGCTTATTGCTTCAGGGTCAAAGTCAAATTGGCTTATACAGGCTTGTTTAAACACAGGCCATTTACTCTCGGCCCAAGCTTGTTTCTTTGCTTCAGGGTTATTTAACCAGGCTAAAATATCTTTAGCCGGGTCATCCATTACAATGCTTATAAAGTCCTGTGCTTCTAGCTTTTTACCTTTTAATTGTTCTGCTGGCGTTTCAAGTAAATCGGGTAAAATATTGAGTATGGCTTCTTGTGTTTTTTTATCTTTTGCAACATCCAGCTCTAAGCCCACACGCGGGTTTGTTAAAAATGAGCCAACACTCCAATCTCTCCCTGCAGAGTTGTAAGCCCACCAGCAACCTCTGTATTGCAATTCGGCTAAAGGTCTTAATTCATCAGGGCATTGCTCTATTGCACGTAAGTCTTTGCGGCCAACACCTGGTAAATAAATTATCGGGGTTTGACCTTTAGGTAATTCACACTCTTCTAATACTCCAGCTATAGCGCACTTAATCCAAATAGCAGGGCCTATGCGCTCTTCTGGGTTATAAGTACCTAGCTCAATAAGTTCAGGTACATGTTGTTTTATAAACGGCATAGCAGATTGCCACTGGCATTCTATGTCAGTCCACAAAATAGCAGCAGGTGCAACTTGCACCGCTGAATTATATTTAGCAGAGCTTCTTAGCTGTTCAATTAAGTAATCTATTAATTGCATTAAACTTTATCTCTCGCTGCTGTTTTCTCGGCAAGTGTTAGGTGATGGTCGTTAATACGGTCGCCTTGCTTTCCGCCATGTTCTAAGCCTAAGTCATACCAAGGGGCTGACGCTACATCGGTACCACGGTCTTTTTTCCAGTGAATATTTGGTTTTGAACGCAGAATGCCTGCGTCTTTTTTGCCAACATCTTTTGCTTTCATGAATGGGCGGATATTCAAGCGAACACCATCATTTAAGTCAGGATTCCAACCTATCGGTTGTTCCGCTAATGACTTCCAGCGGACAAATATATCTAATCCCTTCTCGCCGATAAGGATATCTTGCAACTGTTTTCTTAGGTTTCGAGCTGCGGCTAAGCGTAATTCAGCGCCTTCATCACCATCTTTTTCTAGTTGAATTTGGGTGCTAATCCAATCATCAAGGTAGGTGTAAATTAAGCGTTCTAAGCCTTTGTAATCGAGTTGATGGTAATTTACTAGGGCAGAGAACCCATCTGGTAAACCATCCCAAATATGCCAGATAAACGGGCGATGCTGGAATAGTTTACAGTGTTGCTCAAAAAACTTATCACGTAGCCAAATGTTTAAGTCGCGAGACTTAACGGATTTTAATAAATTGTTTAATACAGTCGCAGACCATTTATCGCCATAAGCAGCATGCAAAATGGCTTCTAATCTATCTACCGCAGGCTTTTCACCGCGTATGGCAGGTATACAAACAATACCATCATCATCAACTAAACCATCAAATACTTTGTTCTGAGCGATTATTTCACGCATTTCAGGCGCTAGTTCCATTTCCGTGTCTAGCTCTGCTGGCCATCTGTACCCTAACAAACGAGCAACTGCGACTTGTAATACGGTATCGTCTTGGCGTAATTCACTGATCGCAGTCGTTTTGATTTCTTCATCCCAAATTACTGAAGCGCATGGGTGGCCGTGGAAGTTCCACTGGTTAGACTGATTAGAAAAAGATAACGGTAATCCTTTTGGGTAAAGTTTCGCAGCCCTCACCGTCCAGTAACTGTGTTCAAAAGGTATTTTTACTAAATTTCCATTCGTTACAGCTAATTTTTTGTCTATTTTTCTAACTTCTAATGAAAACTCTTTAGACTGACAGTAAGCCCAAATTGCTGGCAAATCAGATTGTTCCTTAGCAGTTATGACTCCCGCGGTATTTTCAAATGCTTGTCCTGTATAGAGATTACACTCTAACTTTTCACCCATCAGTTTGAAGAGTACACCACTTCCCCCCCATATTTGAGATCCTGCTTTCCAAACACCGCTAGTATATCCCTGCTTGGCTAAAGCTTCTATATAATCAAACAACTTACCTTTTCCAGATTCCCATAGCACAACTTGCTCTCGTCCAGAAAAAAACTCAGTAGTATTTACTGTACCTTGCAAGTAGTCCCACTGGCATTCGCCAGTCTTAAACTCATAAAATCCCGATATAAACCTTTGTTTATCGAATGTTTGCATACCACCTGAAGATTCAGCCATTTCAGAAAGTGACGGATATTTACTAGCTTCCCCTATAATTATTCTGCCATCAGGATTGTGTAATTGTGCAAATTGATTCAAAAATATAATATTAGTTTTTTTTAATTCTTGGTCTTTTTCGTAACTTGCCTTTATATCAGAAACATCGATACATTTAATTTGTGAATTAACAGAAGGAGGTATGTTTGAAAAACCGTATAAACCAACATTAACAACCTCCCCTGATATAGACTCGAATGCGCCACTTCCTAAGACCGAATTAATTTCAATTGATATATTTTTTATTAGGTTATTACGTAGTGCTTTTGATCTCCCATGAAAAGCCCAATATTGCGGAATTACATAGGAAATATAACCAGAAGGAAGGATCATTTCTGTAGCTCTTTCCAAAAATGTAGTTGCTAATTCATCTTTACTGAGTGGATATTTTTTTTCTACAAAAGATTGAAGTACCTTGCTTTGCTTTCCTCTTTTTAAATATGGCGGGTTAGTAATTACCCAAGAATATTGGTTGGTTAGTACCCCCGCAACTTTTGACAACCCTTGAGACATAGCAATGGCTTCACTTTTTGTACTTAATTGATATTTTACAGCTTGCTGTATTTGCTCCCATGGTTTCGTACTGTAATCATCAATAATTACTCTTGGTTTAATCAAACTTCCAATCGTAGGCGCATCTTTAAAAGTTTCTTGCATCCATTTTATAGCGCTTTGAAGTTCTTCATCATCTTTCGCTAGATTTTTCCATTCTTTTTGCGCTTCTGTTATCGACATACCTGAGCAAGCTAATTGTAATTCTGGCAAAACTCGATAACCACCAGCACCAGGGTAACGCCAAGCTTCAAGCGCTAAGGCAAATGCCGCCAGTTCGACACAACGTTGATCAAGCTCTAAACCGTGAATGTTTTGCGATAGTACTTTATCAATTGCTTGTTTAGCGGTTATCCCTTCGAGTTCCATTCTAATTGGCACCAACATTAAAAACTTGGCTACCAAAAAGTGACCAGATCCACAGCATGGGTCGAGGGTTTTAAATTCACTTAGGTCGTCAGGCCATTTATCAAAATCACCTGCGGCGCAAATCCAAGTTTTTGTTTCTTCATCTTGTACAAAACGTAAATATTCAAGTGGTACGCCGGGAATAGAGGCTAGATCTCGCAGCTCTTGCTCGCTAGATGCAGTCGCTAGGTCATCTTGCGTTAAGCGACGTTTCGCCCACCAGGCGCCAAGTGCGTTGTCGAGTAAAAAGCTCACCATATAAGGTTCGGTAAATAATTGCGTAACCGGGCTTAATTCTTTGGCTCCAATTTTTACGCCAGATTCATTGACCTGTTTTTTCTTCTTGTTTTGCCAAAATTGATAACACCAACCAAGTGCGTCTGATGCTTGAAAGGTATCTGTATGTAAGTCAGCAATTAGCTCTTCTAGGTCATTAACATGGTTAATTGAAAGCTTTACTTCAAATACTGGCGAGTCTGCTCGAAATATTTGCGGCAACATTTTTTGTGCTAATTGACCAGCTAATTCCCAACCGTCTGCTCTTCCTGTGACAGGATCGGGCTCTTCTTCAGCTAGCTCAAAACACTCGTCTAAAGAAACGTGGGTGTTTTGATCATACATTAACAAGTCACTTTGCTCTAAAAAGCGCGCAAATAGCATACGATGCCAATGCTCGTACGCCATTTCGTTAACGAGTAATTCTGTTTCTTGTTTGCCTGTATCACGATTTAACACATCACCTAATTGACGACCGTGGGCACGTAAGCGAGTTCTGAGTTTACGTTCTGATTCACTTAAATAGCTTGGCGCATTGCCATCGCTAATACCTAAGCGAGTAAGTGCTTCGGTTACTGCAACTTCAACAATATCACGGGCTTTTTCTACGGTTTTTTCAAGCTTGCCGCGTAATGTTTTATCTAATGGTTTTCTCATTTTTTATTCCTTTAGCAAGCTTATTAGCTAGGTACCACAGGGCCATTGGCTAACTCTGAACGAAGTTGTGCTTCAACTGCTGTTAGCCAAGCTTTAAGATCATCTTCTGATTCAAGCATCGGCTTATTTAAGCGGATATGTTTTACTTTAGGGGCGAGTTCACTAATAGCGTCTTTAAGGGCTGCATCAAAGCGGCCTGGTAAAGCGGATATGCGATCATTCCACTGCTCAAAGCTTGTTGCTTCAAGCGCATCGTAAATAGCCGCGGCTGATGATAAATCTACACTTGGTATACTGGAGAGACTTCGGTTAGCTAGTAACTCGTTCTTTTTAGCATCATCAAGCTTTAGCCAATTACTATCATCGTTTAAATCTCGGTGACAGGTATTAAACTCGTCTTCGTATTCAGATAGTTTGGCTGTAATGGCGTCGCGCAGGGCTGACTCTGCTTGTTGTAAAAGTGGCGTTATAGGGTTTGGCTCAGCAAGTAAGCTGCGGTTTTCTATAATTGAGTCTACTTGCTGTGTTAGGGTTGTATGAATTGCAAAGCCTTTACAGCAACCTGTGGCTGTAGTGAGCTCATGCCATTGGTTCATTCTTGTTGTAACTAAATCAGCTTGCGCTTGCCACTGAGTGAACTGGCTTTGAATATCGTCTTTAGCATCAAAGGCTTGTTGTAATTTATCGTTACCTGAATAAATGTCTAGATTGGTAAGCACACTTGTACTTGGTACTAACGGTAATGGGGCTTCACCGCCTGCACTACGTGCGACTTGTTTAGCGTTAGCTATAGCCTGTGGTAATTTACTTTGTTCTTCACCGGTGCTGCAATTTTGCCCTTCAGGTAATAAAGCGTTAATTAACCCACGCACTTTAATAATTTGCACCTTGGAAAGCGTAACACTTTCAGGTCGGAACTTAGTTTGCGTAACCGATGACCTATCAAGGTTTTTTGCATCGACTGCTTTTTCTTGTCCGTCAGAGGCTTTTAATACACCTGACGCAAGCATAGCGAATAACGCACCTTCAATAGTGTCTTTACCCCAACCGTAAGGTGCATCTTTAAAGTTGTCGATAATTTCACGGCCTGTTTTCATTACTCCAATAAAGCGTTTTACTTCTGCGCAAACAGGGTGTTTGTCTGCATCATCGTTATGTTCAATAGCTTCAAGTGCATTTGCATCTGCTTGGGTACTTGCACGGTTGTAAACTTTAGCCCAGCCTTTGTTGTCAGCCATTTTAAACTTACTATATAAACGTTGGCACGCGAGCTCTCCGGCATTTTGAATTTGCTCAGCTAAAGACTCGCCTTCAACTTCCTGGCCACCAGCAAGTTTCACTTGGATTTGATCGAAGATGTCTTTTAATATCGCTTTTTTAGTTCTGTCAGCTTCTTTAAAACGATATTCCATTGCTGCGTAAGCCTCTTTACCTGCATCGGTTTTAGCGGTACCGCGCACGTCAATGGTGGTTTCTGCCGCTTTTAATTCAACAATAGCTTTACGTAGCTCGTCACGCTGAGTGGTGGGGACATATATATAAATAGTGGCTGTATCAGGGTTTGCACCACGGGCAAGATCGTTAAATTGTTTTTCAGGTACTTCTGGAGCCCAGGCGTATAGCTTTTTATCAGCATCACTTGGTAGCTCAGTACCAAATTCTAAATTAATCGTGCGAGGTTCGGCAACATTACCTTGAGTGATTCTCGCTTGTGCTACTTGTTTACGCACATATTGTTGAATTTCTTGAGAGCGGAATACTTCTAAGCGTTGTGGGTTGCTTTTTAATTCGCTTTCTTGCTGACGATACATGTCGTACCATTGCTGACTTTCGACAGTTTGTAAGCGGTATTCTTCTCCCGCATTTGTTTGCATTGGCATGACCAAACCATCGTCAACCAGTTTAACTAATAGTTTAGGTACTCTAGCTCGGAGTTCATGTTTGCCTTCAAGCAGGTTTTCAAGTAATAAATCTGATAGGGTATCTGCCGTTGCTGCTATACCGTATTCTATATCGTTAGGTAGCTTGCTTATAAGTAGTATGAGGGCAAGGATACGTGCTTGTAATTTTTGGTCACTATCACCCCCTTTTAAGCGACTGATGGTTTCGTAAATATCTTTACCTATTACACCGCTATTAAGTAATTTAGTGGCAATTTGATCGTATATGTAGTCGGCAGGTACAACATAACCAAGAGGGTACTCAGCGGTTACTTTTGTTGCTTCGTGAACTACGCGTAATTGATTACGCAACTGTGAGCCTGTGCCTGTTTTATCAAGTGCAGGAAGTACTCGCTCCCAAAAACGACGACGCACCGGTAGCAACGGATAATCTGCCACCATCCATTTTTCGTCATCTTTATTGTGCTCAATAATACTGCCACGTAAATGGCGTGAAATTTCACCTAATTCGTTGTCAATAATTGTTTGGATTTGTGGGCGGGCTGTTTCTTTCTTTTGTAGTATAACTTTACGGATAACCGAATCTACGTCAGTGTCTTCAAGTTGCACAGGTACTTGAAAACGCCCCATAAGGCGATTTAAGTTTGCCATGCCTGATAGCGCACTTTGGCCTGTTGCTACAAAGAGTAACTTTGATTTTAAACGGCCGTTACCGCTACAAGTTTCAACAACTTCTTGAACATCAAAGGCTTTTTTAACATCGTCACCAATATATTGTTGTACTTCATCTAGTACGACTAATGTTAACGGGAGTTCGCCATTTACCGCTAGTGTATCCATGATTGCGGTTACCATTTCATCATTGGTTACATCGTCAACGATTTTGTACTGTGCACGTAGCATGTCGCGCACTTCTTTTACGTCACTGGCAAAGCCTGGTAGGGCCTGTAGTAGGGCGTTACCCATAATAGGCGACACATGCAGGTTTTTAAGCTCGTGAGCCCATGGGTCGCGACCTTCTTTTGCTTTTGCGTTTTCAGTAATATAGGTTTGAACTTGCTCTAAAACACCTTCCTCTTTTAACCACATAACAAAACGTGCTAAGTGGTATTGCTCTGGTAGGCCAGCGGATTTAAAAATAATCCCTAAAAATGCTAAACGAACTTGTTCGCCAGCACCTGCGCCTAGTGTACCAGAGGCTGCATGTAACCCTTGATGCTGAGAGGCAAGTGAATAAAGCTCATCAAACTGGGCCGCAATATTGCTAGGAAGGTCGACTAAGCTACGAGCATAGTTACCATCGTTTAGTTTTTGATTAGTCCATAATGTACGAAGCATTTTTGCTAAATGTGATTTACCAGAGCCAAAGAAGCCGCTGATCCAAACGCCAGGTTGCTCGCCATCACTTTTTATATTCTGTATGTAGGCACCTAATATTTTTTCCATGCCTGCGGCATAAGCGCCGTCACACACAAAGGTTCTTAATTCGTATTCTAAGGTGTCGATTGCAGCTTTTGATAAGTCGTCTTTTACTTGAGCAACACCATTGTTGGCAAGGCGGCTAGTAAGTGGATCGTGTAGATATATTTCGCGATTTAGCATTTTGGTATTTTCCTTATGACATTGCAGTGATGGCAGTTGCGTGGTATCCCCACCCATCCTTGGCATCTAATAATTTGTAATTGTTGTTTTGGTGCTCACCAGGGAAGAAGACAACTAATCGGCCTTTTACTTCCTTAGCTATTTCTTCTACTAAGCCTGATACGGATGCAAAACCAAATAATGCACCGCAGCCTAATAGGGCAATCACACCATTTTCATCTTGTTTTTCTATAAATTGTGACTTTAAGTTTTCGATAAGTTCATCTGAAAAGTCTTCATAAAGGCCTTTTAGGTATTCAGGGTCTTCAAAATAGGTTTCTTTATAATCTTGCTCTTGCATCCAATTTTCAAAGCTATGAGTTAAATCTAGTTCCAGCCATGGGTGTCCACTTTGCGTAGCACTGGCTTCAAACTCGTCAATTCGGGCTCTTAGCTTTAATTCATCTTCTTTGTTGTAAACAACAAAAATTGTGCGTTCATCATGGGAAACTGCGTTAGGCCAGGGGATGCTGATATGACTTTCAAAGCTTTGCAGTAATTTTGATAATCGGTCTGACATTTAATTTTGCTCCTTTGATTGAGCGGCATTTGGTAGCTCTATATTTGGAAAGGTAACTTCTATCACTTCACTAATCTGTTTAAAATTAATTAAACCTCTTAATGAAGCTCTATGCGCCAGCTCATACAAATGCTCTTTATCTTGCGATAACATTTTGCACCAAAAACTGTCAAAAAGTCGTTGACCAGATAAGCCATGGCAATGGGCTAAAAATAATGCATATGCGATATTTACATAAGTCGCTTTAGGCTGCGAACGATATTTTTTTGTTTTACCTTCAAGGTAATTTGCCTGAGTCCATGTACCATTAATATTTTGTGCAAATGATTTAAGTGAGGCGGCACTAAAGCGTTCTGGGTCGTCCTTTGCTAAATGTTGCTCTACTGTTTCACGCGATAAATGTTCACCTAATTGCAGTGGTAAAATTACACTGGCTGAGTTTCTTAAAATAGGATCTCTGGCTACAGCTAATTGTAGAGCTAATATTGGCTGAGCATCTTCTGATAGTTCCCACCACTTACGGAAGATATTAAATAAAGGAATATCCATCGACATACCATATAAATCTACAAGGTGCCTAAAGGTTAGTGAACGTGATTTTTCGGTTGGTTTATGCAATATGTTAAAATTGATGATGTCGTCTTCGTAATCTTTTTTTGTTGCACTTTTATCGCGAGAAAAAAGTAGTGATTTAAGTTCTTCAATCATCATGCTTCTAGCTGAGTGTGCGCCATTTTTGCCAAATTTGAAGCCTATTTGGCTAAGTGTGTTTTCTTCAACCATGTTCATTCCTGATAGCCTGGTGCTATCTCTATATCTTTAAGATTAAGTTGTGATTTATTGCTTAAGTGCAGCTGGTAAGTATTACAGTTTAATGTGCCTTGTTCCGTGCAGTCTACGTTCCATTGTCTTAGTAAATATCCTAATAGAGCAGCTCTTACTTCTAATTTTAATTGCCCGTTTTCCATTGCGTAATCAAGCTCTATTGCTTTTGGGTATTTTAGCTTGGGATGCGGGGTTAAAATTATATCGTAAATGGTGTGCCATTGGGTGTCTTTATCAGCTGATTCTTCACAATTTATAGAGTGTTGCAGTATTTTTGGGCATTCAATACGTGTAGTAACAAAATCTCTAAACTGTTGCTTGGTTCTATCAAAAGCGCGTACATGCCAGCGAATACCATTATTTACAATAGAATGGGGGATTAACACTTTTGAAGTAGTGCCTGAAGTTAAAGATGTATATTGGCATTCTAAAGCGAGTTTAGAAGCAATAGCACGCATTATAGTGGCGATTATTTCGCTATTTGGGTGTATTAAGCGCGTTGCATCTTGGCAGTAACTGCTGGGCTGAACGCCGTTAGACAAACCATCACCAAAACCAAGGCATAAAGCGCTGAGAATACTCTCAGCGTTATGTTTGAATAAAGGTTTAAAACTTTCTAACCGGTGGTAGCTTTTGGTTGTATGACTCAATACTAAGTTTTGCGGAACAAGCTCTTTGTAGGATGCTAAATCACGGGTGCACGCGGCTAAGCCAGTTTTAAAGCGCTGAATTAAATCAGCTCTTGCTACCTGGCCAAAGTACTGCAGATTAAAGTCAATGAACGCTAGGCGTTCCTTCTGCGCATGTGTGAGTGCATCCAATGCGGTATTAGTCATAGGTATACTAAGTCATTATTTTGTAGTAACTATATCAGGCAAAGTTAAAGATGCAATCAAAATGAGTTAATGTGTTTTGTTTCTTAAATTACTACAATAAGTATTTGACATTAAAAGTTTTTGCAATTAATGTGCGTGTCAAGGGCAGAGGCTTACCTGCGGTTTGTAATGTACTTCTTACAAAACAAAGCACTCGAATCGTTTTTCATCACACCTACGATATACACTTCATTCTTGGACTTAGTAGCCGGAAGTACGCCGTTAAAAATATACAACGGGGCTTTAACTATTTTTTAAGGTTATAGAATGAAAAACAATACAGTTCCAACTACATACATCCCTCTAGAAAAATTTCATATAGTGCCAATTACTGGTTTAACACCAGAGAACTTAAAATACTCAGCTAAAAAAACTATTAGAGACAGAGAAAAAATCCCTCATACCACAAAGCTTAATATATTAGCTAAAAATCTAGGTATTAAAGGCGGGTTTGCTAACTACGAAAAAGAGTTTGAAGAAAAGCTTAAGCCATTTATGGCAGCACATAAGCTGCAAAAACGAGTTAATTTACTTGAGCATAAATACCGTGGAATGCAATTAGGCTACACGCAATTTACCCACCAGCAAGTATCTGAAAGGCTGTTTTACTCAAAAGAGCAGATGCCGAGTAAGTTATTTACTGGGAACGACTTCTATTTTTCAGGTGTTTTAGCCTGGGATATGCATGATCTTTATGAAGTATTAGCTAAAGATAAATATTTAGAAAATATTTTTATACAAAAGCTGCATATTAAGCACGGCTAGCGCATTTTAATCCCAGACTCTAGCAGGGTTGAGCGGTAATCATCGTCTAGCCCTGCCATTTTCTTTTT